>Ga0208507_1001515_pt1 | contig 12911 bp, 9 predicted proteins | sample CryBogCBH12Aug01_FD_184626 | JGI IMG/M metagenome (GOLD analysis project Ga0208507, IMG submission 184626) | Freshwater microbial communities from Crystal Bog, Wisconsin, USA - CBH12Aug09.1 (SPAdes) (version 2) | ecosystem: Environmental > Aquatic > Freshwater > Lake | place: Crystal Bog... | reverse complement strand
GGCGCCACCGAGACCCTCGGCAGCGTCGGTCGCACGATTCTCGACAACCTCATTAAGGGCGGTTTCGCCGGCAAGATTTTCCCGGTCAACCCCAAACGCCCGACCGTGCTCGGCTTGCCGGCTTACACCAGCATTACCGCCGTGCCGGAAAAACCCGACCTCGCCGTCATCATCACCCCGCCGGCGACGGTGCCCGGCATCGTCAAGGATTGCGGCAAGATGGGCGTGAAAGGCGTCATCATCATTTCCGCCGGCTTCAAGGAAATCGGCCCGGTCGGCGTGGAACTCGAACGGCAGGTTTTGGAAGAAGCCAACAAAGCCGGCATCCGCATCGTCGGACCAAATTGCTTGGGCGTGATGGTGCCCGGCTCCAAATTCAACGCCACCTTCGCCGCCGACATGGCGAAGCCGGGCAGCGTTGGTTTCATCAGCCAGAGCGGCGCGCTTTGCACGGCGATTCTGGATTGGAGCTTGAAGGAAAACGTCGGCTTCAGCGCGTTCGTTTCGCTCGGTTCCATGCTTGATGTCGGCTGGGGCGATTTAATTTCGCACCTCGGTGATGATCCGGCGACGAAGAGCATTGTCATTTACATGGAGAGCATCGGCGACGCGCGGGCGTTCCTGTCCGCCGCGCGCGAAGTCGCGTTGACCAAGCCCATCATCGTCATCAAACCCGGCCGCACGGATGCCGCCGCGAAAGCCGCCGCGTCGCACACCGGTTCGCTTACCGGCAGCGATGAAGTTTTGCAAGCCGCGTTCCAACGCGTTGGCGTGCTGCGCGTGGATTCCATTTCCGAATTGTTCGACATGGCGGAAGTGCTCGCCAAACAGCCGCGCCCGAAAGGCCCGCGTCTGACCATCGTCACCAATGCTGGCGGCCCCAGCGTCATCGCCACCGATATGCTCATCGGCAGCGGCGCGCAACTCGCCGAGCTGTCGCCGGAGACCATGGCCGCGTTCAACGCCATTCTCCCGCCGACGTGGAGCCATAACAATCCCGTGGACATCATTGGCGATGCCAAGCCGGAGCTTTACGCCAAGTCTTTGGAAATCGCCGCGAAGGATCCGAACACCGACGGCATCCTCGTCATCCTCACGCCGCAGGCGATGACCGACCCGACGGCGACGGCCGAATGTCTCAAGCAATACGCGCACATTCCCAACAAGCCCGTCATCGCGAGTTGGATGGGCGCGGACATTGTGGCGAAGGGCGAAGACATTTTGAATGCCGCGTCCATTCCGACCTTCAAGTATCCCGACCGCGCCGCGAAGGCGTTCTACTATATGTGGAACTCCAGCGAGAATCTCCGCCAGCTTTACGAAACGCCCGCGATGGCACCGGAAGATGAACGCGGCGAGATTGATCGCGAGAAGGCCGCCGCCATCATTGCGGACGTCCGCAAGTCCGGGCGCACCTTGCTCACCGAGTTTGAATCCAAGAAGCTCCTCGCCGCTTACGGCATTCCCACGGTCGAGACACACATTGCCACGACCGAGAGCGACGCCGTCAAACAAGCCGCGCGCCTCGGTTTCCCGGTGGTGCTGAAACTCCATTCCGAAACCATCACGCACAAGACCGATGTCGGCGGCGTGCAACTGAATCTCCGCACCGCCTCCGCCGTGCGTCAGGCTTACAAGGCCATCGAAAGCTCCTGCATCAAGAAAGTCGGCAAGGAACATTTCCAGGGCGTCACCGTCCAGCCGATGATCAAGCTCGACGGCTACGAAATCATCATTGGCAGCAGCATGGATCCGCAGTTCGGCCCCGTCCTCCTCTTCGGCACCGGCGGTCAACTGGTGGAAGTGTTCAAGGATCGCGCGCTCGGTTTGCCGCCGCTCAACGCCACGCTCGCGCGGCGCATGATGGAACGCACCAAGATTTACACCGCGCTCAAAGGCGTGCGCGGACGCAAAGCCACGAACCTCGCCGCCATCGAGCAGTTGCTCGTGCGCTTCAGCCAACTCGTTGTCGAGCAGCCGTGGATTGCGGAAATTGACATCAATCCCCTGCTCGTCTCCGCCGAACGCATCTTTGCGCTCGATGGTCGCGTGGTGTTGCATCCGTTGGACACGCCGGAAGATAAGTTGCCCAAGTCCGCCATCCGCCCGTATCCGAACCAATACGCGACGCCGTGGAAGATGAAGAACAAAGCCCCGCTCATCATCCGCCCCATCAAGCCGGAAGACGAGCCGCTCATGGTCAAGTTCCACGAGACCTTGTCCGAGGAAAGCGTCTATAACCGCTATTTCCAGGCGCTGAAACTCTCGCAACGCATCGCGCACGAACGCCTCACCCGCATCTGCTTCAACGACTACGACCGCGAGATCGCGCTCGTGGCCGAGCTGAAGGTGGCGAAGGGCGAGGAGAAGAAGATTCTCGGCGTGGGCCGCTTGAGCAAACAACACGCGCCCGGCGAAGCGGAATTCGCCGTGCTCGTCAATGACGAGTGGCACGAGCAAGGTCTCGGCACCGAACTGCTCAAACGCCTGATTGAGATTGGCCGCAACGAGAAGCTCACCAAGCTCTCCGGTCAAGTCTTGGCGGACAACCACGAGATGCACCACATCTGCCGCAAGGTCGGCTTCAAGGTCGTGCATGACGCGGACAGCAATATGTTCAACGCCACCTACACCTACTGATTCAACGGTAAAAACATTGAGGGTTCCGCCGGCAGTGCTGGCGGAATCCTTTTTGGTTGGGACGACCCGGCGGCGGACGGGCGGCGGTCAGCCGGCGGATGCGGCGGGGCGGTCGGGATTCGGGCGGGCCATGTTTTTATACCCTAAGCTGTCGGTTTGGGTGACAATCCCCTGCCGCAACGGATGAAAACAGAGGCACTGTTCCTCCATCTTAACCCGATGCGGACAGGTCGCTACATCGGTCAGGCAAACGGCAAACATATCGGTGACCACGCGGGTGGGTCTTTTCGCGCGGCAGTCCGGATGAATTTTATCAGGGCTGGTCATACCTCGGGGAAAAATGATTTCCCTTCACCTAGCAATACGGATGAAACCAGCCAATCTTACAAAAATGTTAAAAAATGCCGGGCGTTGACCATTAACGAAGACAACCATGTTACTATAACAAATCATAATGACATTGGCACAATCATTTTATCGGGGCCAAGGGCGGGCGCATCACTCCGTGCGCCGGGTTGGAGAAGCGCCGCGCCACCGTCCCTGCGAAGGCGGGCCGGAGGCTTGCGCCTTGGTTAAAACTTTTGTTCGCCGCCGGGCGGGGCGTGTGTTAATCGTTTTTCATGGCGCACGGCTTGCCCAGCAAGGCGGAGATCGGACCGGAGAAATTCGGACGGTTTTATTTGCGTGAACTGCTCAACAGCGGCGGCATGGCCGACATCTGGCTGGTTTCGGACGGTCGCCAAAAAACTTTTGCGCTGCGCCGGCTGAAGCAATCGCTGCGCTTCAGCTTCACCGCCCGCCGTCGCTTCGCGCGCGGCAATGAAATCCTCGCCCAGCTCGCCGGCAGCCCGAACATCGTCGGCTATGTGGAGCACGGCGGGGATTATCTGCTGATGGATTATGTGGAGGCGGCAAACTTGAAGGAATTATTTGCGCGGCAGGACCCGGTGTTGACGGAGAATGTGGCGCAAATCCTCATTGATATGGCGAGCGGCTTGCATGAGGTCCACACGGGCGGCTATATGCACTTGGATTTCAAGCCGGAGAATGTGCTGGTGTCGCGCAACGGCGCGGTGCGGCTGATTGATTTTGACATGGCGCAGCCGCTGCCGGAAAAGCCGGTTAAGTTTGCCAAGAATCCCGGCACGCCGGGTTACATGGCGCCGGAGCAGTTGCAGCGCACGGGGATTGACGGGCGCACGGACATCTTTGCCTACGGCGTGGCCGCGTATGAGTTGCTGACGAACCAGAAGCCGTTCCCCGGCGAGACGCCCGGCGAAATCCTGGCGGCGCAGTTGAATCCCGCCGGGCCGATTGCGCCGCGCGAATTGAATCCGGCTATTCCGCCGGCGCTGGAGAAGGTGGTTCTGCGCTGTCTGGAACGCGAGCCGGCGCGGCGCTATCCGTTCACGAGCGTGCTGCTGCACGACGTGCAGAGCGCGCTTTACGTCTGAACCGCTGGCCGAGTGGAAAGTCGCGCGAAGAGCGCGAAGGGGACGAAGGGAGAAAAGATTTTTTGGCTTGGGATTCTTCGCGTTCTTCGCGCGACCTTGAAAATAAAAAACAGCCGCGCCCGGTTGCCCGCGCGCGGCTGTTGGATTTTGGTTAGAAGACTATTTTTTTATTTCCACGCCGGAACCGCTCACATAAGTGGCAGTGGCGGTGCCGGTGGTCACGGGTTTAGCCGTTTTTTTTTCCGCCGGAGCCGGATGCAAGGTGGTATCGTCAGCTTCCAGATCTTCATCGGGAATCCGCATGGCGTAGAACGAGCGGTAGATGAACACGAGCGCGATGATGAGGAAGAAACCACCGATGAGCGTCTTGACGCTCTGGTGCGGAATGGTCACGGCGATTTCCACCGCGAGCAAACCGAACAGCGTGGTGAACTTGATGACGGGATTCAACGCCACGGAGCTGGTGTCTTTGAACGGATCGCCCACGGTGTCGCCCACGACGGTGGCGGCGTGGAGGTCGGTGCCTTTCTGGCGCATATCCACTTCGACGATTTTCTTGGCGTTGTCCCACGCACCGCCGGCGTTCGCCATGAAGATGGCTTGGAACAGGCCGAAGAACGCGATGCCAATCAGATAGCCGATGAAGAAATACGGATTAAAGAACGCCAGCGCCAGCGCGAGGCAGAAGATGACGATGAAGATGTTCCACATCCCTTTCTGCGCATAGACGGTGCAGATGCGGACGACTTCCTTACTGTCTTCTTCCGAAGCCGTGGTGGCGTCGAGCTTCATGTGGTTCTGGATGTAAACAACCGCGCGATACGCGCCGGTGACGACGGCTTGCGTGCTGGCACCGGTGAACCAATAAACCACCGAGCCGCCCATGAGCAGGCCGAGAATGATTTCCGGTTGCACGACGCTCAACGCCTCGATGACGGGCTTGAACGGCCCGGCGACGCCGGACAGCACTTGCGCTTCATACATTTTCTGCAAAAGCATGATGATGCCGAAAACCATCGTGGTCGCGCCGACGACGGCGGTGCCAATGAGCACGGGTTTGGCGGTGGCCTTGAAGGTATTGCCCGCGCCGTCATTTTTTTCGAGCAAATGTTTGGCGTTCTCGAAATCGGGCTTGAAGCCGAATTTGCTCTGGATTTCATTGGTAATGTCCGGCTGCGCCTCGATGCGGCTCAATTCATAAACGGATTGCGCGTTGTCGGTCACCGGGCCGTAGCTGTCCACGGCAATCGTCACCGGCCCCATGCCGAGGAAACCAAACGCGACGAGGCCAAACGCGAAGATAGGCGCGGCGAATTTGAACTGCGCCGGCATGAGCGCGACGATCGGCGAGTCGGTGTAGGTCGCGAGCAAACACGCGCAAAACATCAGGCCGAGGATGACAAAGCCCATCCAGAACGCGGAGAAGTTGCCAGCGACAAAGCCGGAAAGAATGTTCAGCGACGCGCCGCCGTGCTTGGAACAAGTGGTGACTTCCTTGACGTGCTGCGATTTGGTGCTGGTGAAAATCTTGGTGAATTCAGGAATCACCGCGCCGGCCACTGTGCCGCAGGAAATGATGGCGGACAAGACCCACCAAAGATTGCCATCAATGCCGGTCTGTTTCGCCAGCAAAACATAGCTCGCCACGAACGTCACGACGATGGAAACCGCCGAAGTAATCCAGACGAGGTGCGTGAGCGGTGCTTCAAAGTCGAAATCTTTCAGGCCGCCGAATTTGGCGTTGGTGATGCCTTCGTTGAGGAAATAGGAAACGAGCGAAGTCACAATCATCAGCGCGCGCATGACGAACATCCAGATGATGAGCGTCCCGCAAGTGGCCTGCGATTCCGGTGCCGCGAGCGCGAGCGCAAGAAACGCGATGAGCGCCACGCCGGTCACGCCGTAAGTTTCAAAGCCGTCCGCCGTCGGGCCGACCGAATCGCCGGCGTTGTCACCGGTGCAATCCGCGATGACGCCGGGATTCTTCGGATCATCTTCGGGGAGCTTGAAAACAATTTTCATCAGGTCGGAGCCAATGTCGGCAATTTTCGTAAAGATGCCGCCGCAAATGCGCAGCACGCTTGCGCCGAGCGATTCACCAATCGCGAAACCAATGAAGCACGGGCCGACGAGTTTGTTCGGCAGGAAAATCAAAATGCAGATCATGAAGAACAATTCCACCGAGACGAGCAGCAGCCCGACGCTCATGCCGGAGCGCAGCGGAATGCCGACGACGTTGACCGGCGCGCCCTTCAACGCGGCGAAGGACGTGCGGCTGTTGGCGGTGGTGTTGATGCGGATGCCGAACCACGCCACGCCGTAGCTGCCGAGGATGCCCAGCACCGACGCCACGAGAATCACGCCGACGTCGCTGAAACTTTTGCTTTCCAGCACCCGGAAATAGAAAAAGATGCAGCCGCCAATCAGCAGCCAGAGGACGGCAAGAAATTTGCCCTGCTGGAATAAATACGTTTTGCACGTCTCCCAAATCGTCTGGGAAACATCCGCCATGGACTTATGGACGGGCAGAGATTTGGTCTGCTGGTATTGCACCAGACCGAACACGACGCCGATGGCGCACATCAGAATTCCGAAATACATCAGCGTGATGCCGCTGACGCCGAACAGCCCGTCGAATTTCACCGCGTCGAGCGGTGGAATTTTGAGGTCAGCCTCGCTGGCGTGCAGCGCGGCGGTGGAGGTGAGGAAGCCGGCCGCCATCAGGATCGGTCGGATGAGCTGCTTGATGTGCATGATTTATTTTATAGTTGTGTTCAGTTCAAGTGCGGTTGCGGGCGGCTATGACTTCGGCGTTTCAACCATTAAAATCATTTGAATCCAGTTTCAAACCGACTCGTATTGGTTGGCCTGCGGCCACCGAAAAATCATAACGACTGCTAAAACACCAACGCTTTCCGCAGTTTGAATCTGATGCAACGGTTGGAAAAGAGCTTTCCCGTTCTTGACATTAACTTTGCATAAATTGGTTTTGAGGCGTGGGCAACCCGGCGGATTTAACTAGGATTGAAATCATAAAGCCATTGAAAATAAAGGTTCGTATGGATGTCGGTGGGCAAGAATATGGCTTTTGCAAAAATGAATTCTTCAGGTCTTGAAATTATTTCGCCCAGACGCGATGGCTCCTGATAAAAAATTACCGGTTGAATGAAATAGCAAATGATGGTCTGTATTTAGCAATCTAGGTAAGGCGGTCAAAATAATAACGGCTAATTTGATAATGCATCTGGCAATCGCTGGTTAATGCGGTTGCCGACACACTTTATGAGCGCCATTTTAACTACCGCCGAAAAACCGCCCGTCAAGCCAGCCGCTGACCCGAAGCACGCCAGCGGCGACAAGCGCTTCAAGATTCTTGAAGTGCACATGAAGAAACTGCAATTCAAGCAGGACGCCTTGATTGAAGTGCTGCACAAGGCGCAGGAACTTTTTGGCTATCTCGAAGACGATGTTTTGCTGTTCGTCGCCCATCACCTCAAACTGCCGCCGAGCCGCGTTTATGGCGTGGCGACGTTTTATCATTTCTTCACGCTCAAGCCGCAGGGCGAACACACCTGCGTCGTCTGCATGGGCACCGCGTGCTATGTCAAGGGCGCGGACAAGGTGGTCGCCGCGATTGAGAAGTTTGCCAAAATCAAGCCCGGCGAAACCACGCCGGACAATAAACTTTCGCTGCTCACCGCGCGTTGCATCGGCGCGTGCGGCATCGCGCCGGCGGTGACTTACGACGGTCAGGTCGCGGCGAAACAGTCGCCGGACGACGCGCTCGCCAAGGTGAAATCGTGGATGTGAATTTGACTTATGCAAATTGAAGATCTCAACGCCATCGCGGAGAAACACATTGCCAGCCGCAAGAAAATCATCGTCCGCACCTGTATGTCGGCGGGCTGTATGTCGTCGCGCGCCGATGTCATCAAGGCCAATTTGGAAAAGGCCGTGAAAGAGCAAGGGCTGGACGCCGACGTGGAAGTGCGGCGCGTCGGCTGCATGGGCTTTTGCGGTCAAGGTCCACTCGTGGGCATTGACGGCGTGAAGGAAAAAGAAATTTTATTCGAGCACATCAAGCCGGAAGACGCCGACTCCATCATCGCCACCCTCAAAGGCGTGGAATCGAATTTGGAAATTGGCGACCCCAACCATCCGTTCTTCGCCAAACAGACCAAGATTGTCCGCGCGAACGGCGGCATTATTGACCCGGAAAAAATCGAGGACTACATCGCCATCGGCGGTTATGAGGCGCTGCACAATGTGCTGACCGAAATGCAGCCGACGCAGGTCGTCGAGGAAGTGACCAAGAGTGGTTTACGCGGACGCGGCGGCGCGGGTTTTCCGACCGGGCTGAAATGGGGCACGGTCGCGAAGTCACCCGGCGCGAAGAAATACATTATTTGCAACGGCGACGAAGGCGACCCTGGCGCATTCATGGATCGCAGCGTTTTGGAAAGCGATCCGCATTTGGTGCTCGAAGGTATGGCGATTGCGGCTTACGCGGTTGGTGCGGATCAGGGATTTCTTTACGTTCGCGCGGAATATCCGCTCGCCATTTCGCGTTTGCAAATCGCCATCAAACAGGCGAAGGCACTGGGCATTCTCGGTTCGGGCATTTTTGAAACGCCGTTTAATTTCAACGTGGACATCCGCATCGGTGCCGGCGCATTTGTGTGCGGCGAAGAAACCGCGCTGATGATGTCCGTCGAAGGCAAGCGCGGCACGCCGCGTCCGCGTCCGCCATTTCCGGCGGAGAGCGGATTGTTCGGCTGCCCGACGCTCATCAACAACGTCGAGTCGTTTGCCAACATCACCGCCATCATCAAAAAAGGCGGCGACTGGTATGCGAGCATCGGCACGGAGAAAAGCAAAGGAACAAAAGTTTTTGCGCTCACCGGCAAAATTAAAAACACCGGCCTCATCGAAGTGCCGATGGGAATTCCGCTGCGCCAGATTGTCATGGAAATGGGCGGCGGTGCGCCGGATGGCCGACAGGTCAAATCGGTGCAGACCGGCGGTCCGTCCGGCGGTTGCATCCCGGCGCAATTTCTCGATACGCCGGTGGACTACGAATCGCTCATGAAGCTCGGTTCCATCATGGGTTCCGGCGGCATGGTCGTGATGGACGACACGACGAATATGGTGGAAATCGCCAAGTTCTACATGGAATTTTGCAAGGACGAATCCTGCGGTAAGTGTATTCCCTGCCGCGCGGGCACGGCGCAGATGGAAAATCTGCTGAATAAAATCATCGCCCGTCAGGCGACGCAGCGCGATCTCACCAAGTTGGAAGAATTGTGCGACATGGTGAAAAACACGAGTCTGTGCGGCCTCGGCCAGACCGCGCCGAATCCGGTGTTGAGCACGCTGAAATATTTTCGCAACGAATACGAGGAATTGCTCCAGCCGGACAAGTTTGGCCCCGGCGCAACCGCAACGAAATAATTTATTATGTCTGCCAGAACACTGACCATTGACGGAAAGCAGATCACTGCCGAGAAGGGCGCTTCGGTTTTGCAGGCGGCTACCGAGGCCGGCATCAAGATTCCGACGCTCTGCCATCTCGAAGGCGTTTACGATGTCGGCGCGTGCCGGCTTTGCCTCGTCGAGGTGAAAGGCATCAACAAACTTCTGCCGGCCTGCACCACGAAAGTGGGCGAGGGCATGGAGATTTCCACGAACTCCGAGCGGCTCAATAAATACCGGCGCATGACGCTGGAACTTTTGTTCGCCGAACGCAACCACGTCTGCGCCGTGTGCGTGGCGAACGGCCATTGCGAATTGCAATCGCTTGCCTACGGCCTCGGCATGGATCACGTCCGCTACGATTATATTTTTCCGAAATGGGAAGTGGACGACACGCATCGGCTGTTCGGCATGGATCATAACCGCTGCATTCTTTGCACGCGCTGCGTCCGTTCCTGCTGGCACATCGAAGGCGCCGGCACCAAGAACGTCGCCGGTCGCGGCGCAAAATCAAAAATCATCACTGATCTCAACCAAACGTGGGGCAGTTCCGAAAGTTGCACCGAATGCGGCAAATGCGTCATGTCCTGTCCGACGGGCGCGCTGTTCAAAAAAGGCTCGGCGGTGGGCGAATCGGAACGCGACCGCACCAAACTGGAATTCATCGTCAACGCACGGGAGAAAAAACAATGGAACGCTTAAAAATTGCTACGGTCTGGCTCGGCGGTTGCGCCGGTTGCCATATGTCCTTTCTTGACCTCGACGAGTTTCTCATCGAACTCGCCGGCAAGGTGGACATCGTTTACAGCCCCATCGCCGACGTGAAGGAATTTCCCGAAGGCGTGGACGTGTGCCTCATCGAAGGCGCGGTCTGCAACGTGGACAATCTCGAACTGCTCCACAAAATCCGCGCGCGCTCGAAGGTGCTCGTGTCGTTCGGCGACTGCGCCGTCACCGGCAACGTGCCGGCGATGCGCAACCAGTTCGGCATCGGCAATGCCGATAATGTTTTGCAGCGCGCCTACATTGACAACGCGCAGTTCAATCCCGTGAAACCCAAGGACGACGGCATCGTGCCTCCGCTGCTGGAAAATGTGCTGCCGGTGCATGAATTGGTTCATGTCGAATTTTATCTGCCCGGCTGCCCGCCGCCGGCGGATCGCATCAAGGCCTTGATGGTTCAAGTGCTCGAAGGCAAAACGCCGAAACTTGAAGGCACACAGTTGAAATTTGGTTGAAAGAAAATTTATGTCGAAGCGAATCGTCATTGATCCCGTGACCCGCATTGAGGGCCACGCCAAAATCAGCATTTTCATGGATGACGCCGGCAACGTCGCCGACGCGGAGTTTCACGTCGTCGAGTTTCGCGGCTTTGAAAAATTCTGCGAAGGCCGGCCCTACACCGAAATGCCCGGCATCACGCAGCGCATCTGCGGCATCTGCCCCGTCAGCCACACGCTCGCGTCGGCGAAGGCCGGCGACGCCATCATGGCCGTCAGCATTCCGCCCGCCGCCGACAAGCTGCGCCGGCTGCTGAACCTCGGCCAGTTCATCCAGTCGCACGCGTTGAGTTTTTTCCATTTGAGCGCGCCGGATTTTCTGCTCGGCTGGGACACGCCGCCGGCCCAGCGCAATGTTTTTGGCCTGATCAATTCCAATGCCGACCTCGCCCGCGCCGGCATCCGGCTGCGGCAATTCGGCCAGGAAATCATCGAAGTTCTCGGCGATAAAAAAATCCATCCGCAATGGGCCGTGCCAGGCGGCGTGCGCTCGGCGTTGTCCGCCGAAGGCCGCGCGAAAATCAAGGCCTGGCTGCCCGAAGCTTACGCCACGACGAAAATTGCGCTCGATTTGTTCGCCAAAGTTCTCAAGACGCACAAGGCCGAGCTGCAGATTTTTGGCAACTTTCCGTCGCTCTTCATGGGCTTGGTCACGCCCGACGGTTCGTGGGAACATCACGGCGGCAAACTGCGTTTCACCGACAGCAGCGGCAGCATCATCGCCGACCAGATTGACGTGGCGAATTACGCGGATTACATCGGCGAAGCGGTGCAGAATACTTCGTATCTCAAGTCGCCGTATTATTTACCGCTCGGTTTTCCGGCGGGCATTTACCGCGTCGGCCCGCTCGCGCGCCTCAATGTCGCCGAACGCATGGGCGTGCCGCAGGCGGATGCGGAGTTGAAAAAATTCAAGAAACTCGGACGCGGCGCGGTCACGTCGTCGTTCCTGTATCACTACGCGCGGTTGATTGAAATTCTCGCCTGCATTGAGTTCGTCGAGCAATACATGGCGGACGAGGAATTGTCCGGCGACAACCTCCGCGCTGACGCCGGCATCAACAGTCTGCGCGGCGTGGGTGCAAGCGAAGCCCCGCGCGGCACGCTGTTCCACGATTACACCGTGGACCGCAACGGCCTGTTGCAAAAGGTCAATCTCATCGTCGCCACTGGCCAGAATAATTTGGCGATGAACCAGACCGTCGCGCAAATCGCGCGGCATTATGTGCGCGGCGAAAAAATTGCGGAAGCCATGCTCAACCGCGTCGAACACGGCATCCGCTGTTACGACCCGTGCTTGAGCTGCTCGACGCACGCCGTCGGCCAGATGCCGTTGCACGTCCAATTGATCGCGCCGGGCGGTCAGGTGCTGGACGAAAAAATGCGCAGCTAAAACAATTTGTCCGCGGTTGGGTGGACAATAAAATGCCGGCGGGGAAGTTTCTGGTTGGTTTCTTCTCTGCCGGCGAATTTTTTTCTAAAAGCGTGCAAACAAAAATTGAATCAGAACTCCTCGTCATCGGCTACGGCAACAGCCTACGCCGCGACGACGGCGTTGGCCCGCGCGTGGCCGAGGCGGTTGAAGCGTTGCACCTGCCCGGCGTCCGCACGCTCGTCTGCCAGTTGCTCACGCCCGAATTTGCCGAACCGATTGCCCGCGCCCGCCGCGTGATTTTTGTGGACGCCGCCGTGGACAAAACCGACGGCGTGCATTTCCGCCAATTGGAACCTGGCGAAACCTCGCAGCTCATGGCGCACGCCGCCGACCCGCGCACGATGCTCGCGCTGGCCCGCGACGTTTTCGGTCATGCGCCGGAAGCGTGGTGGCTGACGATTCCCGCAATTCATCTGGGTTTCGGCACGGACTATTCGCCAGAAGCCGAAGCCGGATTTCACACCGCCGTCGCGGAAATTAAAAAGCTGATAGCCGCCAATTTCCGTAAAGACACACTTCCCGATGTCGTCTAAAGTTGCCGTGAAGCAAGCGCTTCAATAATGGCAATGCCTTCCATCCGCCAACGAGCAACTTCAATCTCGCGCCTGAAAATCACCGTGCGCGGCGCGG
>Ga0208507_1001510_pt1 | contig 12923 bp, 11 predicted proteins | sample CryBogCBH12Aug01_FD_184626 | JGI IMG/M metagenome (GOLD analysis project Ga0208507, IMG submission 184626) | Freshwater microbial communities from Crystal Bog, Wisconsin, USA - CBH12Aug09.1 (SPAdes) (version 2) | ecosystem: Environmental > Aquatic > Freshwater > Lake | place: Crystal Bog... | reverse complement strand
CAATGCCCTGCTCAACGGAGTCCACAGCGGCAAATTGTCCGCCTTGGCCGGTTGGGACAGCGACAGCGGCGCCGCCATCAGTGCCCAAACCGTCAAACTCCCCCCCCAACTGGGCGGGGTCAGTTACAACGCAGCCACCGGCCAGCTGACCCTGTCCGGCACCAATCTGACCACCACCAGCGGTTATCAAGTCGGCGACTTCAAACTGAACGGCGGCGGTGGCATCAGTTACCAACTGACCGGCGGCAGTGTCATCTCCGGCACACCGACCAGCACCCGTGTTACCCTGCAACTGTCCGCCGCCGACCAATTGGCTCTGCACGGCGTGTTCAACCAAAACGGCTCTGCCGCCAGGGACGGCACTGCCTATAACCTGACCGCCACGGCGGGTTGGGACACGGGGGCGGCGGCCATCAGCACTGAAGCGGTCACCGCCTCGGGCGTGGTGACTTACAGCCTGCTACAAACACTGGGCGATGGGTTTAACATCAGCACACCTAATTACATAGCCGTAGACAATAGCGGCAATATTTGGGTGGCCAATACTGGCACCTTCGCTCAATCAGTGGAAGAATTCTCCGCCAACGGCACGTTGCTACAAACGCTGACCAACAACATCTACAATCCTGACGCCATTGCCTTTGACGGTGCTGGCAATGTCTGGGTGACCAATGATGGCAACAATACCGTGGAAGAATTCTCCACCAGCGGCACATTATTGCAAACCCTCAGCAATGGAATCAGCGAACCAACTGGTTTGGCTCTGGACAGTAACGGCAATGTCTGGGTGGCCAATTTTGGCAACAATACCGTGGAAGAGTTCTCCGCCAGCGGCGTGTTGCTGCAAACGCTGACCAACGGGATCGACTGGCCAATTTCCTTGGCGGTGGACAGCAATGGCAAAGTGTATGTGGGCAATGAGCTTACCCCAAACAGAGTTAATGGGTACGTGGAAGTGTTCGGTGTGGCTCATGGCGCAGAGGCCCACAGCTCCGCGGTTGAACTGCTTGCAGTAACGCCCCATGCCATCGTTTAATACCGCCAGCCAGTAAAGCAGCCTCTAAGTCAGGCAGGTTGTAAACAAAACCCCGGTTGCTTTGGCAACCGGGGTTTTGTTCCGCTATGCATTTCGGCATCAAATCCCAGCCGGTCAAACTTAGGCTACGCCAACAGCCCGTGCAGCTGCTGGATACCGACGTCTCGCCCTAGGCCATCACGGACAGCCCAAAATTGCCTCAAAAGGCGCGTGATTTAATTGCCTCACCCTTACGGCAAATAAACCCCCCATTTCATCCCGCCCAGCGCATGGCTTTTGCCGCCTTGCAGTTGCCCGCCCAGCAGTCCGGTCAATTCATACACCACGCTCATGCCGATACCATGGCCATGGGTATTTTCATCGGCACGCACGCCGCGTTTTAAAATCTCCCGGATGGTTTCGGCAGGGATACCCGGACCGTCATCTTCGATTTCCAGCAGCAAGGCATAATGCTTACCGTCTTTGATTGGCTCTAGAGTGGCGGTGATGGTGACCTTATGGCGGCACCATTTGCAAGCGTTATCCATTAGGTTGCCGAAAATTTCGTAAAAATCGCCTTGTTCACAATAAACGATGGTAGGGGCAGGTATGGACACTTCAAAAATGATGTCCTTATCCCGATACACTTTGGCTAAGGAAGCGGTTATTTTGTTGATGATGGTGACTACATTGATGGATTTGATGGTTTTGCATTCGCCTTTTGCCGCCGCTTTCTGCAATTGGTATTCGATGATCTCATCCATTCTGGATATTTGATCTTGCACGGTTTCTTGTTGGCTGCCAAACGATTCGGCGCAGCCGCGCAGTATCGCCAGCGGGGTTTTTAGGCTATGTGCCAAGTCAGCGAGATTATTGCGGTAACGCTCAAGCTGGGCGCGTTCACTACTGATAAAGGCATTAAGGTTGCCTGCCAAACCTTCCAGTTCGCTGGCGTACTGACCATCCAGACAGGATTTTTTGCCCTCTTCAATGGCCTCCAAATCATTGACCATGCAGCGCAATGGCTTTAGGCTCCAGCGCAACAGGGCAAATTGGATGCCGACCAACACCAGGCCAATAATTATCAGCCAGAACCGTAATATTTCTTGTAATTGCTTGACTTGGTTACTGACAAAACCGGCATCTTCCGCTACGGAGAAAAAATATTCGCGCTCCATGCCCGCCACGTTTTGCCAGATAACCGCATAGTGCAAAACATAGCGACCTTGCTGATCGAACATAAAAACCGATGTGCCTGCAGTCATTTCCGGCGGGGCAATTTCATCCCCCTCGGTTGCCGAAGGGGAATGCCAGAGCAGTTCTCTTTTATCATTACGGATAAAGCCGTACAAACCGGAGCTAGGGTGAGTAAGGCGCGGATCGGGGAAATTGTCCGGCATTTTCAGGTCAGCATCATTGTTGATTTCCGCGACCGACAGCAAAGAATAGATTTGAATTTGCAGGCGTTCCCTGAGCGATTGTTCGGCGCTATCCAAAAAGCCTTGTTCCAGCATCACCGCCGCCAAGGCAAAAAAAGCCGTCAACACCACGCCTTCTGCCAACAGCAATCTAAAACTCAGGGATTTATAATACACTGGGGTATCGGCTATCAGGTGTCATCCGCTGCAATACGGTAGCCACGACCGCGCAGGGTTTCGATAGGTTTGCGGGAACCGTCAGGGTCAAGCTTTTTCCTTAACCGGCCTATGAACACTTCAATCACGTTGCTGTCACGGTCAAAATCTTCATCGTAGATATGCGCTGTCAGCACCGCTTTGGAAACCAATTCGCCTTTATGGAACATCAAATATTCCAACACCTTGTATTCATAAGCGGTCAACTCAAGTTGTTCACCGGCAACATGCACCGCTTGCGCCACAGTATCCAGCTCTATATTGCCGTGGCTCAGCACCGGATGCGCCTGACCGGCAGATCGCCGGATCAGTGCGTTAATTCTGGCGAACAATTCTTCATGGTGAAAAGGCTTGACCAGATAATCATCGGCACCCGCTTCCAATCCTTCCACTTTGTCTTGCCAGCGGCTCCTGGCGGTCAGGATAAGGATAGGCAGGGTGATGCGGGCTTTGCGTAGCCGTTTGATCAACTCAATGCCGGAAAAGTCGGGTAAACCCAAATCAACCACGGCGGCATCAATCGGGTATTCTTTAGCGATAAAAAAACCATCGCCGCCGGTATGGGCGGCATCCACAGCAAAGCCTTTAGCCGCCAAAAATTGCTGGATTTGTTGGCACAGGGTGATTTCGTCTTCAACAACCAAGATACGCATGACGGCGGCTAGCGGCTAAGCCCTTACCTAAGCGCGGGCTGTGCCACCAAAGTGGCGAGGGCTTGCCCGAACGATGCGCCCAGTTTTCCGGCAAGCCTGTCCAACAAGGCTTCTTGCCGGGTGAATTGCACGAGTTTTTCCGCACCAATCTTGTCTTTTGCCACTTGGTCCAAGTTGGCAAAATCATCGGCTATGCCCATCTTGACTGCGGTCTCGCCCGTCCAAACCAGACCTGAAAAAATATCGGGGGTGATTTTAAGCCGGTCACCCCGACCGGATTTGACGGCTTGGATAAATTGCTGGTGCACTTCGTCCAATACGCCTTGCATATACTGGTTCTCGTCCGGTTTGGGCGGCGAAAACGGATCCAGCATGGCTTTGTGCGCCCCTGCCGTCATCAAGCGCCGCTCAACGCCCAGTTTCTGCATGGCATCGACAAAGCCAAAGCCATCCATTAACACGCCAATGGAGCCGACCAAGCTGGCGGGATTGACAAAAATTTTGTCAGTGGCGGCAACGATGTAATAACAACCGGACGCACAACCATCACTGACTACGGCATAAATGGGCAGTTGCGGATGCTCCTTTTTAATTTTTTTTATTTCTTCGTAGACATAAGCCGATTGCACAGGGCTACCGCCGGGCGAATTGGCATGTAAGATAATACCTTTGGTATGGTCATCTTTGGCTGCCGCGCGTAAGCTTTTGATCAGGTCAGTGGCATTGGCGGGCTTGTCTTCGGCGATAGGCCCCACTAGGTCAATGACTGCGCTATGGAATTCTCCGGTGGCGCCAATATTGTTTTTAATTTGCGGATAAAACGCCGCCACCAAAACGCCAATGAGGTATAAAAACAGCAACAACTTAAAAAATATGCCCCAACGTCTGGCCTTGGTTTGTTCGCGAATAGCCGCCAATGCCAATTTTTCAATGATGCCACGCTCCCAGCCGTCTGCGCCCGGACTGGCATTGTTTGGATTATACTGTTGATTTTGCATAGTTTATGTTAACCATTTTCGATAAGATCAAGTAATTGGGTGGGCAATTGCAGACAATGCAACGGCCCATGCTGTTGCAATTCCGCTTCGGGATGCGCCCCACAAGCCACCGCAATGGCTGTTATATCGGCATTAAAAGCCATTTCCAAATCGTGGACGGAATCACCAACCATCAACGTGCGCTGCTGGGACACACCCACATGCGCCATAATTTCGTGCAGCATTTTGGGGTCGGGCTTGGAAGCCGTTTCATCGGCACAGCGGGTAATGGCAAACAAATGCCGTGTGCCGGTGTTGTCCAAAACCCTATCCAGTCCGGCGCGGGTCTTGCCGGTGGCAACAGCCAGGGTAAAACCCTGGTCACGCAACGCCAGCAACATATCATAAACCCCAGGGAACAAGTCTTGCTTGCCCATATCCCTAGAGCAATAAGCGTGGTTATAGTGGACAATCAGGCGTTCTATCACCCCTTGGTCTTGGTCGGGGAACAGCACCCGCATAGCATTGTCGATGCTTAAGCCGATCACGGCCTTGGCCGCCTGATAGTCGGCAAGGCCACAACCACACAACTCGCCCGCGTGCTGCAAACATTTGGCAATCCAATCTATCGAGTCGATTAGCGTGCCGTCCCAATCAAAAATGATCAAATCAAATCGGTTCTTCATGTGTCAACAAATCTTCAAGTTGTGTTGGCAAAGGAGCGCTGATAAAAAGCATGGTTTGGCTGGCCGGATGTTGCAGCCGTAAAGTTTTGGCATGGAGGAACATACGTTTATAGCCCTTATTGCGGAAAATTTTGTTGGCTTCATCAAAGCCGTAACGGTCATCGCCAATAATGGGATGACCCATGCTGGCGGCATGGACGCGGATTTGGTGTGTCCGGCCTGTTTTGGGCGACGCCTCCACCAAAGTGGCGCTTTTGAATAACTTGATACGTTTGAACAAGGTTTCCGCCGCCTTACCGGCCTTGCTGATAACCACCATGCGCTCCCCGCCCTGGCTGATATTTTTTAGCAAAGGTGCATCAATGATTTGCTGTTTTTTGGCCCACTGTCCGGACAACAAGGCCAAATAAGTTTTTTCCACTCGGTCGTCACGGAATTGTTCATGCAAAGCGCGTAAGGCACTGCGCTTTTTGGCAATAATCAGGCAACCGGAGGTGTCCTTGTCGAGCCGGTGCACCAGTTCCAAAAAATGCGCTTGCGGCCTTATCAGACGCAAGCCCTCGATAACCCCCGAACTGACCCCGCTGCCACCGTGTACGGCAAAGCCTGCCGGTTTGTTGATGACCATAAAGCCATCATCCTCAAATAAAATCCCCCGCTCCAGCGCGTCTTTCAAACCGTGGGCGACGTAGGACTCTTCCGAGCGTTCCGCCACCCTGACCGGTGGCACCCTGACCATATCGCCCTCTGCCAGCCGGTACTTGACATCCACCCTGCCTTTGTTGACCCTGACTTCGCCTTTACGGACAATACGATAAATATGGCTTTTGGGCACGCCCTTCAGGCGGGCTATCAAGAAATTGTCCAAGCGCTGCCCGCTTTGCTCGTCGGTGATTTCCACATGGGTGACTTTAGTTGCCAAGCTAGGCTGTTCGATGCTCATTTTCTTGAATAATACCAGTATTGGGGGCTTATTGTGTGTTTAAATTGATGTTAGGCAATAAGGTTGCTATATTAGCGGTGTTTTTAAAAAAAACATACTACGCTCTGCTGTACCCTAACACGGTGCAAGCGTTGTAGCGACCCAATGAGCCCGCCCAAAACGCGCCCACGCGGCAAGGCAATCATTAAGGCCTCATTGCAAGATTTTTAGGGTTACTCGCTCGACCCATGACGTGCGAATTTTAATCTCCTGTTTTAAAACAGAATTTACCATCAAGACCGAATTTGACTAAGCGTTTGTCAAGGCAAGCCAATTTACTACGCCTACTTACCATTAGCGCACAAACCTACTGCCCCCAGGATACTGGACTTTGCAATATTCACCCCAAACCGTGCGCTTTTAAGCGAAAGATATTGATTTAACATGTTACCTAGGATCAAAAACCGTCTGACCCAGTAAAATCTGATAATGGAGCAGGACACAACAAGGATAATTGAATGAAAAGAATGCTTATCAACGCCTCACAAGCTGAAGAGCTAAGGGTAGCCTTGGTAGATGGCCAAAAACTTTACGATTTTGATATCGAAGTCCCATCAAAAGAACAAAAAAAATCCAACATCTACAAGGGCATCATCACCCGTGTGGAACCTAGCCTAGAAGCCGCATTTATCAATTACGGCGCGGAAAAGCATGGTTTCTTGCCTTTTAAGGAAATCTGTCCGGCCTATCGGCATGCCAACGAAAACGCCGACCAAGAAAGCCGCCGTCCGGCCATTAAGGACCTGATTAAAGAAGGCCAAGAAATTGTTGTCCAAATAGAAAAGGAAGAACGCGGCAATAAGGGCGCGGCACTGACCACTTATATCAGCTTGGCCGGCACTTATTTGGTGTTGATGCCCAACAACCCCAAGGCGGGCGGCATTTCCCGGCGCATTGAAGGTGAAACCCGCAATGATTTGCGCGAAGTCATGGCCAGCTTGGACATACCCGAAGGCATGGGCTTGATTGTGCGTACCGCTGGCTGCGGTAAAAATGCGGAAGAACTGCAATGGGACTTGAACTACCTGATGCAATTGTGGGAAGCGATTGAACGCTCCTCGCAAGAACAGACCGCGCCTTTTTTGGTGTTCCAAGAAAGCAACGTGATCATCCGTGCGCTACGCGACCATTTGCGCGGCAATATTGATGAAATCTTGATTGACAATGAAGAATCGTTCCAGTTGGTGCAAAGCTTCCTGAAGCAAGTGATGCCGCATTTCTTGCCAAAAGCTAAGCTGTACCAAGATGCCGTACCACTGTTCAACCGCTACCAGATTGAATCACAAATTGAAATTGCTTATGGGCGCGAAGTGCAATTGCCTTCAGGCGGTTCCATTGTGATTGACCATACTGAAGCACTGACCTCAATTGACATCAACTCGGCACGCGCCACCAAGGGCAGCGACATTGAAGAAACCGCCCTGAACACCAACTTGGAAGCCGCCGACGAGATTGCCCGGCAACTCCGGCTACGCGACTTGGGCGGCCTGTTTGTCATCGACTTTATTGACATGCTGTCCAACAAAAACCAACGGGCGGTGGAAAACCATTTGCGCGATGCCTTAAAAATTGACCGCGCCCGCATCCAAACCAGCCGTATCTCGCGCTTTGGCTTATTGGAAATGTCACGGCAACGGATGCGCCCCTCATTGGGCGATTCCACGCAACTGCCCTGCCCGCGCTGCAAAGGCCAAGGCACGATCCGCAATGTCGAATCGGTCGCCCTATCGGTGCTAAGGATTATTGAAGAAGAGGCCATGAAAAAAGGCACTGAGAAAGTCATTGCCCATTTGCCTATTGAAAGCGCCACCTTCTTGCTCAATGAAAAACGCAGCGTTATTGAAAGCATCGAAAACCGCCTGAAAGTGGGCATTGTGGTGTTGCCCAGCAAGCATTTGGAAACACCCGCTTACGACATTGAACGTATCAAAGAAAAAGACTTCTCCGACGACAAGCCCAGTTATTCGCAAATAAAAGCCGAAGAAATCAGCATTCCTGAATTTGCCCAGCAAGTGAAGGCAAAAATTGAGAAAGCCGTGGTCAAAGAGTTTTTGCATGACACACCCGCGCCTATCCAAAACAAAAGCGAGGCACTGGGCCTGATAAAACGCTTTTGGCAAAAACTAGTCAGCCTCAGCCCTGAAGCGGAAGTGCAAGAGGCCGTGAAAGAAGAACCCAACAGTGCCGACAGCCAACCCGAACCGGCCGAAAATGCTGCCAGAAACCGCAATAACAACAACCCGCGCAACAGACAGCCCAGAAACGGCAACAGGGATAAGGAAAGGGATAATAGGGAGGGCGGACAGCCCAACCGGCGTTCCAGAGGCCAAGGCCGCAACGTCCGCCCTAATATAGCCATCGTTGAAACTGCCGCACAGAACAAAGACAGCAGCAATGAACAGGTTGAAAACGCGGAAGTGCTTGCCGATTCGACGGCGACCATAACAACGGACGATTTGACCAACGAAATGCCTAATACAGTGGCTGCCGATGAACCCGCCAGAAACAACGGCAACGGCAGAAAAAACAACTTAAGACGCGGGCCAAACCGCAGAAGGCCACGTAACCCCAACTACAAAAAGCCTGAACACGGCGAGCAAGGTGAAGGGGAGTCTAACGAAAACGGCACTTATCAAGCGGCAGTGGCCTCTGAGGCGGTTGCCGTTGCCGTTACTGTAATAGCCGATACGCAACCATCCGCCCCACCGCCCGCCAGCGCTTCTTATGCCGCCGACTTTGCCAAACAACGTAGTCCAGAACCTGCTGCTGAAGCCATCGAACGACCACCAGTGCCTACTGTAGAAGCCCCGAAAGCCGCAGCTGAGCCTAGCGTCGCTCCAGCACCTACACCAACCCCCGCGCCTGTGGCTGCCCCATCAGCGCCATCGGCTTCATCAGAAGGTGGCGACAACTAGGCCGTTTGTCCAACTATAACGTACCGGACATAACCTAACAAAGGCTGCTGGTGTCAGGTTGGGGTATCTATTACCCCAACCTGGCAAACCAATCACCTTGTACCACTGTTCGCCGTATAAATTTATGTTTTAAAAACAGCAGTAGTTTTCATTCCCAACCCCAGAAAGCGATCAAGTGTTCAAGCGGTTGGCAATAATCGACTTGACCACGGACGGATCAGCCAAGGTTGATATATCGCCTAAGTTTTCCAATTCGTTGGCGGCGATTTTGCGCAGAATGCGGCGCATGATTTTCCCTGAACGGGTTTTGGGCAAAGCGGATGCAAATTGGATAATGTCCACCGTGGCAATAGCCCCGATTTCCTGCCTGACCAAAGCAACCAGTTCTTTTTTGATCTGCTCGGACGCATCGACACCGGCGCATAAAGTGACGTAAGCATAAATGCCCTGCCCTTTTATGGCATGGGGATAGCCGACCACCGCCGATTCCGCCACCGCTTCGTGCAAATCCAAGGCGCTTTCAACCTCTGCCGTGCCTAGGCGATGACCGGACACATTAATCACGTCATCAATACGCCCTGTTATCCAATAATAACCATCACTGTCACGCCTTGCGCCGTCACCTGCCAAATAATAGCCCGGATAACTCTTAAAATACGTGTCGATGAAGCGTTGATGGTTGCCATACACAGTGCGTGCTTGCCCGGGCCAAGGGTGGCTGAACACCAACGCACCTTCCGCCTCACCGGCCAGCCGGTTGCCGTGGCTGTCAAGCAAATGCGGTTGGATGCCAAAAAACGGCACACTGGCAGAACCGGGTTTCAGGTCGGTCGCGCCGGGCAATGGGGTGATCAAAATACCGCCGGTTTCTGTTTGCCACCACGTGTCCACAATCGGACAATGGCTGTTGCCCACCGCCTGGTAATACCACTCCCACGCTTCCGAATTGATGGGTTCGCCGACACTGCCCAGTATCCTGAGGCTGCTGCGCGTGGTGCTGGCAAGATACCGGTCGCCTTGCGCCATTAGGGCACGGATAGCAGTGGGGGCGGTATAAAAAATAGTGACCTGGTGTTTGTCGATAATTTGCCAAAAGCGGTCGGCTTCGGGGTAAGTGGGAATGCCCTCAAACATCAGTGAGGTTGCACCATTGCATAACGGCCCGTAGACCACATAGGAATGTCCGGTAATCCAACCGACATCGGCGGTACACCAATAAATATCACCGTCGTGATAATCAAACACATATTTATGGGTGATCGCCGCATACAACAAATAGCCGCCAGTGGTGTGCAACACCCCTTTGGGCTTGCCAGTAGAGCCGGATGTGTACAAAATGAACAGAGGGTCTTCGGCATCCATCGGCTCCGGTGGGCAATCATCAGACACGCCGTCCATGGCCTCGTGATACCACACATCACGGGCGGGTTGCCACGCCACCGGCTTGCCGCTATGGCGGATGACCACAATTTTTTGCAATTGCGGGCAATGCTTGGCGGCACTGTCCACAGTATGTTTTATGGGTAGGGTTTTGCCGCCCCGAAAACCTTCATCGGCACAAACCAAATAACTGCAGTCGGCATCCAACAACCGGTCTTTCAGCGATTCTGCCGAAAACCCGGCAAACACGATGGAATGCACCGCACCAATGCGGGTGCAGGCCAACATAACCGTTGCCGCTTCGATAATCATCGGCAAATAAATGCACACCCGATCGCCTTTTTTAACGCCCAAATTTTTCAGCACATTGGCAAACTTGCACACTTCGCTGTGCAATTGCCGATAGCTGATGGTTTTGTCTTGGGACGGGTGATCGCCTTCCCAAATAAGTGCCACTTGGTCGCCGCGCACGCTTAAATGCCTGTCCAGACAATTGGTGCTGACATTCAGTTTGCCGCCTTCAAACCAGCGGATATCAGCCTTGCTATAGTCAAACGACAATACCTTATGCCAAGGTTCGCTCCAAGTAAGCAATTGCTGCGCCTGTTCCGCCCAAAAAACTTCCGGCTGGTCAATGGACTGTTGATACAACGTCCGGTAGTTGGCAGCATTGATATGGGCTTTGGCGGCTATTTCAGCCTTGACGGGATAAAGGGCTTGGGACATGACGTTTTTAAAATCCGATGCTAAATAAAAAGGCAACCCAGGCGCACTGTCATGCCGGTGCCATTATAATGGGTAAGCTTTGGCAGCACATCACAACACACTGGCAACCAATGCAAAAACAAATACGAAAATGACAAATAAAGAAAATTTTGCCCGTCCCGACAACGCTTGCCATTCCGCCAACAGCGCTTGTCTGATTTGGCCTGAAGCCAATATCCGGCGGCATCGCCCGCCGAAAGTCTGCGCCGCCTCTTCGGCTGCGGCTTGGTCGATCAACTCAACGGCTTTAGAATAAAAACTGCCGCATTCCGGGCAGCGCATTTCTGTTTTGGCATTGGCAAAGCCGCATTTACTACAAATTGGCATAATTGCTCCTTAAAAATAGCGTACTGTTTTGTGTGGTTAGGCAACATTTATCCGGTACGGCTCCATATAAAAGGAAGCCACCGCCGCGCCCAACATGGTGATACGCCCGTTATAACGCTCATCGCCGGTTGAAGAAAACTCAAAACTATAGGTGCGTAAAATTTGCAGCTTACCCGCCCTATCACGTTTAACCCCTAGGCTTTTAAAGGCAATATAATCATCAAGCATTTGCACTTGCTGGGCTTGGCAATGCAAACGGGTTGCCGCAAGGGCGGTTTCTTTGATTTTTTCTGTTTTATACCAGTGCAAAAACACCAAACAGATGGTAATGACCACAAAAAAAGATAATGACATAAATGGTTAGGAATAGTGATCTGGAATTTTATAGTCCGTCATCTGGACAATGGCCCACAGCGGTGTTTTTGTCTTTTGGCGGTTGTTTTGCCTATCAGCCACCTTCCATCACATGCTAGGCTATGGGCGTTGTTAAGCTGGCAGTGCCAGTCTAGCCGATAATTGGAAATGTTTCTATAGTGTTGCAGAAGAGGGTTGGGGCTTTTTGGCCTATGGATATACCCCATTGGGCAAGTCTAGGTTTGTTCCATCACAAGCCTGAGTTGGTAAACTGGCATCAACCACCAATACACTAGAGGACAACACCATAACCAAAAGCACTTTTGACACCCTTAAATTTGTACAACACTTAAGGCTTGCGGGTGTTTCTGAAGCGCAAGCAAAAGCTGAAGCGCTGACCGAAGCGTTAAACGAAACCATTGCCGTCAGGGATTTGGCAACTAAAGCAGATTTGGAGCATCTAAAAGTTGACCTTATAAAATGGATGGCAGGCTTGTTATTTGCGCAAATTGCGGTCATTGCGGCTTTGGTGAAGTTGTTATAAAAATAAACTACTACGGCATAGTAACGGTTTATTAGTAGCAGCGCATCACGCTGCGCCGGATATCGGCTATATTACCGTAATATATTGAATATACTGGACAGACCCGTACTTTAAGACAAACACCCGACTAGCTTAACTATGCGCCTAACTGCCCTACAAACAAAAGCCATCTGTGAAACCGCCCAAGCCTGCTTTGGTTTAGATGTGCGTGTCTGGTTATTTGGCTCCAGAGTGGACGACCTCGCCAAAGGCGGCGATATTGACTTGTACATTGAACCCCAGATGGACAATGCAGCCGACCTGATTACCGCCAAGCTGCTATTTTTACGTGACCTGCATAAAAAAATCGGCCAGCAAAAAGTAGACGTGGTGTTAAAGCGGCCTAATAGCACACTTGATTTACCGGTCTACCGAATTGCCACACAAACAGGCGTACAGTTGCAATGACCGGCATCTTAGATGAAATAGAAAAAAACTGTGCCCGCCATGCCAACCGCCTGAACTGGGCCATGGCCCAACTACAGCCGCATTGGCCGTTTTCGGCCGCCACGATAAGCCAACTGTCCGATATGGATTTGGCTATACTTGATCAATTTGCCACCCGCTTTGGCAAGTTGCAGGACGTTATGGGGGCAAAATTATTTCCGGCAGTATTGGAGCTGACCAAAGAACCAGGCGATTTAAACGCCTT
>Ga0208507_1001508_pt1 | contig 12928 bp, 9 predicted proteins | sample CryBogCBH12Aug01_FD_184626 | JGI IMG/M metagenome (GOLD analysis project Ga0208507, IMG submission 184626) | Freshwater microbial communities from Crystal Bog, Wisconsin, USA - CBH12Aug09.1 (SPAdes) (version 2) | ecosystem: Environmental > Aquatic > Freshwater > Lake | place: Crystal Bog... | reverse complement strand
AATTTTGGGCATTTAATAACGGGTTTGCCTGGTCTAATTCTATAAGCTTAAGTTCGTCTTCTAACTCTACTAATAATTTACTAATCCCTTCATCCACAATTTAATTTTTAATAATGGTAGAAAGTAATCGAAAAACGTCCGATCACTTTTTGAGTATATAGTCATAACTATTAAAAGGGCATTAATATTGCACAGATAGCCAAAGATTAACTTAACTGATTTTTAAAGATTCCGTTTTATTAATTGTTTTTTGCAAGTTTGAATTTAGTCTATCCTTAAGCAGCTTCATATCTTCCCCAACTTTTCTGTCTACAATTTTGGCGTAATGTTGAGTAGTACGAATATTTTTATGACCAAGCATTTTACTGACACTTTCTATAGGTACCCCATTTGTAAGCGTTATAGTTGTTGCAAAAGTGTGGCGGGCAATATGGAAAGTTAATACCTTACTTATTCCACATACATCGGCAATTTCTTTTAAATAACTATTCATTCTTTGATTAGTGAGTATAGGTAACAACTTTTCCTGATTAATACATTGTGGATGGTCTTTGTATTTTTCAATTATTTGTTGCGCTACAGGCAATAATGGAATATTAGAAGCTGATTCTGTTTTTTGACGATGAGTGAAAATCCACTTCTCTCCATCAATGCCGATTGTAATGTTATTCTTGGTTAAGTTCTTTACATCTATGTAAGCTAACCCAGTATAACAACTAAAGATAAAAATATCGCGAACCCTTCCAACTCTTTCAATAGCGAATTCTTTATTCGCTATAATTGCTATTTCTTCTTCTACTAAAAATTCCCTTTCTACTTCCTTAACTTTAGGCTTGTAGTTTATAAAAGGGTTTTTATCAATCCAGTTATTCGCTAAACAGATCCGTATTATTTTTCCAAAATTCTTGATGTATTTAACTGCAGAATTGTTATTGCATTTCCGTACACTACGTAGATAGAATTCGAATTCTGTAATAAATGAATGATCTATTTTCTTAATATCAATATCATTGACTTTGTACTTCCATTTTAGATAATCAGTAATATGCTTTAATGTGGTGACATACCGTTGTAAAGTACCTGGTGCATATTCATCGCCTACTAAAGCTTCTACTTTTTTGTTGTGGTCCTTAAAAACATTTACTAAGCTCATTGGGTTTTCACCTACTCCGGTAAACTTATTTTTAATTCCAATGGCAGTAATAATTTCTTCCTTGGCTAACATCTTTTGATGAACCTGGAACAATTTAGCTTGAATTGTATCTAAATATGAGTTTAATATTTTGACATCATCTTTTGTGCCAGCCATACGGCCAGCATCTTTATTCCACTTATCAGGAAGGCAATCCCTGTTAGTTGACATTTCCGAACGCTGACCATTTACAGTTAGCCGTAAATAGATAGGAATAGCACCTACTGAATAGTCTTTAGGTTTCTTTAAATAGAACAATAAACTGACGCTGTTTTGCATAATGTGTTGGCATTAATAAAAATGATAAAATTAGCGGTGCAACCAACAGCAAACAAGATGTTCAAATTTTGAACCCCTTGACAGGTAAGCGTTTGAGCGAAATCTGGTGAGTGAAAAGTGAGTAAAAATGAACTCACCAAAACTACTCACCTTTATACTCACTAGAATTTTGATATCTAATGAATCTTTTGGCATGGTGCCAAGTGTAAATGCCTTCAAAATGTAGGGTTTGTAGGCATTTGGTGAGTTTTGAAACTGTTCCAGCGGAGAAGGAGGGATTCGAACCCCCGTTACCGTTTCCAGTAAAACTGTTTTCGAGACAGTCCCATTCAACCGGGCTCTGGCACTTCTCCATATAACAATAGCAGCCTTAGGAGCCGCTATTGTTACTTAATTATTGGCAGAGAGGAAGGGATTCGAACCCTCGTAACCACTTTCGCAGTTAACACACTTTCCAGGCGTGCTCCTTCAACCACTCGGACACCTCTCTATTTTTTTCGGACGGCAAATGTAAGGTTTTGTATTTACTTATACTTCATTTACCTTTATATTACCTTAAATAATCCTTACAATTCAATTTTAACATCCCGCCAAACTAAAAATCCTTTGCTGCTAATGCTAACCTTTTATCTTTATCCACTAATTTAAGTCTTAGTAATTACGACTTAATTCAATTTTGAGATATTATGGTGATTAGAAATATTAAACTCCTCTTTATATGCCTTTTGCTTGGGCCACTTTTTTTAAGTGCTCAGGTAGCTGCTGTACAGTATGGCAAAAACCGTATTCAATACAAAAAATTTAAATGGAAATTCTATCAGTCTCCCAATACCAATGTGTATGTTACACAAGGCGGAGTTGACTTAGGCAAAAACATTGTTCAGATTGCTGAACAGGAACTTCCTAAGCTGGAAAAATTTATAGAATATACTATTCACAGAAGAATAGAATTTGTGGTGTATAACAGCTTTGACGAATATAAACAAAGCAATATTGGTTTGGGTATGGACTGGCAATCGTCAGGTGGACTAACCAAGTTGGTAAATAATAAAGTAGTACTTTATTTTGATGGTAATCACGAACATTTAAAATTACAGATCCGGCAAGGTATTGCTAAAGTGTTGTTTGACAATCTGATGTTTGGTGATGATATTGGTGAGATAGCTTCTAATCAGACCTTACTGGATTTGCCGCAATGGCTTACGGATGGTTATATAATGTATGCTGCGCAGAACTGGAATACTGCCAAAGACGATGAACTGCGTGATCTGATAATGGCAGGCGATTACGATAACTTTTACAAGTTTGCATTTAATAAGCCCGCTATAGCAGGCCCTGCTTTCTGGTATTATATAGAGGAGAAATATGGTAAAGAAAACATTACTTATTTCATGTACCTGTCCCGTTTATACAAGAGTCTGAATAAAGCTTCTAAGAAGATATGTAAGAAGAAGTTTAAAGAAGTGCTGGACGAGTTCTGGGAGTTTGAGCAGGATAAATATTATAAAGATATGCGATTGCGCAGGAATGCTCCTAAAGGAAGCATGAGTGTAATGGAAGATGTGTCGGAAAATGATTATTACCGCTTTCAGGCTAATCCCAATCCCCGCAATAATAACTATGCTGTAGTAGAATATAAAAAGGGAAAATACAGTGTAAAGTATATTGAGAATTTTTATGATGTAAGGGTATTACTTACTAAAGGTATAAAGACAAAACAGAATCAGGAAAATCCTAATTACCCCATTATTGCATGGGATGGAAAGGGTACTAAGTTACTGGTTATTTATTGGGAAACCGGTAAGCTTAAGATGTTTATTTACGACATTATAGAAAACTATAAAACGGTAAAACAGGAACTGACAGGATTCGATCAGGTACTGGATGCAAGCTTTATGCTGGATGCCAATACCCTGATTTTAAGTGCTGTAAAGAATGGGCATTCCGATATATTTACGTATAAAATTCAGGAAGATCAACTTACACAGATTACCAATGATGTATATGATGATCTGAATCCTACGTTTGTATCTTTCCCCAACCGTTCGGGTATTATTTTCTCGTCCAACAGGCCGGGCAATAATGCATCCAACAACGATACCATGCTGCCTTCAAAATACAAATTCAATATATATCTGGTGGATATTCTGAATACTTCCAGTGTAAAACAAATTACGCAGCTTAGCAATGTAAAGCATGGCAATGCTATGTATCCCATGCAATACAATACCAATCACTTTACGTATGTATCCGACGAAAATGGTATCAGTAACCGTTGGGCTGGTTTCTTTTCTACTCACCGTAATGGCCTGGATACGTTATACTATGTAGGTGATGAAATGTTGCATAATGCTACCCCTAAAGATCTGGATTCTACCTTGAAGGCCTGGAAAAAACCAGAGCCCGATAGTATCCGGTATTTTCAGGTGTATTCCGATTCTACCTATACTTTCCCTATCACCAATTATCAGACTTCTTTGCTGGAAACGAGAATTGCAGGTAATAACGGACAGGTGAGTGAAACCAGAAGAGATGGTGATTTTAAGATGCTTTATAAGTTAAAGATTAACGAGGATGCTCTGAATCAGCGGAATGTAAATGCCAAACCTACCGAATACATGAAGCGGATTCTGGAAGAAGAAAGGATTGCGGAAGGCAAAGCTACAAGCTATCAGAAAAAGGGTAAGGATAGTGTTGCAAAAAAGCCAGTGATTATATTTCAGAGTGATTTTGCCGATGAAAAACCCGACACTATCAAAAAGGCTGCTAAAGAGGTTGCATCACCAAGTGTACTGGATAAGACTAAATTATTTAATTATAAAAGAAAGTATGCAGCCGACTATGTTATGTCGGGGTTCAATAATATTTTAGTCAACAGATACCAGACTTATACCGGCGGTTATGGTCCCATCATTCCCGGCAATGGTAGTGATATGAACTTTAATCTGAAATTAGGTACCAGCGATTTGTTTGAGGATACTAAAATAACCGGTGGTTATCGTTTTGCATTGAATCCGGATCCATTAAGTTTAAGTGTGAACTTCAATGATGCGGATTATTTCTTTAGTTATCAGAACTACAAAAGCAGAATCGATTGGGGGATGACTTATTATAGAAGTACTCAGACCGATTTTCCAACGGATCCTTTGCCTTTTGTTGATAATACAGGTACTATTTACCAGTTTAATGTAGCCAACAGGCTTTATACCAATTTATATCAGTTCAATGCCAGCTATCCTTTTGATGAAGTAAACAGTATCAGAGGAACTGTTGCTTTTCGTTCCGATAAAATTGTAACCCGACCTTATGCTTATACCACCTTTGGTCAGCAGCCTATTTATGGTTTATTAAAATTTAAAGATTCTACTACAAAATATGCACTTACCCATTTGGAATTTGTGCATGACAATACTTTAGAACTGGCTCAGAATTTATGGTATGGTCTTAAGTATAAGATATATATGGATGCGGATTTGCCGGCAAATATGAATGCGTTTAAGAAAAGTGATTATACCTTCAACTTTGGTTTTGATGCCAGAAACTCTGTAAGAATCTACCGCAATTTTATATGGGCTACCAGAGCTTCGGGTGATTTTAGCTGGGGTACTAAAAAGATAATTTATTATTTAGGTGGTGCCGATGGATGGTACAATCCGCAGTTTAATAACAACAACACTCCTGCTGCCGATCAGCAATATGCTTACCAGGCTTTAGCGGTAAATATGAGAGGATATAATCAGAATGTTGCCAATGGCAATAATGCTGTAGTGATTAATAGTGAGCTTAGATTTCCTATCTTAACTTCTATTCTGAATACCCCTATCAATAATGCGTTTCTAAGAAACTTTCAGGTGGTTCAGTTCTTTGATTTAGGTACAGCATGGAATGGCAGATATAATGGTATAACAAGACCTACAGAGACTTATACCAACAACAATCCAATGACGGTAACCATTGATGCAGGCGGGATTGGCCCTTTTGCGGCAGGCTATGGTTTTGGTTTCCGCAGTCAGTTGTTAGGTTATTTTATGAAGCTTGATTATGGCTGGCCAATGAAAGGATTCTTTAAGGGATGCCCTATAGCATACTTTTCTCTGGGGCTGGACTTTTAAATACATTATTTTAAATGTTGAATTTTAAATGTTGAATGAAAACATAATACATTATTATGAATGTTGTGCTTCGATGAACTCAGCAACCATGCTTCGATGAACTCAGCAACCATGTAAGGTGATGAATGTTGTATTCATTTAAAATTCAACATCTAACATTCAACATAATGTATTGTCTTTTATTTGAATACTGTTGTATTACTTACGACTCACGATGTATTTTCACAACTCACTATATAAAAATGAATATTAAGAACTTTGAGTTTAAGGCAAAGGTTGATAACCCTGAAAGATATGAGCAAAAACTACTGACTTTAAATCCTGTATTTAAAGGCGAGGATCATCAGACGGATACTTATTTTAATGTACCTTCTGGAAGATTGAAACTTCGGGAAGGCAACATTGAAAATGCACTGATTAATTACAACAGAGAGAATACAAATGATGCTAAATTATCGGAGGTAATTCTGTATCAGCATCATCCCGATAAAGCACTCAAAGATATACTCACTTTACAGTTGGGAATATTGACCGTAGTAGATAAAAAGCGAAGGATTTATTTTATAGATAATGTAAAGTTTCACTTTGACAGAGTAGAAGGTTTAGGCACTTTTATAGAAGTAGAAGCGATAGATGATAAGGAGCAATATTCTGTAGCAGCATTAAAAGCACAATGCGATAAATACTTCCGGTTTTTTGAACTGGACAAATCAAATCTCATAGATAAATCGTACAGCGATCTGATAGAAGGGTTGTAAGTGTTTAATAAGTTTAAAAGGTTCAAGAAGTTCAACGTTAAACGCATTGAACCCCTTGAACTCTTTGAACTTTTAAACATCTTAAACTGTATTTGTATTAGAACCCTCCTTTGGAGGGCAGGGAGGCCCTATCTCCCTGCTATAGTAATGCTTACTTCGCCACTGAATTTACCTGTTTCTTCGTCATGAGATAAATAGATAGCTTTGTATTTATAGATAGCTGAATGTCCTTCTGCAGGCACATCCTTATCTATAAATGGACTAAAAAACACGTTTCTATACGGTACAGTTCCATAACCTTTACCGTCCCCTTTATCGCGATAAAGGTTAATGCCATCGTTATGGTATTTATGAAAACTAATAGCCGGATAACCCGCACTTTCTGTAACCTTTAAATCAGGTGCTTCATCGCCTTTTGGTAATGCAGCCTCATCGGGTGCAATTCCTAATAATTTCTGAACATCCAATGTACAAGCAGGATTGGCTTTTGCTTTTTTTGCTTTAGCAGAAAAACGCTTTTGAATACCAGCTTCTACTATCGCAGGAGGAGTATCAAATGTTGGAAATTCTGGTTCAGAAATGATACTTACATTTTTTGATCCATAACGTACAAGATGTAGATATTCGGTATAACTACTGGAAAAGGCAATAATAGCGTCATGTTTTTTTTCTACCCATTGCATATACGCATAGTCGTTTGCACTCTCTGTTATTTCCGTTGTAGTAAAACCTAAAGTTGTACCCAATGCTCCTTTAATATTGGTGTAAAAAGTCCCTAATTGAATAACAAATAAACTGATTGTTCTTAAAATAAAACTCATATTAAATAGTTTGATGAACGATATTGATAATGGCTCTGCAGTACCCGTTCCTGAAATCTGAAAGCCCGATAAAATATAATGTACTATGAAAGTGGGTCTTTTTAATAGTTTAGTTCAACTGAATTATGGTGGCACAGCACCCACAACAAATGGTATGTTACCCATGAATGGAAAAATAGCTAAAATATATGTGACGTAATGACCAACAGATTTTGACAGGTAACACAAATCCGGTGAGATGTGGCTTAAAGCTGGAGAGATGTAACCGTACTTAGGACAGGTAGTACCAATTGTTGGTGAGTAGTAACGCAAACCCGGAGAGGCGTGACCTATAACCGGAGAGGTGTAACCATACTTAGGGCACATAGTACCAATTGTTGGTGAGTAGTAGCCAGAATTTGGGCAGATAGTATTTTTAAATGAATACACAATATTATCTATTGTACAAACTGATTTTGCAATACAGGCAATACAGTTTACTGTACAAAGAATGCAAATTATGCTGAATAAATAAATGATATGAAACTTGTTCATAAACGCAACCTGTTTTATAGAAATAACTTTCTAACAAAATCAAGGCTATTTGATATTTACGTTTATGATGCCAAGGTAAGCGTATTTACAAAATGGTCTTATTCGCTCTCGGGTGCAAAGATGACTCAAATAACTATACGAGACATGTTTATTTTATTTTATGAAGTATTTATTTTAATACTTCGTTATTTAACAGTACAGGTATTTTACCAAAATGTACATTTACGGAAGATAATTTAACTGCAAACTTCAACAGATTCTTTATGAATAAAAACAGTATTTGTATATTGGCAATATTGATTGGATTGCTTGTTTCCTGTAAAGATAACGAGAAGGATAAATTGTATGATGAATTGAATGCAGGATTAGAAAATAGCAATAATGTGATTGAGAATTCAAACCAGAGAATATTTAAATTACTTTATGATAAACAATTTAAATCATATACTTATGAACTAGATTCAATATGGTATCCAAAGGCTATGAAAGTAAAAGGCATATCTGATACATTATATCAACAACTAGAAGAAATAAAAAAAATAATTCAGAAAGATACTTTACATCAGAATAATAATTATGTTGATGAAAAAAAGGAGCATGAACTATACATAAACCTTATAAAGTATAAAAAGGAAGTTTTAAGTGTTGACTCCGAAGTGTATTATACTTTCAATAAAAATATTACTATTACATCAGGTGCTTTTGATTCAACCGAAAAAACTGAAAAGGGATTTAATAAAACTTTTTTATTCACCACTTCTACATCCGCCAAACAACAAATAACATGTATCAGTAAACTACAGAATAATATAAAATTAATTGAAAATGCAGTAGTAACTTTTTGTAATGCAAAGGTTAGTGATTCATGGTGTGGATATATTGCTTATCAGTTAATTGCTAATCAAAATACTAACCATTTAAAAGCGGGAGATTCATTGGAAATTACAGCCGGACTTGCTGGATTTTCATTGATTAAACAACCTAAAGTATTTATAAATAACATAGAAAGAGAGCCTGTTAACGATAGAGTAGTAGTATATAAAATGAAGGCATCTGGTAAATATGGAAAACATTATGTTCCTATAATGGTTAAATTTCAAAAAGAAGATGGAACGATTTCTACTCTTGAAAAACAAATTGAATATACTGTTGATGAATAAAAGTATTGTTATGAATAGGCTATCAATGTTAGTAGTAATCTTCTCTTTATTTGTTTCTTCCTGTAAGGATAAAGAGAAGGATAAAATTAATAAACAAATTGTATGGAGTTTGATGAAGAGTAAAAATAATGATAGCATTATTGATGCTATTGATATTATTCAAAAATATAAAGATACAAGTATGTTAAGTGCTTTACTTTATGATGCATATAATGAACATATAACACATAGACTTAAGTATAAAGGAATGTCGGTATATCAAATTAAAATGGAAACCATTCAGTATATTACACAGCAGAAACCACCAGTAAAAATTACCTGTATTCCTGATAGTAGTATTATAAACTTTTATAGAAGAATGAATCAATAATCTGTTATTTATCAGCAAATCTGCAAAAAGGATACTAGGCTGGATTGAAAATATATTCTTTAATAATACGCAGGTAAAATGCTACCACTTTATCTACTATATACCCATAAAGTTGTACTACATTATTTAATAAAAATAGTTGTCTTTGATAAAGACTTCATAGGTACTTCTGTTTCTCGCATTTTCATCTTTGTATCTGTTGTAACACTACTTGAAAAAGAATTTAACATTCCTGTTGATGTGTTTACTTCACAGCTACCATTTATTTCTCCTGAAACCTTTACTGTCGAAGCTATGCCCAAGGTTGTTTGATTAGGCCCTTCATATTGAATTACACTATTAAATGATATATCTGCTAACCGGGTATTCAATTTATCTAAACTATAAGTAGTCACTAAATTTAGATGCATTCCGGTTAATGCTAATGAATCATTTTTTACCCACTTTTCATTTACTTCAACCGGTTTATTAGGAAGGTAGGCAAATAGTTTTGTCAATCCTGAGGTTAAGAGTCTTTCATTTAGCATGTTTTTATAAATAGGTGCTAAACTGTTTAACTCAGTTTTGATAAATGCTTTCTGATAAATTTCTTTTGTTCCACTGGTAGAGTTTATGTTACCAGACTTAGTTATAAAAATTGTAAACGGTTTATTAGTTAGTCTTTTATAGATCATATTGGCATTACTATTGAGTTTGCTTGTATCAGTAATAATGCTATCAGAATTTATATCTACACTCATCCCAAAAATTTCAGTATGTATTTTTATAGAATTTAATACTACTTTAAAACAGTTTAATCCTGAAATCTCCCCTATATAGTCTAATGTATATTCAGTAGTAGTATTTGCAACCGAGTGCATATCTAAACCATTCATACTCGTTATAGTAGAACCATAATCTGAAATAACATAAGTCACTTTGCTGTTAATAGCAGGTTTTAAAGCAAGACTAATAGGAACAACAGGAAGAACATTAGCAAAAGTATTGAATACTAAAACTGTAATGCCAAACAAAATGCCTGTAATTTTCTTCATAAAATGATGTTTGAACGCTGCAAAATAAGAATAGTTATTTGTAGAACTATATTTATGAATAATAATGCTTATTAAACCCAGATTCATATTGTATTTATAATTATAAGAAAGGAGGAGTATAAAATTTAAAATGCAAAGTATTTATAAGTAAATGGCAGCCTTTTCCTGAACATTTTATCTGTTATTCGTTTCCCTTTCTTATTTTCGGGCTTCATGAAGAAGCTGTTCATCGTTATTTTATTGTTGCTAAATGTATGTTTTGTACGTGCACAAAAGGTATATGAATTCAATGCTATTTGTCAGCAGGCATATAAAGAAATTACCCAACTGAAGCTGAATAGTGGTATTCAACTGATAGCTAAAGCTAAACAACAGAATCCCAATAACCTGATTCCTTATGTACTGGAAAGTTATGCCGATTTCTTTTCCTTATTTTTCAATGAAGATCATCAGGAGTATAAGGCTAAAAAGGACAATTTTGATAAGAGAATAAAGCTATTAAAATCGGGGCCTGAATCATCTCCTTTGCATCGCTTTTGTCTGAGTGCTGTTTATCTGCACAAAGCAGCTATTGAAATAAGGTTTGGCGAGTTCTGGTCGGCAGGATGGGATGGCAAAAGGGCTTATTCTTATATTAAGGAGAACAATAAATTATTCCCTTCATTTACCCCTAATAAATTCCTGCTGGGAAGTCTTCAGACAGTAGTAGGTACTATACCTAAAAGCTATAGATGGGTAGCAGGTTTGTTTGGCATGTCGGGCTCAGTTACCGAAGGCATGAAAACAGTAAGAGTATTTGTAAACGGCAATGATGTATGGAGTAAACTTTTATCGAGCGAATCGGCCTTTGGTTATTGTTATCTGATGTTCTATTTAGAGAACAATAAAGAAGAAGCATTGAAGTTTATTCAAACCCGTAAGCTGGATGTGGTGAACAATCATCTGATAGCTTATCTGGCAGCAAATCTGGCTATCAATAGCAAGCAACCGGAGTATGCAAAAAGTATTATTCTGAACCGTAATAAATCACTGGAATATCTGCAGACACCGCTGTGGGATTATGAGTTAGGTCTTGCTAAAATAACGCATCTGGAAACGCAGGATGCCTTAGTAAACCTGGAAGCTTTTGCCCGTAATTTCAAGGGTAATTTTTACCTGAAAGATGTATATCAGAAGATCAGTTGGGCATACTATCTGCAAGGCAATATGAAAGCTGCAGAAGCTGCCCGTAAAAATGTAATTAATAAAGGTGCCACAGATGCCGATGCGGATAAGCAGGCTTTAAGAGATGCACAAAAAGGTAAATGGCCCAATGTGTTGTTGCTGAAAGCAAGACTATTGAATGATGGTGGCTATAATAAAGAAGCATTATTATTGTTACAAGGCAAAACAATTAACAGTTTTACGAAAGAAGAAGAAAGACTGGAATTTGTATATAGACTGGGCAGGTTATATGATGATTTAAATAATTATGATCAGGCTGTTCAGTACTATGGACAGGCAATTAAAATAGGTGAAACCAGCACCGAATATTATGCAGCAAGGGCAGCATTACAAACCGGTATGATTTACGAAAAGAAAGGCGATAAAAAGACCGCCATTTATTACTTTGAACAATGTATTGGTATGGATGACCATGATTATAAATCTTCTTTAGACCAAAGAGCTAAAAGTGGAATAGCAAGATGCAAGGGAGAGTAGTGATTAATTAGCTAATTTGCTAATGTGCTGATGTGCTAATGAATACAAATGCATGGAGACAGGAGATAGAATAATACAATATACAAGTTATTTATCCTGCTTAAATGTATTCTCCTGACTCCTATATTCTATCTCCTGTCTCCTCTATCGTTTACTATAGTTAGGTGCTTCTTTGGTAATGTCTATATCATGTGCATGGCTTTCAGTAATACCTGCATTAGTAATCTTTACAAAAGATGCATGTTGTAGTTCATCTATGTTTTTAGCACCACAATAACCCATACCGGAACGTAAGCCTCCTGTAAACTGAAACACCGCTTCCTGCAAAGTGCCCTTATAAGCCACACGACCTTCAATACCTTCGGGAACAAGTTTTTTAATACCATCTTCTGCATCCTGAAAATAACGGTCGCTACTGCCTTCTACCATAGCTCCTAACGAGCCCATACCTCTGTATTCTTTAAACTTTCTTCCTTCATAAATAATGGTCTGACCCGGACTTTCTTCCACCCCTGCAAATACACTACCCATCATCACACAATTTGCTCCGGCAGCAAGTGCTTTTACCATATCGCCGGTATAACGGATACCACCATCACCAATAACCGGTATATTTCTACCTTTCAAAGCTTCGGAGGTTTCCATGATGGCCGTTAACTGCGGAACACCTGCTCCTGCTACTATACGGGTAGTACAGATAGAGCCAGGACCAATACCCACTTTTACACAATTGGCGCCTGCATCTGCCAAGGCTATTGCTCCCGATGCAGTACCTACATTACCTGCAATAATCTGTAAATTTTTAAATGCCTTTCTGAGTTTCTTTAAAGTGTCAATAACACCCTTGCTGTGTCCATGTGCACTATCAAGCGTTACTACATCTACACCCACATGTTGTAGCGCTTCGGCTCTTTCAAGCACATCGGATGTGATGCCTAAAGCAGCACCTGCCAGCAAACGTCCCATC
>Ga0208507_1001503_pt1 | contig 12943 bp, 12 predicted proteins | sample CryBogCBH12Aug01_FD_184626 | JGI IMG/M metagenome (GOLD analysis project Ga0208507, IMG submission 184626) | Freshwater microbial communities from Crystal Bog, Wisconsin, USA - CBH12Aug09.1 (SPAdes) (version 2) | ecosystem: Environmental > Aquatic > Freshwater > Lake | place: Crystal Bog... | reverse complement strand
GGCACAGGCGTTTGAGCAGGTAATTGACAGCTAATCATCCATGCCATACAGATACATAAAAGGGGGGTCTTCATTATCTGAAGATAAAAATATAAATCAGATAGTTCTTGTCTTTAAGCAAAAAAATATTGTTGGCCGATTTGTGTAGAGCGCATAAAAAAGCCCGGTTAGCGATAAACCAACCGGGCTTCGATATGATATGTTCTTTAATCGTAACGTTTCATTTTTTTGGATATCCAGAGATCCCGATAACTAAGGGTAACATTGAATTGGGTATATCCTTCTTTGATTAAGCCATTATTAGTAGTGCCACGCTGACCAATTTCTACGGCTGCATGAATACCCAGACCGCTTAAGAGCATTCTGGATAATTCTGTGCCTGCACCAAAAGTTAAGCCATAGTCTTGTAACTGTATACCCGACATTCTGATATAAGAATTTTCATAGAAAAAACCTGCCTGCAAAAAGTATTTTTCGTAGGATGAGTTTAGGTATGAGCCTTTTTTAGAGTATTCACTACCTACAGATAAACGCTGGCTGTTTTCCAGTGTATAACTGATACCGCTGTAGTTTAATTGTTTCCAGCCCTGGTAATTATAATCAACTGCAAATGTGTATGCATCCTTTAGGGTTGCGGCAACACCTGCTGTATAAGTATCTGGCAGCGTAAAATAATTAGACTTATATGAATCAGTACTCAGCAAAATACTATTGCCCGATTTGGCTAATAAACTATAGTTGGCCCTGAGTTTTGTTTTTGGAGAAGCAGTGGCACCAAAGGCAATATCCCATTTACTATTGAGCTTGGTGCGATATTGTACGCCCAATTTAAAATAGGGGTTACCGATATAGATATTTCTTTCGGTACTTACCGTACTATCGGTAAGTTGTCCGGAAAGCGTTTCTGTTTCATCCATATTGCCAAATAGATAGGCAGACTGCAAACCAACAGATAAATGTTTATTTATTATAAAACTATTGGTTACATAAAACAGGTTAGTGCCTCCTATGCCAAGGTAGTTAGCGTTTTCATATAAATTACTGCCCTGAATGCTTTTTAGTCCATTAAAAGCATAGTTAACTGTACTAAACGGCATCAGTCCAAAACTCAATGCCCAACGTGGTTTTAATTTAACAGCAAATGCCAGTTTTTTAAACTGAATATCCGTAGAAGTATTATTCGTGATATCGGTGATAGGTGTTCCGGAATAAGTGACTGCTTTGAAACGGGTAGCAACTTCAAAATTAAAATAATGATCTTCCAAAACACTATAAGAAGCAGGATTGGCCTGATACAAAAAGCGGCTTGAGGATAAGGCTATTCCAGCATGCCCCATCCCAGAACTTCTGTCAAATGAACTTTTTTCCAAATCACCTATGCCGATGATTGAATAAGGTGATGTATTATTTTGGGCATGACCGGGCAATACTGTACAAAATAAACCCACCACACAAAATAGTAATATTCTCATTTTCTTACTTGAATTTTATTGTACAACAGCCGCATATAAAATCACCAACTGCATTTGACCTTTTAAATTGAATTTGTCTCCCACCATTACCCTGTTAAAATTTGTTTCTAATGCCGGACTGGGCGGCAATAGCAGCAGACCATTATCATTCAGGGTTCCATCTGCCATCAGACTTTTTACATAGGCCGTTACATCATAGGTATACGCAGTATTAACACCGTATAATCCATCCATAAAAAGATTGCCATACTGAACTGCCGATGTCCCGTTTGTTGCAGGAGAAGCCAGATCGGCCCCTATCAGGTTCAGCTGTGTGGTATTGGAAAGTCTGAGTTTTGGTGGTAGTGGATACGATACAAAGCTTCCCTGCATTGGATGTATGATTAGGGATGCCTGTAATATTTTGGCATAGTTGTTCAACTTGAGTACATCTCTTGCCGTAGGGAATTTGATCTTAGCCATTACCCCGGCGGAATAAGAGGAGAATGCCATATTACCCGTAGCCGTGCTCGGTATTTTTTTAAGGGTAGAAATATTTTGCAGAACGGTTCCGGTTCTGTCAGCTACGATATTGGTAAAATGATGGTTTTTATTTGCTAATGTAAAATTCAGCACCCTGTTTTGCAGATAAAGCGCCGGCTTTTTATAGTACATCCGCATTATAACACTGTCTTTACAGCCATAAATAGCAGGACTATTTGTTGGAGAACTGAGCCGTAACCCAAATAAATATTGAAGGAATGCATTATTGGTTTTAATATCAATATCATTGGGATCCTTAAGCTTATTCAGTAATTCATTACCCAGGTTATCGCTTAACCTGATAAATATAGAATCTCCTCTGGATGGTCGAATCGTTATATCCTTTGAACCCAGTAAATTAGGGTCTACTGAAAATTGTCGGGTATTATAAATATTCAGCAGGTTATTATCATATCCTGTAATGGTTTGTGTTACCCTGCTCACATTAACATGTACCGGCTTAGTGGTATCCCCATAATAAGATTTATCGGGGATCAGCACCAGACATAAAGAATCGAAAGTACAGGTACGGAAAGAATCTACATAAGCTGGTGGGACCACTTCAAAATAAGTATTGGCATTCACCATCCCGAATACAGGATCTGAATATCCGCCTATCAATGAAACTCCTTTAGAAGAAGTTACAAATGAGTCTACATATATAGTTGAAACGCTCGCAGTAAAAGTGTCAACCTTTACAATCTGGGTAAAATCATTGTCCAGGAACTGTGAGCCAAACTGAATATCTACTTTTTTGCAGGCAAACCACAATATGGAAAAAAGTAAGAGAAAGAAAATCTGTATTTTTTTTGGCATCAGGATACAATTGTATTGCTATCAGAAACAAGGAATATTTTATTAGAACGCACAATAATAGACAGTACCCCTGTTACAGAATTGTTAGTATGGATTATTGAATAATTTTCGACGGTGAATATGTTATTTTTGTCTGCAAAATTGAAAAAAATAGGAATTTTGGCTGTGCAAAACTAATATATTTCTCCGGACCAATAAAAAAAGCCTTTGAAAAAAACATTCGCAGATAAAAATCGTACATTCGTCTTTGAATATACTGCGAAAATCCATTTTAACGATTTAGGGTAAGCGCAGGCAGATAATTTCAGGCAAAATTTCATACATGAAGCGACTAAAGTACTATTTTTTCTTACCCGCAAGTATTGTACTAATACTGATTTCCTGTGCCAAAAGCACTTCGACAAGTACTGATACAAGTGGTAACTGGCTCAAACGTTCTGAGTTTGATGGTAATGCCCGCACAGAAGCGGCTTCTTTTGTAATTGGTGATACCGCATATATAGGTACCGGTTATGATGGAACTAACCGTTACGTTGATTTCTGGGCCTATGATCCCGTTCAAAATTTCTGGACCCAACACGCACAATTCCCCGGAATTGCCAGAAACTCTGCAGTAGGGTTTAGTGTGGGTACATTCGGATATATCGGCACCGGTTACGATGGTGTAAATATGCTGGGTGATATCTATGAATTTTCACAGGCTACCAATAGCTGGAAAAGAAAGGCAGACTTTGCCGGTACACCCAGGTATGACGCTGTAGGATTTGGGATCAATACCAAAGGATATATTTCAACCGGCTTTGATGGTGGTTATACCAAAGACCTTTGGGAATTTACACCTACAGGCGGTACTAACGGTGCCTGGGTACAAAAAGTGAGTCTGGGTGGCAGCAAACGTTCAGGTGCTATTTGCTGGGTATACAATAATAAAGCCTATATATTAACGGGTATCAATAATGGTACTGAAGTGAGTGACTTCTGGTCATTTGATCCAACTGCAGGAACCTGGACCCAGTTAAGGGATATTGCCAATACCAGTGCAGATAGTTATGATGATGATTATACGGATATCGTTAGAGATAATGGTGTAGGCCTGGTTTTAGGTGCAAAAGGCTATGTAGCAGTTGGTGAAAATGGGGCGTATACCAAAAAAACATGGGAGTATGATTTTGCCTCTGATCTTTGGGTTCGTAAAACACCTTATGAGCGTTCTGAAAGAATCGGTGCTGTTGCCTTTACGGTAAAAGGAAGAGGTTTTGTGGCAACCGGTAAAAACAGTACTTATTATTTTGATGATATCGATGAATGGCAACCGCTTATTACTTATAATGCAAACGATTAAAAAAAACTGGGTTTACACGCTTTTCGTATTTGCAGTTGGTTTTTTTATCTATAAACAGTTTATACAAAAGGCGAAACATCCGGATCAGGTTGAAATTTCATACAAGGTTTTTCATACAGATGCAGGATGGGGATATGACATATTTACCAATGATACGTTATATGTTCACCAGCAATTTATGCCGGCAATAGAAGGAAGAAAAGGATTTGCTTCCGAAGCAGATGCCAAATTGATCGCTACTCTGGCAGTCACTAAAATGAAAGACAAGAAGTTAAAATTACCAATGATACTGTTGTCTGATCTGGATAGTTGTAAAATAGCCAGATAAATAAATTACTTTATATCCTGATAACAAAAAACTCTTAGTGAACACTAAGAGTTTTTTGTTATCATATCATCCAGTAATTGTCGGTAGGCATGTCCGATAGGTATGGTATTGGTGCCAATCGTGATTTCATTCCTGCTGATATAATCTACCTGTGCCAAGGAAATAATATACGACCGATGCACCCTTATAAAAGCGCTGGCGGGTAATTTGCTTTCAAAATCTTTTAAATTCTGCAGGGTAGTGAGTGGAGAAAGTTTCCCTTTTAAAAACACCTGCGTATAATCCCTGAGCCCGGAAAGAAACAGTATATCCGAAAGGTTTATTTTAATGAGTTTATATTCCGACTTAATAAATATGTATTCCCGCTTAGTATCCGAAGGATTGGAAACCATTTTCATATATGCGTTTATATTTTGTATCAAAGAAAATATCCGTTCATGGCTAAATGGTGCCTGCAGATAAGAAAAGATATTCTTATGGATGGTAGAAGCCTGCATATCTGATTCCTTACCTATACAAACCAGTAAAGGCAATTCTTTTTTCTCCTTCACCAAAGCTGTCAATACCGATAAATCTGCCATCAGGATATCACAATGAGCTTCGGTAAGTTTTGGTTTGGCATGGTCGATATTGGAGAAACTACCTGCAAGGCTTACACCAGGGGTTATGGCCAGGTAATCCTGCAAAAGCTGTAATTCTTTTGTGTCATCATGTATGATAACAATTTTTCTCATGGTAGGGCCTTATAATTGGGTAAACTAAATGCTGCCTGGTACTTGACCACAAAATGACTTAGAAAAAGAATAAGCTAATGTTAAAACACCTCAAAAACGGGTTTTATCTTAAAATTCTTTCCGGCTCTTGAATCAGCATGCTCTGAATGATATTTTTCAGGTGCTGATCTTTGGCAGAAAATAAAAAACCTCATTGCTTTTGACAACAATGAGGCTTTGTTTTAGCAAGCAATCGTAAAATAGTTTCCAAATATTAACAAAATTTATGACACTTGCTAATTTTTCGCCAACTTTTTTATTACAGATGATACCCGTTATCTGCTACCAGTTTATCTGATATCCTTCGTCTGGCATCCTTGGTATTAAAGGGTTCTGCCTTGGTAAAACGTTTTAACCCGATATGCATCATACGCAATTCGTCGCCTTCTGCGAAGCTGTTTAGGGCATCTTTTCCGGCCTTATTGATCCGATCGGCAGCATCATAGAGATAGGTTCGCATGATATCTGTTTGTATGGATACCTGCTCTGCCCCTTTACTATCTGACAGTTTCATTACCCGTAATAGCGCGCTTTCTGCGTTAAATACTTCTATGGCCATATCTGCAATATTCATCAACACTTCCTGTTCTTTATCCAATTGCATCATCAATTTCTGAACGGCAGCCCCTGCTACCATTAATATTGCTTTTTTAAAATTAGTAATATACTTACGCTCTTTCGCAAATGCTCCTTCGTCCTCTGCACCAAAATCAGGTATACTCATCAGTTCTTTCTGAACCGCCATGGCAGGTCCCATCAGATCGAGTTTACCCTTCATGGCACGTTTTAATACCATATCCACCGTTAATAGGCGATTGATTTCATTGGTACCTTCATAAATACGGTTGATGCGACTATCGCGATAAGCTCTGGAGATGGTATATTCATCGCTATATCCATTGCCACCATGAATCTGCACTCCTTCATCTACCACAAAATCGAGCACCTCACTGCCAAATACTTTTAAGATAGAACACTCGATGGCATATTCTTCAGCGGCCCCTAATAATGCTTCTGCAAAACTTTTTCCGGTTTTTTGTAGCTCTGTTTCTTTATCATCGATCCATTTAGCAGTGCGATATAAAGCACTTTCGCAAACCCACATCCGTATGGCCATTTCAGCCATTTTATGTCGGATAGCCCCAAATTTTGCGATGGGTAGTTTGAACTGTTCGCGTGTTTTTGCATATTGTATAGAAACCGTGGCGGCTCTTTTGGCTCCACCCAATGCGGCGGCACATAATTTTAACCGGCCAATGTTCAGGATATTGAATGCAATCAGGTGTCCTTTTCCAATTTCACCCAATACATTTTCAACGGGCACTTTACAATCCTGGAAATACAATTGTACAGTAGATGAGCCTTTGATGCCCATCTTATGTTCTTCAGGACCTTGGGTAAAACCTTCAAAGCCTCTTTCCAAAATAAACCCTGTAAACTTATCGCCATCAATCTTTGCAAAAACCGTGTATACATCTGCAAACCCACCATTTGTAATCCAGCATTTTTGCCCGTTGAGTAAATAATATTTTCCATCCTCACTCAGTCTGGCAGTAGATTTAGCACCCAATGCATCACTACCACTATTCGGTTCTGTTAATCCATAGGCACCTTTCCACTCACCTGTTGCCAGTTTAGGGATATATTTTTCCTTTTGTGCATCGGTACCAAAATACAAAATCGGTAATGATCCTATCCCCGTGTGAGCAGCAACTGCTACCGAGAAAGAATATCCTCCTCCTAATCCTTCATTCACAATGGACGAAGTGATGAAATCTTTACCCAGGCCGCCATATTGTTCAGGAAATGAAGTTGATAACAAACCCTGTTCGCCTGCCTTTTCCAGTAAAGAAGGCATCAAACCGGGTTCCATCTTATCTATTCGTTCAATATTTGGAATAACTTCTGTATCCAGAAACTGGGCACACATATCCATGACCATTTTCTGTTCTTCATCGAAATTTTCAGGGATAAATGTTTCGAAAGGATTGCTCTCTTTGATAATCCATTCGCCACCTTTTAAGGCTGTTGATTGTGTGGTAGGTTCCATAAAATATTTATTACGGGTTGCGGGTTTGTTGTTATGAGTTAAGTAAGGTTATCGTATACGCGTTGGAATACAGCTTTGACCGTTTCGATTTCTTCTTTATTTACCCCTATCAGGGCTTCGTTCATGGTTTGGTTAGCCAGTTCAATGGTCTGGTCCTGCAATACCTTGGCTGCATCCGTTAAACAAACCAGGTTGATTCGTCTGTCGGATTTGGAAGCCATTCTTTTTACCAGCTTTTGTTTTTCCAGGTTATCAATCAAACGGGTTATACTTGGTTTATCCCGGAATGTTCGGGTGCAGAGTTCCTGTTGACTCAAACAATCTTCTTTCCATAAATGATACAATACACTCCATTGCTCGATAGTAATTTCAAGGCCGGCCAAGCGAAAATTTTTCTGTAACCTGCGGGCAACAGCGGTGGATGCCATGCCATTAATCACGCTATACAGTTCTCCTCTTTTAAATTGGTTGTTTGGCATATAGTTAGTTATGCAACTAATTTCAAAATAAGTTCGTTTCTTTGACACCACCAAGAATAAATGCTTAAATTTTGCCCAATTCATGAAAACGCATTTGCTCAGATACCGCAATTCCGATATTTCCTACCAAACCTGGGGAAATGGGAGGAAATGGCTTTTTTGTTTGCATGGGTATGGAGAAGACAGTCAATCTTTTGAACCCTTCTCCTCTTTATTGGCAGATGAATACACGATGATTGCCATTGATCTCCCGTTTCATGGGCATACTGAGTGGCGTGAGGGACTTTTATTTGATCCTGCCGACCTGGTAGCCATAATCAATCTGATCAAACCTGCAAGCCATTCCTTTAGCCTGTTGGGGTATAGTATGGGAGGACGGGTAGCACTTCAGCTGGCGGGTATGATTCCGCAACAGATAGAGAGAATGGTATTAGTAGCCCCGGATGGCTTACACAAGAATAAATGGCAATGGCTGGCTACACAAACCAAAGCAGGTAACCGCTTATTCGCCTATTGCATGCAAAAACCGGCTACGATGCTTTTTTTAGCAGATACGGGTACAAAATGGGGTTTCTTCAATAAAAGCCTGCTCAGGTTTGTACATTATTACCTGGATAAAGAAACTGAAAGAGAATTATTATATCTGCGCTGGACCACCATGCGTCTTTTTAAACCCAATCAAGTCCTTATCAAAAAAGAAATTATACGATGTAAAATAGCGGTCCATCTAATATTCGGTGCATTTGACAGGGTAATCTTACCTAAACATGGCTATCATTTTAGTAAAAACGCAAACAAACTGATTACTGTAACAGAAATCGCATCCGGTCACCTGCTACTCAAAGAGAAACATATTCCACAAATTGCAGGGTTTTTACTGGCATAATCGTTGTGTGAATACGCGATTCAAGTATGAATTGTTACTTACTAATTGGTAATTACTAACTAATATTCCTTTCTTTGTTTATATGTACGGGTTTGCACTTATTATTACAACCATACTATTAATCGGCTATTGCTGTTTGCTACTTATGTACAGGCAATGGTTGATTCAGCTACCTGTTTTTACGCATAAGAACAATACCCGAATACCTGCTACCCATTTTTCGGTGATTGTGCCTGCCAGAAATGAGGAAACCAATATCAAGCAATGTTTAGAATCTATTTTACAACAAGCCTATTCCAGGGAACTTTTTGAAGTTATTATTGTGAATGATCATTCTACTGATGAAACAGAAAATATTGTTCTTTCTCTTCAAAAAAAGTACAGTAATCTTTTTTTGTTGAACCTGAAAGATCATCTTGATAAAAAACAGTTAACTGCCTATAAAAAAAAGGCTATTGAAATGGCGGTATTACAAAGCAAGGGAAATTGGATAGTAACTACCGATGCAGATTGTATAGTAACAGCTAACTGGCTGAGTAATTTTGATCAGTATATCCAGGAAAGAAACCCGGTATTCGTTGCAGCCCCTGTCATGTTTACTAATAATCATTCTTTTTTATCTGTTTTTCAGCTGCTGGATTTTCTTAGTCTACAGGGTATTACAGCCGCTGCGGTATCTGCAGGCTATCATAGTATGTGCAACGGGGCCAATATCTGTTATCGCAAAGATGTATTTAATGAAGTTGGCATGTTTGCTGGTATCGATCATATTGCCAGTGGAGATGATATGTTGCTGATGCATAAAATCAAAATACAATACCCTGATCAGATCGGATATTTATATAGTCGGGATTCCATTGTACTTACTGCACCCATGGGCTCCTGGAAAGAGTTCTTTAACCAACGGGTAAGATGGGCCAGTAAAGCAAGTAGTTATCAAGACAAAAGCATCTATTGGATTCTTTTACTCGTTTATTTGTTAAATGCCTCGCTGTTTGTTTTGTTAGTAAGCAGTCCGTTTATTTATCATGGTCTTATTAACTGGCTGATACTGGTGGGTGTAAAGACTTTAGTAGAACTCAGTTTTATGTTTCCGGTTGCCCGCTTTTACGGACAGGCAAAAGCATTATTTTGGTTTCCATTGATGCAGCCATTTCATATTGTTTATACAGTAGTGGCAGGATGGCTGGGTAAATTTGGAACCTATCAATGGAAAGGAAGAAAAGTAAAATAATTGCCTATAAGTTAACGGACAAAAAGTGCTTCAAAAATTTTAGAGAATACTATTTCTATTCAACTGTTTTATTTCTTATTTTTCAACTGTGGTAGACAATCGTAAGAGCCAATCATTTCTTAAAAAACTGCTCGGAAATAAAGGGGCTTATTTTGGATTGATATTAATAGGTGTAAGTATCCTGCTTGCTGTATTATGCTACTTTATTATTCCGGATAATTCTCCCAACGCCAACCGAATGATTCCCGAGATCGGGAGCAAGAAACCGGGTTATCAGATTTTATTGCTCAGAATAAAAAGAGATAAGCAGGTAGTTACTCATGGATTTATTGACAGACTAATAAATGGGAAGGAAGAGTTGTATCAATATATTCCTATCACCTCCTTTACACTAAAAAAAGACACTATCTATTTTCAAAAATATGTGGATGAAGGGATTGCTGAGGCAGGAAAAATAGCCAGATCGGCCGCTGCCGAATTGCCTGTAATCAAATCAACTTATTATCTGGGCACGGATGGTTTTGGGAGAGATATCCTCAGCAGGCTTATTATTGGAATTCGCGTTAGCTTAAGCGTTGGATTGATTGCTGTATTGATTTCATTAACGATTGGTATTATTTTGGGGGCGCTGGCAGGATATTTTGGTGGTTGGGTAGATGAACTGATCATGTGGTTTATTAATGTGGTATGGAGCATTCCCACCTTATTATTGGTGTTTGCCATTACACTTGCCCTGGGAAAAGGTTTCTGGCAGGTATTCATTGCCGTAGGTTTAACTATGTGGGTAAATGTGGCCAGGCTGGTAAGGGGACAGGTACTGGCTGTTCGTGAATTGGAATATATAGAAGCCACACGTTCTCTTGGTTATTCGCATACCCGAATCATTGTGAGGCATATTCTTCCGAATATACTTGGGCCTGTTATGGTAATTGCAGCAGGAAATTTTGCTTCCGCGATTGTGATAGAAGCCGGGCTCAGTTTTCTTGGCGTTGGTGTACAACCTCCGCAACCCAGCTGGGGATTGATGATCAAGGAAAATTATAATTTCATTATTACCCATAATCCCGCACTGGCATTGTTGGTGCTGGCGTTTAATTTAGTGGGAAATGGGTTGAGAGATGCGTTGAGTGTGAAAGAGAAAGAATAATGAATATCGAATAGGGAATTTTGAATTAAGAAGGATTTTTTTGGATTTTTAATTCAGGATATAGGCGTTATTATTGGTGAGAATTGGCTGCTTGCCAGGGTTAATTTTTCTTCTTTTAGTTTAGTGTCTAGCAAAATAATCATACCTAAGCATAGCCAGAAAAGACTGCCGACTTTATCTGTTTCAATCATATCGCTTGAGCAATTGATTACGCCAATCATGATCAGGATACTTGCTGTTGCCAGGGTAACGGTTTGGTAAAAGCGACTTTGCAATTGGTGGTATATTCTTTGAACAGCCAGGAGCATACCAAAATAAAGAAGGCAGAAAAGCAAGAGACCAATGATTCCCTGTTCCAATGCTACGAGAATAAAATAATTGTGAACAGTGGAATGTTCGGGATTATCACTTACCCATGTTTGAAAACGGTTAACGGTATATGGGCGATAATGAAGATAGAAAGTGTTTGGACCGAATCCGGTAATCGGTTTTTCAGTCAGCATTCTGGCCCCTGCCACCCATCGATAAAACCTTTCTGCATTCGATACATCTTTGAGTGCAACAGTGGCCATCATATGTTTACCAAAATCAGTATTGTAAACGGTTCGGTCATGATCAGGAACAAAGCGCATGAAATTTTTATCTGTTACCAGCCATACTGTTGAAACCATAATGCCCGAAATTGACAAAAGGATCAGAATGCCCATCCATTTTCTGCGGAGTACCCAAACAACCCCGATGCCAGCGAGTAAAGCGATCCAGGCACCTCTGGAATAGGCAAAGAGTAACCCGATTAATCCAATGATCAAACCCATCAATATCCATTTTCTTGTATTACTCTCTCTGGGTGTCAGTTTCCAGAAACACCAACCAACCGGCAGCAGGCAAACCAACATTGAAGAATAATTTACATGATTCCGGAAAAAAGGGGACATAATTTTCTTGATGCTTTCAAATGATAGTGCATAGAATGAATGCCTGATCAATACCTGAACAACTACCAGTAACATAGGGACTACTAAGCATAATGCCATTTTTCTTATTCGATCCATGGAGGAAAGTAATATCTGAGGAAGCATGACAAAAGGAATGATGAACCAGATTTTGGCTAACACAAATTTTACTGATAAAATAGGCTCAACAGAGAAAACAATGGTGATCGCCAGCCATAAAAAATAAATGCCGAGAACCAGAAACAAGGGATGTGTTGCCAGCGAATTGGGAAACCATTTAGGTGTATGTATCAGTTTAACAATACAAATGCCCGTTAGCAACCACATGAAAATCTCATCCGGGAAATCGAGACCGAGGGAAGGATTTAGGCTCCATTCTGTAGATAAGGGTAATACCAGAAATAATAACCAGAACAATTGTTCAGTATCCTTAATAAAATAATTAAATGATGGTGGAATCAAAATCCATAAAAAAGGAATGACCAGTAACCATGGCTCCTGTTGTGTAATCGCCAGCACAACGGAAACCATAAAAATAAAAAATGGCAGAAACCATCTGCGTTGATATGGCGTTGCGAACACTAACATATCAGGCAATATTTTTTCTATCATTCACCAATACCAAAAAGCAACTGAAAATAAAAGCTATCAACAAAGAAATCAAAATAATGGCAGGCTTATCGGGTCTTTCTGCTTTGGAGGCAGGTACTGCTGATTCCATTACATATAAAACATCCGGACTATTGGCCAAAGCCAGTTTAAACTCATCGTTGGTTTTCTTGTATTGTTTGATCTGTTCAAGCAGGGTTTGCATTTGGGCAACGATAAGTTCATGCTGAACCACATTCGCGGTTCCTAATCGATCGGCCAGTGCAGTATATTCATTTTGCATTGATGTAATAGCGCTGAGGATAGCAGTAATGGATCGCGAATAATTTTAC
>Ga0208507_1001502_pt1 | contig 12946 bp, 9 predicted proteins | sample CryBogCBH12Aug01_FD_184626 | JGI IMG/M metagenome (GOLD analysis project Ga0208507, IMG submission 184626) | Freshwater microbial communities from Crystal Bog, Wisconsin, USA - CBH12Aug09.1 (SPAdes) (version 2) | ecosystem: Environmental > Aquatic > Freshwater > Lake | place: Crystal Bog... | reverse complement strand
TGGAACGGCAGCGTCGAGGCGTCGCGGGCGGTCCTGGCGGCCCGGCCGATGCTCAAAAAGGCCGAGACGGTGATGATCTTTTCGGCCATCGAGGGAGACCAGGCCAGCCCGGCCGAACTGGCCGGCTATCTTGCCTGGCATGGCGTCAAGGCCGATGTCCACAGCTTCTCCACCGCCGGCCACGCCGGTCCGGCGCTGCTCAAGGAGGCCGGGGCCATGGGCTGTGACCTGATCGTCATGGGAGCCTATACCCACAGCCGCCTGCGCCAGTTGATCCTCGGCGGAGTCACCCGGCATGTCCTGCATGCCGCCCAACTGCCGGTTTTGCTCTGCCATTAGGCCGTTACTGACGGATCTTCAGCCTTTTTTGTCCGGCCGGCGACCCATGGTCGTCGGCCGCGGCGCGGCCGACCTTTGATAAGATCGCGCGGGAAACGCCAAAGCAAAACGCGGCGGCCCGCCCGGCCGCCCGGCAAAGGAGGCCTTCATGCTGTCACTCCACGACTGTCTTGGATTCAGCCGTCTGACCCCGGAACAGATCGAAGCGATCGCCGATCATGAGCATCTGGACATGATTCCGGCGGCGGAATGGGCCGAATGGGTGCTGGATCGCCCCAACGGCCCGGTCATCGTCCAATGCCTGCTGACCGACCAGCTGGAACATTGCCGCGCCCATGGCGACATCCGCCGCAGCCATCGCTACCAGTCCGGCCTCGATGACTTCATCCGCCGGCAAAGCGATGACGGGTGAGACGTCGCAACGTCGCGCTGACAGCGGCCGCCGTCTGACTTATAGTGCGGAGCATGGAGCCTGAGATCCGCACAGTCATTCTTACCGGTGCCAGCCAGGGAATCGGCCATGCGACCGTACAGCGGTTCATGCGCGAAGGCTGGCGGGTGATCACCTGCGCCCGCCAGGATGTGCCGGCACATTGTCGCCGCGATCCGTTGTGGAGCCATCATATACCCACCGACCTCTGCCAGGCGGCCAGTCTCGACGCCTTTGTCCGCCAGGCCAACGACATCCTCGGCGGCCAGCCCCTGCACGCCCTGGTCAACAATGCCGGGGTCAGCCCGAAGACCACCTTCAAGGAACGGCTTGGCGTCCTCAATGGTTCCATCGACGGCTGGAAAGCGGTGTTCGAGTTGAACTTTTTCGCCCCGCTCAAGATGGCGCGGGGGTTCGCGGCGGCTCTGCATCGCGGCCAGGGGGCGGTGGTCAACATCACCTCCATCGCCGGACATTATGTTCATCCCTTCGCCGGCTCCGCCTATTCGACGTCCAAGGCGGCGTTGTCGGGACTGACCCGTGAGATGGCGGTGGAGTTCGCCCAGTTGGGCGTGCGGGTCAACGCGGTGGCGCCGGGGGAAATCAAGACCGAGATGATTTCACCGGAATACGAGGCGCTGATTCCCCGTATTCCCCTGGATCGCATGGGGACGGTTCAGGATGTCGCCGGCGTGGTGTTCCGCCTGTGCTCGGAGGACTTCGCCTATGTGACGGGCACCGAGGTCTTCGTCACCGGCGGCCAACATCTTTACTAGAGCGGTTCGCGACCAATTTGGATCACCCCGCAGGTGACCGAATTTACGGCAGTGCAAGGAAAACGGCGCAGAGCGTAGCGGCGCTACGGTCAAGCCGTTTGACACAGCAATGGCGCAAATTCGGCCCTGCCCTGCGGGTTTCCCCTGGGGCGGGCATCCACGGCGTTTCGGCTCTTGCCCGATGCTCCACATCGGGCGGCGAGCCGAAACGCCGCGGGCTGCCACCCCCCAAGGGAAACGGGGCGATTGAAATTGATCGCGAACCGCTAAATTTTGGCGACCTGTTCCAGCCAGGCGAGGCGTCGGCTGATCTGCTCGATGTCGTGGTCGAGCCAGGCCAGCAACGCGGCATCTTCGCCGGCGCAGGACTGGCGGAGGTCCTCAAGACGGGCCAGTTCGGCCTCGGTGACGTCGAGCAGCATATCGATCTGCGCCGCCCGGTCCTTGGCCTCCAGCAGATGCAGGAAGCGGAACTTCAGCGTTATCACCAGCTTCGACAGATCGGAAAACGGGCGCATACGGGCGCAAAGCAGGGTCTTCAATTCGCGGCGTCCGGCCTCGGTGATGGCCAGCAGGGCGTCGTCTTCCATGCCCTGGCCGTCGATGGCCTCGACCAGCCCTTCATAGCGCAGCATCTCGATGGACGTGCCCATCAGATCGAGGGATGGGCCGATCACCCGGCTGCAGAAATGCCGAACCGACCCGGACAGGTCACCGTAGCGCATCGGTGTCGCAGCGACGGTTCCCAGCGCGCAGACGCGCAGGGCTTCCTTCGGTGTCAGGGTGTTGTCGGCAAACATCGGCGGTCATCCTCCTTGCCAATCATATAATAGGAGGATGAACCGGATTCGTCCAGGGTTATGCCCTGGGTATTATTAGTCCCTCAGTCGCCGGGCGGCGGCCTCCGGCCGCCTAGGCTCACCTCCGCTGGCGCTACGGGGCGCTCAATGCGCCAACGCGATGACAGTCTGCAACGACCTGCCAACCATCGCGCGTTCAGTCGACAACCCAGGTCACGCCGCCTTTTTCAGCCCCAGGGATCCCCAGATGGCGATCAGTGCCTCCACCAGACGGGTCATCATGGCATCGTCGTGCAAGGGCGTCGGCGTGATGCGCAGACGCTCGCTGCCCTTGGGCACGGTGGGATAATTGATCGGCTGCACATAGATGTTGTGGTGCCGCAGCAGGTCGTCCGAGGCCTTCTTGCACAGCGCCGCATCCCCCACCATCACCGGGACGATGTGGCTCACCGAGTCCATCACCGGGATGCCGGCTTCGGTGAGGCGGCGCTTGAGGGTCGCCGCCCGTTCCTGGTGGCGTTCGCGGATGTCGTTGTGATCCTTCAGATGGCGGATGCTGGCCAGGGCTCCGGCCGCCACCGCCGGCGGCAGGGCGGAGGAGAAGATGAAGCCGGGGCCGAAGCTGCGGATGAAATCCACCAGGCTGTGCGAGGCCGCGACATAGCCGCCGACCACGCCGAGGGCCTTGGCCATGGTGCCCTGGATGATGGTGACGCGGTCCTGCACGCCATCCCGTTCGGCCACGCCCGAGCCGGACAGGCCGTACATGCCGACGGCATGCACTTCGTCGCAATAGGTCATCGCCCCGTATTTTTCGGCGACGTCGCAGATCGCCGCCATCGGCGCGATATCGCCGTCCATCGAATAAACCGATTCGAAGGCCACCATTTTCGGCGCCGCCGGATCCGCGGCGGCGAGCAGGCGCTCGAGATCGGCGGGATCATTATGCTTGAAGACATGGCGCTGCGCCCGGCCCTGGCGCATTCCCTCGATCATCGAGTTGTGATTGAAAGCATCGGAGAAGATCTGCAGGCCGGGGATCTGTGCGCCCAGTGTCGACAGCGTGGTCTGGTTGGCGACATAGCCCGAGGTGAACAGCAGGGCCGCTTCCTTGCGGTTCCAGCCGGCCAGTTCCTCCTCGAGCAGCACATGATAGTGATTGGTGCCGGAAATGTTGCGGGTGCCGCCGGCGCCGGCGCCGCAGCGATGCAGTGCCTCGGTCATCGCCTTGATCACCTTGGGATGCTGGCCCATGCACAGATAATCGTTGCTGCACCAGACGGTGACGTCATGGACGGCGCCGTCCCGGTAGTTTTTCGCGGTTGGAAAACTTCCGGCCTGCCGTTCCAGGTCGGCGAAGATCCGATAGCGGCCCTCGCGTTTTAATTCCGCGATGCGATCAGCAAAGAATTTTTCAAAATCCATGATCAGCCCCGTTTCGCGCCATGCTTTCCGCGCCTGAATTTCCCGGGGGATCCTATACGAGCCGATTTCAATATTGCAACAACAACGGTTTGTCTTAGGGTTTTGTATGCGGCTTCATCTTATAGGCATAAACGAAAACACGCCCGACCGAGGCCTCGACCTGCGTCCCTCTGGTTTTCTGGACCGTTCGAAAATATTCGCTGACCTCGATGGCCTGCAACTCACTTGTCGCCTTGCGGGAGATCCAGGCCTCGCCGGAGGGTTTAAGCTGATGGACCTTGAACAGGGTGTGCTTCGGCGCGTCGGTCACCGAGACATACCACTCGCCGGGAATGCCGCCATGGCCGGCGATATGATCCTCGATATCCTGAATGATCGCGCTCATGCCTTTTTCAGCCATGGCCGCCGTCTCCCTGAAATAAATTCTTGTTCACAAGGAAAACATGCTTCGATCCGGCGGGCAAGGCGCCACAGAAGTCGGCAGCCTGTGGTTGTTTTTGCGGAGGTTTTGCCGGCGGATTTTCAAGTCACCGGGGCAGCGTCTTGACAGCGATGGGAGCGGTTGGGACACTCCTGGCAGCTTAAACGGAGGCTCCATGGTCAGTTTAACGAGAAGCGTCCTTTTCTGCCTCGTTCTGTTGGGCTGGACGGCGGCGGCGGCGGCTGACGGCATCGTCGTCGAGCATCCGTGGTCGCGGGCCTCGGCGGCGGCGACCGGGGCGATTTTCCTGTCGATCAGCAACAGCGGCGGCGCCGATCGTCTGATTGGCGCCAGCAGTCCTGCCGCCGCCGAGGTGCAATTGCACGTTTCCGAAGCGGACGGCGATATCATGCGGATGCGCCGGGTCGACGGCGTCGATATACCGGCGCATGGAGCGGTCGTCTTTCAACCCGGCGGCTATCATCTGATGCTGATCGGCCTCAAGGAACCCCTCAAGGCCGGCACCACCGTCGCGGTGACCCTCGACTTCGCCAAGGCCGGTAAAATCGCGGTCACGGCGGCAGTGGAAAAGCCGGGGGCCCCACATGGCGGCAGCCACTGATTTGTGAAAGGCAGGCAAGACGATGGCCTTCAAGGATATTCTGGTTCATATCGACGAAGGCGGCTCCTGTCCGTCGCGTCTGGCGGTGGCGGTGTCCATGGCGAAAAGTCATGGCGCTCATCTGGTCGGGCTGCATGTGCGCCATGACCTGCAGTTGCCGGGAGCCATCACCGCCGATATCGGCGGGCAACTGGCCCAGGTTTACAGCCAGCATCTCGCCGGCGGCGAGCGCTCGGCGCGCCTGGCGTTCGAAAAGGCCGCCGCCGATGCCGGGTTGTCCTGCGAATGGCGCGATGTTTCCGGCGATCTGTTGAAGGTGGCGGCGATGCATGCCCGCTATGCCGATCTTGTGGTGGTCGGGCAGACCGACGGCGATGACGGCACCGTTGCCTCCGAACGGCGGTTGGCCGACCATCTGGTGCTCGCCGCCGGCACGCCGGTCCTGGTGGTGCCGAGCCGCGGGCGGTTCGCCACCGTCGGCGAGCGGGTGCTGCTGGCCTGGAACGCCGGCCGCGAAGCGCGCCGTTCGGTCAGCGACGCCTTGCCGATCCTGGTCAAGGCCAAGCGGGTCAATGTGCTGGCCATCAATCCCAAAGACGGCACCGCCGGCCATGGTGACCTGCCGGGGGCCGATATCGGCCTGCATCTGGCCCGCCATGGCGCCAACGCGGTTTGTCAAAGCATCACCGCCGACGACATCGACGTCGGCAATATGCTGCTGTCACGGGCCGCCGATGAGAACGCCGATCTGCTGGTGATGGGCGCCTATGGCCATTCGCGGCTCACCGAAGTGCTGCTGGGCGGCGCCACCCGGCATATCCTGGCGCATATGACGCTGCCGGTCCTGCTGTCGCATTAGCGGCTCAGCTCGCGCATCGCGCCTTCGAGACCGGCCAGGGTCAGCGGAAACATGCGGCCGTTCATCAACTGGCTGATCATCGCCGTCGACTGGGAATACTGCCAGGCGGCATGGGGCGTCGGATTGAGCCAGACGGCGTGGGGGAAGGCCGACAGCAGGCGCTTCATCCACACTGAGCCGGTTTCTTCGTTCCAGTGTTCGACGCTGCCGCCGGGATAGACGATCTCGTAGGGGCTCATGGCGGCGTCGCCGACCATGATCAGCTTGTAATCGGTCGGATAGGTATGGATCACCGACCAGGTCTCGCTGCGTTCCTGGCGCCGGCGGTTATCTTTCCACACACCCTCATAGGGGCAGTTGTGGAAATAGAAATGCTCGAGATGTTTGAATTCGCTGCGGGCCGCCGAAAACAACTCGTCGCAGGTCTTGATATGGTCGTCCATCGACCCGCCGACATCGAGGAACAGCAGCACCTTCACCGCATTGTGGCGCTCCGGCACCATCTTGAGGTCGAGGCTGCCGGCATTGCGGGCGGTCGAGGTGATGGTGCCCGGCAGATCCAGCTCGGTGGCCGCACCCTGGCGCGCCCAGCGGCGCAGCCGGCGGAGCGCCACCTTTATGTTGCGGGTGCCGAGTTCGGTGTTGTCGTCAAAATTCTTGAACTCGCGCTTGTCCCACACCTTGACGGCGCGACGGTGGCGCGATTTGTCCTGACCGATGCGCACCCCTTCCGGGTTGTAGCCATAGGCGCCGAACGGCGAGGTGCCGGCGGTGCCGATCCATTTCGAGCCGCCGGCATGGCGCTCTTTCTGCTCCTCGAGGCGCTTTTTCAGCGTCTCCATCAGTTTTTCCCAGCCGCCCAGCGCCTCGATGTTTTTCTTTTCCTCCTCGGTCAGCAGCTTTTCGGCCAGCGCGCGCAGCCATTCCTCGGGGATTTCGGCGTCGATGCCTTCGGCCACCGATTCGATGCCGTCGAAGCATTTGCCGAAGACGCGGTCGAATTTGTCGAGGTTGCGCTCGTCCTTGACCAGGCAACTGCGCGACAGATAGTAGAAATCCTCCAGGCTGTAGTCGGCGACGCCGGCCCGCATCGCCTCCATCAGCATCAGATATTCCTTCAGCGAAACCGGCACCTTGGCGTCACGCAGGGCGAGGAAGAAGCTGGGAAACATCGGCGTCAGTTACCGCGTTCGCGCCGCGACATGAAGGCCAGGCGCTCGAACAGATGGATGTCCTGCTCGCTTTTCAGCAACGCCCCGTAGAGCGGCGGGATGACCGTCTTGGCGTCCTTGGCCCTGAGCGCTTCGGGCGGCAGGTCCTCGACCATCAGCAGCTTCAGCCAGTCGAGCAGTTCCGAGGTGGACGGTTTCTTCTTCAATCCCGGCACCTCGCGCAGGTCGTAGAACACCGTCAGCGCTTCCTTCACCAGGTCCCGGCGCAGATTGGGGAAATGCACGTCGACGATGCGCTGCATGGTGTCGCGGTCGGGAAAGCGGATGTAATGGAAAAAACAGCGGCGCAGGAAGGCGTCGGGCAGTTCCTTTTCGTTATTCGAGGTGATCAGCACCACCGGCCGCTGGCGCGCCTTGATGGTCTGGGCGGTCTCGTAGACGAAGAACTCCATGCGGTCCAGTTCAAGCAGCAGGTCGTTGGGGAATTCAATGTCGGCCTTGTCGATCTCGTCGATCAGCAGCACCGGTGCCGCATCGGCGTCGAAGGCGTCCCACAGTTTGCCGCGCCGGATGTAGTTGGCGATGTCATGCACGCGGGCTTCGCCGAGCTGGGAATCGCGCAGTCGCGACACCGCGTCATATTCGTAAAGTCCCTGCTGGGCTTTGGTGGTCGATTTGATATGCCATTGGATCAGCGGCTTGTTCAGGGCCTTGGCGACCTCATGGGCCAGCACCGTCTTGCCGGTGCCGGGCTCGCCTTTGACCAGCAGCGGTCGCTCCAGGGCGATCGCGGCATTGACGGCGACCCGCAGATCCTCGGTGGCGACATAGCTTTCGGTGCCCTTGAATTTCATCGATTTCCCCTGATCCTCAACTTAATCCACCGGAGATTAGGGCGGCTTGCCCGATGGTTCAAGGGCGGCCGCGGCCGGGTTGCCTGAGGGCGGCCGGCAGTTGGCTCGTGACGGGAGAAAATAACGGTTTGAGCCGTCGAAATGTTATGATGTTAACGCCAAATAGACAAAATGTTCGCAATTTCGGATCGAGATCCCTAGATACCTCATGTCACGGATTGCGCTGCCGAAGAGCTGGCGCTAGTGGTCCGATCCTGACGCTTGGCACCCAAGCGTCAGGTGAATCGGCCCACCAACTAATTGAATTGTGGCGAAAATCTAACGAATGGTGTGGGTGCCCTCCGTTAGATTTTCACCACTAGGGGAATGGTCGTCGGGTCTCCGGTGACCGTCCGGGAAGTGGGTGGCATGCCGGCTTTGATCTTTCATAAGCGACATCGGCAATACGCGTTCCGGGCGGCCTTATGTATGACCAGCAGTCTGGCGATGGTTGCGCCGGTCCGGGCGGGCCCGGCCGGCGGTCAGGTGGTGGCCGGTCAGGCCGGGATCACCGCGTCCGGCCTCAACACGGTCATCCAGCAGAATTCTGCCAAGGCCATTATCAACTGGCAGGCCTTTTCCCTGGGCCTCAACGAATCCCTGAATTTCAGGCAGCCCGACGCCGGTGCCATCGCTCTCAACCGGGTTGTCGGCGCCAATGCCTCGTCGCTGCTGGGCACACTCAGCGCCAATGGCCAGGTGTGGATCATCAATCCCAACGGCATGCTGTTCGGTCCGGGCGCCCAGGTGAACGTCGCCGGCCTGCTGGCTACCACCACCGATATTTCCGACCAGAATTTCCTGGCCGGCAATTACCAGTTCGACAAACCCTCGCCCAACGCCGCCGCTGCCATTTCCAACTGGGGCAGGATCCAGGCGACTGACGGTGGCTATGCGGTGCTGGCCGGGCCGGCGGTGAACAACGCCGGCACGGTGACCGCCAATCTGGGCAGTGTGGGGCGGCGCCAAGACCTTCGCGGTGGATTTCTTCGGCGACAGGCTGCTGTCCTTCGCTATCACCGGCGCCGCCGACCAACCGGCGCTGGTCAACAGCGGCACTCTTGCCGCCGATGGCGGCCTGGTGCAAATGTCGGCCGAGGCCGCCGGCAGTGTCATCGACCATGTCATCAACACCACCGGCATCATCCAGGCCCGAGCTGCCCAACTTGTGGGCGGCAAGGTGGTGCTGGACGCCGGCGAAGGCGGCTCCATCGCCGTCGGACCCAGTGCCGCCATCGATGTCTCTGGCCCGGCCGGCGGCGGCAGCGTCGCCATCGGCAACTGGCAGAACGCTTCGGTCAGTCTGGCCGCCGGCAGCCGCATCGATGCTTCGGCCTCGGCCAAGGGCTCGGGCGGCAGCGTCTCGGTGATCGCCGCGAACACCACGGCCAACGGCTGGATTGTGGCCAAGGGCGGCCCAGAGGGTGGCAATGGCGGCAGTATCGAGACCTCGGGACACCGGCTGAACACCGACGGCATCCATGTCGACACCACCGCGCCGCAGGGTAGTGCCGGGACCTGGTTGCTGGACCCCTACGATATCTTTATCGGTACCGCCACCAGCAATTTCTCGCCAAGCGTCAACAGCAGCTATTCCTCCACCGGAACCGCCAACACGCTGGCTGTCCTTGACCTGCAATCCGCCCTGGCCACCAGCAATGTGACGGTGGCGGTGGGGGCGGGAGGCAGCAGCTCCGGCGACATCACCATCACGGCGCCGGTCAGCTGGTCGTCTTCCTTTGCCTTGACCCTGAACGCCAGCCAGGGCCGCAGCGTCTTTTTCAATTCCGGGGTCACCGCCACCGGCGCCAACGCCGGCCTGAGCGCCGTCATCGGCACCGGCGGTCTGATCAATGTCAATTCCTCGCTTCTGATGACCTCCGGCGCCGGCCAGACCATGACCCTCGATGGCGGCGGTGGTGCCGGGGTGCAGTTCAAGACCGGCGGTTCGGTGACCATGGCGGGAGCCTCCCCGACCCTTACCATGGCGGGCAAAGTCAAGTACAACGCCGGGACAGCGGCCATCAGCGTGCCGGCCGGCACGACCGTCAATCTTGGCCTGACCGCCAGCACCACCAGCGTCTATTCGGCGGTGACGTCGCTGAATTCCATCACCAGCATGTCGGGCAATTACGTCCTGGGCAGCCCGATCACCCTCACCGGCACCAACAACGTCACGCCCATCGGCAGCAGCGGCGCCCCCTTTACCGGCATTCTGGATGGCCTGGGCAATTCCATCAGCGGCGTCAGTATCGTCCAGGGCACCGGCAGCGATCTGGGGCTGTTCGGTTTCACCGGTAGCGGTGCCAAGATCCAGAACCTGTCCCTCACCGGCCTGCTCATTTCCGGCAGCTCCGAGATCGGCGGCGTGGTGGGCAACAACAGCGGCATCATCAGCAATGTGGTGGTCAGCGGTTCCATCTACGCCACCGGCGGCGGTTCGGCGATCGGCGGCGTGGCAGGTGTCAACAGCGGCGTCGTCACCGGCTCCACCGGCAATGCATTTCTCTCCGGCGGCACCGGCTCCAGCCATGTCGGCGGCGTGGTCGGGCGGAACCCGACCGGCGGCACCGTCGTCGCCAGCGTAGGCAGCGGCCAGGTCAGCGGCGGACCGTTGTCGGACCGCTTCGGCGGCGTGGTCGGCGGCAATTCCGGTCTGATCTCGGCCAGCCAGGGCCTCGGCCTGGTCAGCACCGGCAGCGGGTCAACCCGCACCGGCGGCCTTGTCGGAGGCACAGATGGCGTCGTCGTCAACAGTTTTGCCACAGGATCGGTCGCCAGCGGTTATGGGTCCGACCGGATCGGCGGCTTGGCCGGCGGCAATGCCGGGACCATCTCGTCAAGCTGGGCCACCGGCGTGGTCATGGCCGGTAACGCCGACACCCTGGTCGGTGGCCTGGTGGGTGGCAATGGCGGCACGGTCAGCGGCATGGTCGCCACCATCGGCTCGTCCTATGCCACCGGCGGCGTCACCGGCGGTGCCGGTGTCACCAATATCGGCGGCTTGGCTGGTGCCAATGACAGTACCGTAAGTGGCGCCTGGGGCACCATCCTCGGCAGTAATGCCAGCGGCTCGGTCTATGCCGGCGCCGGTTCCCTCGCCATCGGCGGGCTCGTCGGCCGCGACGGGGCCGGCAGTCCCATCAGCGGCAGCTTTGCCACCGGTTCGGTGGTGGGCGGCAGCGGCGCCGTCTATATCGGCGGGCTGGTCGGGTATCTGGTCTCGGGGACGGTCTTTGGCGGCACCGCCTATGGCGGCGTCGCCGGCGACATCTCGTCGTCCAATATCGGCGGCTTGATCGGGCGCAATGGCGGTACCGTCACCAGCAGCTCGGCCTATGGCACGGTGCAGGGTAACAGCGGCAGTAGCCTGCTGGGCGGATTGGTCGGCATCAACGACACCGGCGGCGTGATCAACACCTCATCGGGTTTCAACGACGTTTTTGTCGGCGACGCCATCTCCGGCGTCGCCGGAACCGCCGGCGGTCTGGCCGGCAATAATTCCGGCAGCATCACCAGCAGTTCGGCCACCGGCAAGGTCAGCGGCGGCGTCAGCGCCACCCTGCTGGGCGGCCTGGTCGGATATAACGGCCCATCGGCCCTGATCTCTGCCTCCAGCGCCAGCGGCGGCGTGGTCGGCGGCAGCGCCGATGCCTCCCTCGGTGGCCTGGTCGGCTATAATGTCGGCACGATCACGGCGTCGAGTTCTTCCGCCGTTGTTTCCGGCGGCACCGGGAACAGTAACCTGGGCGGGTTGATCGGTTACAACAATACCGGCGGTATGGTCATCGGGTCCTTCGCCAGCGGCAATGTGTCCGCCGCCAGCGGCAGTTCGGCCTTGGGTGGAATCAGCGGATACAATGCCGGCACCGTCAGCATGGCCTACGCTCTGGGCAATGTCGCCGGCTCCCAGGGGACCCAATATTTAGGCGGGTTGGTCGGCAACAACGATACCGCCGGCAGGATCCTCGGCAGTTATGCCACCGGCACGGTCAGCGGTACCACCACGGTGGGCGGACTGACCGGCAACAATGCCGGCAGCATCACCTTCGCCTATGCCCTGGGGGCGGTGAGCGGGGTTACCAATGTCGGCGGGGTGGCGGGCAGCAACAGCGGCAGTCTCAACAACGTCTATGCCAGCGGGCTGGTGGCCGGAAGCACAGCCGTCGGCGGCGTCATCGGGGCCAACAGCGGCAGCGCCAGTGCCGGCGCCTGGGACAGTTCGACCACATTGCAGACAGGGTCGGTCGGCGCCGGTGCCGGCAGTTTCGCCGGCGGGTCGGTCAGCGGCACCCAGGCCTACAACACCGCCGCCTATGCCGCCGCCGGCATGACCTTCCTCGGGGTCAGCGCCACCGCCAGCGCCCCGACCGCCAATGGCTGGTTCCTGGTGCCCGGCCTGACGCGGCCGCTGATGACGGGCGAATGGTCGCCGACGATAAATAATCTGCACCAGCTGCAACTGGTCGATCTGGCGCTGGGTGCCAGCTATACCCTGGGCCAGTCCTTCTCGGCCGCGGTGGCGCTGGCCATGACCAACGGCATCTGGGCCAGCGCCACCGGCTTCGCCCCCATCGGCATGTCGGGGGGTACGCCGACCGCGTTCTCCGGCACCTTCAACGGCAACGGCAATATCCTGTCCGACCTCAGCATCACCAATGCCGCCAGCAACTATGCGGGGCTGTTCAGTCAGATCAGCGGCACGGTGTCCCGGCTGGGCCTGACCAATGCGACCATCACCGCCGCCAACGGCGTCAGCGCCGTCGGCGTGCTTGCCGGCTTGAACAGTGGCGTCATCAGCGGCACCACCGGCAGCCGGGTCTATTCCGACGGCACCGTCAGCGGCGGCAGCGGGGCCAACTGGGTCGGCGGTCTGGTCGGCATCAACGGCGCCGGCGGCACCATCGTCAACGCCTACAGCCTCGCGGGGATCAGCGGCGGTTCAGCCGCGAATTCCATCGGTGGGCTGGTCGGCCTCAACAATGGCACTCTTTCGGCAAGCTATGCCACCGGCGCGGTGTCGGCAGGGTCCGGGTCCCTGAATATCGGCGGCCTGCTGGGGCAGAACAACAGCGGCGCCCTGGTCACCAATTCCTATGCCGGCACCTATACCAGCGCCACCACCGTCTTTGCCGGCAGTGCCGTCCAGAATGTCGGTGGCTTGGCGGGAAATAACGCCGGTACGGTGACCATAAGCTATGCCTTTGGC
>Ga0208507_1001501_pt1 | contig 12946 bp, 10 predicted proteins | sample CryBogCBH12Aug01_FD_184626 | JGI IMG/M metagenome (GOLD analysis project Ga0208507, IMG submission 184626) | Freshwater microbial communities from Crystal Bog, Wisconsin, USA - CBH12Aug09.1 (SPAdes) (version 2) | ecosystem: Environmental > Aquatic > Freshwater > Lake | place: Crystal Bog... | reverse complement strand
CGGAAATCATCGAGGGTCGTGCGGCGAAAAATGGAATTGTGCGCCCAAACATTTTCCCGCAGGAACGTCCCGACTGGCCGGAAGCATTTTATCTCATCACGCAAAAATCACGGCAAGGTTACACGCTCGAAGCGCCATCTGATTTCCCGCTCGCGACCCGCGTAGATGCACTGGTCGCGGCAGTGAACGCCGCCATCAATCTTTAATCGCCGCGCAGAAAAGTTTTTATCCGAGTTTCATCTGTGTCAAACTGTGACCAATAATAGAGCATGAGCAAACCAGCGAAATCGCAGTGGAACTTCGGCGAACTATTTTCGCCCGCAGAAATACGCAAAGTTTTGTCCGTCTCGGAACTGACGGGCAACGTCCGCGCGCTGCTGGAAAAACAAATCGGCACGGTCTGGGTCAGCGGCGAAATCACGAACCTGCGCGCGCAAAGTTCCGGCCACATTTATTTCACGCTCAAAGATGCGGGCGCACAGTTGAGTTGCGTGCTGTTCAGCCGCGAAAAAGTGGCGCAGCGCGACTTGCTGGCCGACGGACAAAAAGTTTTGCTGCAAGGCGAAGTCACGGTCTACGAAACGCGCGGCCAGTATCAACTCATCGTGCGTGACGTGGAATTGCAGGGCGTGGGCGCGCTGCAAGTCGCGTTTGAAAAACTGAAACAGAAGCTCGCGGCGGAAGGTTTGTTCGCGGCGGAACGCAAACGCGCATTGCCTAAATTTCCGGCGCGCATCGGTTTGGTCACGTCGCCGACCGGCGCGGCGATTCGCGATGTGCTCCACGTCATTCAACGGCGAAATCCGGCGCTGGAAATCATTCTCGCACCCGCGCGCGTGCAAGGGCAGGGCGCGGCGACAGAAATTGCCGCAGCCATTCGGACGCTGAATGAATTTGGTCATCTCGATTTGATTTTGGTCACGCGCGGCGGCGGCTCGCTGGAAGATTTGTGGGCGTTCAACGAAGAACCCGTGGCGCGCGCGATTTTTGAATCGGCCATTCCAGTCGTTTCCGCCGTCGGGCACGAAATTGATTTCACCATCGCCGATTTTGTGGCGGACGTGCGCGCGGCAACGCCGAGTGTGGCAGCGGAAATCATCACGGAAAATATTTTTGCCAGTCGCGAGTTGGTCGGCGACGCGATGAACTTGATGCAGCTACGCGTGCGGCGGCGGATGCGCATCGAAACCGAAAATTTCAAATCGCTCGCGAGCAGATTGGTGCGATTGCATCCGCGCCGCAAACTAGATGATTCGTTGCAGCGGCTGGACGATTTGCAGTCCGGCTTGTTGCGCGGATTGAAAACGGCGGCGCGTTCCCGCAATGTAGCTTTACAAAATCTCGCGGGTAGATTTTTGCGCGCGAAGCCCTCGCAGGTTTTGAAAGCGCGTCAGGAAGTTTTGAAGCAACTCGAAAAGCGCTTGAATTTACTGGGTCCGGAGCAAGTTTTGGCGCGCGGTTATTCCATCACGACGGACGCGGCGAGCGGCAAGGTCTTGCGCGACTCGACGAAGGTTAAGGCGGGGCAGAAATTAAAAACGCGGCTTGCCAAAGGCGAAGTTTTCAGCACGGCTCAACCGTGATTCTTCTGTCTCCGCGCTGGACGCGGACGCGGTTATTTTCTATTGTTTTCGGATGTCAAAACCAGCCAAGGCCGGTGACACGGCCAAGGGAAGCTTGCCGTTTGAAGAGGCGCTCAAGAAACTTGAGGGCGTGGTGGAGGCCATGGAGTCGGATGATTTGCCGTTGGAAACTTTGTTGGCGCGTTACGAAGAAGGCGCACGGCTGGTGAAAATTTGTCAGGAAAAGCTCGCGGAAGCGGAAGTGAAAATCCAGCAGTTGGAAAAAAATGCGGCGGGCGAGCTGAAATTGAAATCTTTTGAAACGTCGGAAGAATAATTTATGAGTCGATACTTGGACATGGTGGACGGACCGGAGCACGTTAAGAAACTCACGGTGCCGCAATTGCAGGAACTCGCGGGCGAAATTCGCACGGAGTTGATCGAAGGTCTCGCCAAAGGCGGCGGCCATCTTGGTCCGAATCTCGGCGTCGTGGAGTTGTCCATCGCGCTGCACAAGGTGTTCACCACGCCGAAGGACAAATTTGTCTGGGACGTGAGCCATCAGGTTTACGTTCACAAGATTTTGACGGGACGCAAAAATCGTTTTCGCACGATTCGCCAGACCGATGGCTTGAACGGCTTTGCGCTGCGCACGGAGAGCGAGCACGATTCGTTTGGCGCGGGTCACGCCGGCACGGCGCTTTCCGCTGCTCTCGGCATGGCGGCGGCGCGCGATAAACGCGGCTCGGATGAACAGGTCGTCTGTATTTTCGGTGACGCTGCGCTGACGAACGGCATTTCGTTTGAGGCGATGAACAACGTCGCGCACACGACCAAGAAATTCATCGGCATTCTCAACGACAACGAGTGGAGCATCGCGAAAAATGTCGGCGCAATCTCCGGTTACCTAAACAAGCTCATCACGAATCCGCGCTACAACTCGCTGGCGAAGGATTTTGAAAATTTCGTCCGTAAATTGCCGAAGGGCGAACTCGCGTTGCAACTCGCGCATCGCGCGGAAGGTGGTTTCAAAGGTGCATTGACCGGCGTCGGTCTGAAGCCGACCACGAGCCTTGTCGAGTCCGACGGACGCGGCGGTCACGGCTCGCCGGTGTTGTTTGAAGAAATGGGCATGCGTTATCTCGGCCCGATTGACGGACACGATTTGCCGTTGCTCATCAGCACGCTGGAATTTGCCAAGACGTGCGATCATCCCATAGTCATTCACGTTTTGACGCAGAAGGGCAAAGGTTTTGAAGCCGCGTTGAAACAGCCGGAAAAATTCCACGGCCTCGGACCTTACAATGCGACGACCGGCGAAACGCCGGCTGCCAAGCCCGGCACGCCGCCGATGTATCAGGACGTGATGGGTCAAACGTGCGTAAAGCTTGCGAAGAAAAACGAAGCCGTCGTCGGTCTGACCGCCGCGATGCCGAGTGGCACGGGCATGAAGCATTTGGAAAAAGCGATGCCGGAACGTTATTACGACGTGGGTATCGCCGAAGAACACGGCGTTATTTTTGCCGCCGGCATGGCGACGATGGGCTTGCGTCCCATCGTGGCGATTTACTCTTCATTTTTGCAACGAGCTTACGACTGCATTCATCACGACGTTTGTTTGCAGGATTTGCCGGTGATTTTCTGCATGGATCGCGCCGGACTTTCCGCGAACGACGGCCCGACGCATCACGGCATTTTCGACATCTCGTATCTGCGCTGTTTTCCGAACGTCATCGCAATGGCGCCGGCGAACGAGGACGAACTGGCGGATATGATGTTCACTGCCACGACTGTGAATCATCCAACGTTCATTCGCTATCCGCGCGGCGCGGCGGAAGGCGTGCCCGTGAAAGACGAGCCCGCGCTTATCGAAGTCGGCAAAGCGGTCGTGCAACAAAATTTTGCTGGTAATGGCAAACGCAAAGTTGCGCTGTTCGGACTGGGACCGATGAATGCCATCGCACGCAAAGCCGCCGAGCAACTCGCAGCGGAAGGTTTTGACGTCGCGGTCATCAATCCGCGTTTCACCAAGCCGATTGACGCAGCGGTGCACGAAAAAATCGGTCGCGAGGCGGATTTGATAGTGACGTTGGAAGATCACGTCATCATGGGCGGTTACGGTTCGGCGGTGTTGGAGCTGTTGAGCGAAAAGGCCGTCACCACGCCCGTTGTGCGCATTGGTTGGCCGGATCAATTCATCGAACACGCCACCACGCAGGACGAACTGCGCAACAAATATGGTTTGTCCGTCGTCAACACCGTCGCCAAGGTAAAAGCACATTTCGGCGACACCACATCCACGACGAAGCTGGTCGGCGGCGCATAAAAATATTCTGCCAATCTCAAGTCGTCCGTGAATTTTTCGCGGGCGACTTTTTGCTTTCCAGCGTTTTCTGTCCTTGATTTTTCACGCATTCGGCATTTTCATTTGTCCAAGGAATTAACTAAACTAAAATTTATGGCCTACACTACTTGCACCGTTCCCACTGGCGGAAAAATCACCATCGCCAACGGCAAACTCACCGTCCCGGAAAATCCCATCGTGCCCTTCATCCGTGGTGACGGCACGGGCCCGGACATCTGGGCGAGCAGTGTGCGCGTGTTTGATGCGGCGGTAGCCAAAGCTTACGGCGGCAAACGCAAGATTTCCTGGATGGAAGTTTTCGCCGGCGAGGAGTCGTTCAAAAAATTCAACAACTGGCTGCCCGATGACACCGTCGACGCGTTCAAGGAATTTCTCGTCGGCATCAAAGGTCCGTTGACCACGCCCGTCGGCGGCGGTATCCGCTCGCTCAACGTCGCGTTGCGTCAGATGCTCGATCTCTACGTCTGCCTGCGCCCCGTGCAATGGTTCACCGGCGTGCCGTCGCCTGTGAAACATCCCGAAAAGGTCAACATGACCATCTTCCGCGAGAACACGGAAGATATTTACGCTGGCATTGATTTTGAAGCGGGCAAAGAAGCGGCGCTCAAGACAATTGAATTTCTCAAAACGAACTTCCCGAAGGATTTTAAAAAAATCCGTTTCGGCGAAACGCCGGAAGTTGTTGGCATCGGCATCAAGCCCGTTTCCAAAACTGGCACGCAACGGCTCTTCCGCGCGGCGATGCTTTACGCCATCACCGAAAAGAAAAAGTCCGTCACAATTGTCCACAAGGGCAACATCATGAAATTCACCGAAGGCGGCTTCCGCGATTGGAGCTACGAACTCGCCAAGAGCGAATTCGGCGCCGTCGAGATTGACGGCGGACCGTGGTGCAAGATTCCCGAAGGCAAACCCGGCGCGGGCATCATCATCAAGGACGCCATCGCCGACATCGCTTTGCAACAGGTGCTCACGCGCCCGACGGATTTCGACGTCATCGCCACACTGAATCTGAACGGCGATTATTTGAGCGACGCGCTCGCCGCGCAAGTCGGCGGCATCGGCATCGCGCCCGGCGGCAATATCAATTACATCACCGGCCACGCCATCTTTGAAGCCACGCACGGCACGGCTCCGAAATACGCGAACAAAGATCAGGTCAATCCGGGTTCCGTCGTGTTGTCTGGCGAAATGATGCTGCGCTACATGGGCTGGACCGAAGCGGCGGATTTGATTCTCAAAGGCCTCAACGGAGCGATCGGTTCCAAAAAAGTCACCTACGATTTCGCGCGTCTGATGGACGGCGCAACGGAAATCAAATGCTCGCAGTTCGGCGATAACATCATCGCGCACATGTGATTCGGTGTTAAAAATTCAAACGGCGGTTGTCAGCAATGGCAGCCGCCGTTTTTTTTGCGGAAAAAATTTCACGCAAAGGCGCGAAGCCGCAAGGAATTTGCTTAACTTGGCGGCTTTGCGCCTTGGCGATGGAAATAAATAGCGACTCATCAGCGGCGCAAATATAATGCTGGCCGGTTTATGCAACACGTTCTCATCATTCATGAAGTCGCCGATTATCCAGCTTGGAAAAAAGTTTTCGACGGCGCGGCTGGTATTCGTAAAGAGGCTGGCGAGCGTTCGTATCAGGTTTTGAGATGCGAAACGGATGCGAACAAGATTGTGCACTTTTCGGCATGGACTTCGATTGCGGATGCGCGGGCATTTTTTGAATCACCGCGCTTGGTGAGAATCCGTCAGGAAGCGGGCGTGAAAGCGCCGGAGTTCATCTACCTCGAACAACTTGAAGCTGGAACGTTATGAATCGCATTGATTATTTCAAAACCAAGCCGGAACTCATCACGAAGCTCCGCGCCCTCACGGCGGAGCAGAAGGAATTCACGCTCGACGGCAAACTGCGCGCACTGGTGGAGCTGCGGGTTTCGCAGATCAACGGTTGCGCTTATTGCACCGACCTCCATTCCCGCGAGGCGCGCGAGCTGGGAGAAAACCAGCAGCGGTTGGACACTTTGCCCGTCTGGCGGGAATCGCCCTTTTTCAACGAGCGCGAGAAAGCTGCGCTGGCGTGGGCGGAATCGCTGACGTTGATTTCGCAAACGCACGCCGCCGATGCGGAGTATGAAGCGGTGCGAAAACATTTTTCCGATTTGGAAGTGGTCGAGTTGAGCCTCGCCGTTTCGCTGGCGAATTTCTGGAATCGCATGGCCGGCGGATTTCGGCGGCAGCCGGCGGCGGCAAAATAACTGTTCATCACCGAATCTATGAAGCCCATTCAAGGTTACACGCTCATCAAACCCGACGACCTCCACTGGCGGCCGTCCAACCTGATGCGCATCCCGAACGCGGATTATCTGGAGCGCACCGGGAGCGAGAACATGGGCGCGCGGCTCTGGCGTTTGCCACCCAAGAGCGCAAACACGCTGCACAAGCACATCCGCGCGGAGGAATTTTATTTCGTGCTCGAAGGCACTGGCCGCCTGCGCGTGGGCGAGGAGACGTTGACCGTTCCCAAATACGGCGGCGTGCTGGTCGGCCCGGAGCAGTTGCGCCAGGTGTTCAACGACACGGATGCGGAAGTCCTCTGGCTCATCCTCGGCGCGCCGGAGGAACTGGAATTTCTGCAAGGCTCAAAGTCCAAAATGGACTTGTCGCTTATTTATCCAACCGACCCGAAGCAATTGCCGAAGGAACTCGCCGGTGTGCAATGGCCGCCGAAAGATTGACGATTTTTTTGACGCGAGAAACGTTCCGCTAAAGCCCGTAGGGCTGGCATCTTTGTAGTTGGGCAAATTAAAAAGGCCAAAGCTCCGTAGGAGCGAAATCTCCTGGCAAACGACGGATGATGCCGCCCCGACGGGGCTGGGGAATTTTTGGTTTGGGTTTCTACAAAGATGACGCGCCTACGGCGCTGGGAAAATGTCTTGGCACAAAAAGATTTATTCCTCGATCAAAAACAAAACCGCGCCAATGTCTTTGATCTTGGGATAACGATCTCTTTGAATCTGAATTTCTTTTGGCTCTTGAGTCAGTTCTTTGACTCGATATTGCCCAACGAACTCCCATTCCAAACCTGCGGCATTTACAAAAAACGGAATAGACGTTCCCTGCTGCTGAAATAATTGCGCTTTCGCTAACCATTGAGGGTCATTGCCGCCGGGCAGGACGATGCTCGGCGCATCTGGGTTGAAAATTTTCCGAAAACAACCGCAAACAATCTTCTCACCAATTTGAGTGAGATAGCCGCACGGTTCGTGTCCGATAAGTTGTCCGATTTCTTGCCAGCGGTAGGAGCGACCTTTGACTGGTTTTTCACTCATTTTGTTTTGGCGCTTGTTTAACGTATCGCACGCAGAGGCGAACAGTATGCCAGAGGAGAAAATAGGTTGCAGTGTAAGCCAGCAAACTTGCTATTGCGGACAATAGCTCCAAATTATTTTTACAGAAATCAAGTCGTCGCTCCTCTGCGTTATATTGTTTTAGTGCGTCGTAACTGCTTAATGTCTCTGGATACCATGTTTTTTCATGTTGGTTTAGGTCTGCATTTTCTATTACGGTCGTAATTAAATTCTTTGAACCCCAATAGACAAAAACAAAGGTGCATAACATGAGGAGAACAAACGCGATGTTGTAAATTCGTTTGTATTGGCCTGCACTCATAATTGCTATTTCGCGGCGGCCAGTTCCATTTCCGTTTCACAAATTTCTTTTCCACAACCGCAGCCGGTATCTTCCTGATCGCTGAAATCGTGGCTGTCCCAGTTTGGATCGAGGCCGAGGTCTTTGAGCATCTGGAGATCTTTTTCCACGGGTTGGTTCAGGGTGGTGAGGTAATTGCCGACCATCAGTGCGCTCGCGCCGGCCATGAAGATCATGCTTTGCGCGTCGCGCAGGTTCACGGTGCGTCCGCCGGCGATCATGATTTCCTGGCGCGGCAAAATGAAACGGAAGCACGCGATGGTCTTCAAAATTTCCATGACGGGCAGCGGCTCGTTCTTGGCGAACGGCGTGCCGGGAATGGGATTGAGGATGTTCACGGGCACCACGTTCGCGCCGATGGCCTTCAATTCAAACGCGAGGTCGCAGCGGTCTTCGCGCGTCTCGCCCATGCCGATGATGCCGCCGGAACAAATTTTGATGCCAGCCTTTTTCAGATAGCCGATGGTCTCCAGCCGGTCGTCGAACGTGTGCGTGGTGCAGGTATTCGGAAAAAAGCGGCGCGAGCTTTCAAGATTGTGGCCATAACATTCGAGGCCGGCTTCCTTCAGGCGGTTGGCGACTTCCTGTTTTTTAATGATGCCGAGCGAGGCGTCGGGGCGCGTTTTGCCACCGGCCTTCAATTCGCGGATGCGGTCGCAGACCTCATCGAGCATCGGTCCTTCGTTGAGACCTTTCCATGCGGCGACGAGGCCGACGGCGGTGACGCTATTTTTATTCGCTTCGTCAGCGGCTTCGTTCACCGGTTCGGGTTCGATGAAACCATATTTCGGCGAGCCGGTCTGATAATGCGACGACTGTGAACAGAAGCTGCAATTCTCGGAACACGCGCCAGCCTTGGCGTTGACGATGGAGCAGAGGTGAATCTTGTTGCCTTTGAACTGCTCGCGGATGCGATTCGCCCACGACAGCAAATCGAGAATGTCGGCGGACGATTCGAGATTGAACAGCCACGAGGCTTCGTCGCGTGTGATATGTCCGCCGCCGAGAACGCGTTCGCCGAGCGTGGAAAGTTTCTGGTGATTTGTCGCGTCAACCGGTTTCGCTGTCATGGTTGACAGGATAGCGGGCGGAAAAATTTCCGCAAGTGGACTTCACTTCGTCTCGGTCGGCGGGACGTGCGATGGCAGAATCGCGTTGAGATACGCGGCGAGCGAGGCGATTTGCAAATCGTTCAGTGGACCACCCTGCGCGGTGGAGAACGCGGGCATGAGTGAACCCGCTTTGCCGGACGTAATCCACGCACGCCAGAATTCTTCATTCGTCGGCACTTTCAGATTGTGCAAATCAGGAACCATCGTGGCGCGTTGCGGCGCTTCGTGGCAGATGGCGCAGAGGGCGTCGAATAATTGCTGGCCGTATTTGCCCTCCACCTTTTTGAGATGGCAATTCGCGCAATCATTTTTGAAGACGGCTTGACGGTCAACTTTCGCGGCGGCAATTCCAGCGTTGCGTTGTGCCTCAGTCATTTCCGGTTCCGGTGGCGGCGGTAGAATATCAATGCGCAACATTAGGTTTTTATTGCCCTGATCCGTTGCAACGTTGACCTGCTTGAATAACGTGCCGAATTTCCCCGCGAGGTTCACACTGATTTTAATCTGGCCGTTCGAGCCCGCGGGAATTGTCCAAGGCAATGGCGGCAGTTCCGCTGCGGTGCAGCTACAGCCTGGATGCACGGTTAAGATCGTGACAGCGGTCGGCGTAAAGTTGGTAGTGACCACCGCGTTAGTGCTCGTAGCGACGTGCGCGATTTGCTTGATATTATTGCCCCAAAGCGACGCCCAGAAACCGGCATTGGTGATCGTCGTGTAGTTGGTCACGCTGACAACGTTGGTCGCCCAGCCGATTTCCGTCTTGCTAGCGACATTGGTGAAATTAAAAATAAACCGCGCGAAATCCTGGCCGTTCGTAGCGCTCGTGGATTTGAGCAGTCCGTCCCACGCAATCACGCCATCCGGGAGCGGTTCGCCCGCATGCGTGTAATCCGGCACATAGACCGGCGCGGTCGTCACGGCGCTGCTGGGTTGGGCGATGACTGAAAAAATTCCGGCGGCGAAAAATAAAATCGTCGCGGCGGTAAATAAATTATGGCGCAGGTTCATGTGAGTTTTGAATTTAACAGTTCACCCGATTTTGACGAGCCGGATTTGGTGGTGTTAAAATTACAATCGGTTCAGTGCGCTCAACACGGCTTTGACCGAAGCGAGTTCGATGTTCGTGTCCACGCCCGCGCCCCAACGCGATTTGCCGTCGGCGGTTTTAATCTGGATGTAGGCGATGGCGGCCGCCGTTTCGCCGGAACTCAACGCGTGCTCGCTGTAATTGGCGATCTCAAAGCGCGGCACGTTTGAGATTTGGCCAAAGCCATTGACCAATGCGGCCAAAGGTCCATTGCCGTTGCCATTGATTCCAGTTTGAACACCTTTGTGATAAAGACTTGCCTGACAATTAACTTGGCCATTCTTGCTGTAAGTAGTGAAGTTTTCGAGTCTCCATGGCTCATTGCGTTCAACGTATTCCTTCCAAAACATCGCTTTCAATTCCGCGCCGGAAACTTCGCGACCGAGTTTGTCCACCGCGTCGTTGGCAATCGGACCGAATTCGCGTTGAAAATCTTTTGGCAAATCGATGCCAAATTCGCTCTCTAACAAATACGCGACGCCGCCTTTGCCGCTCTGGGAATTGACGCGGATGACCTCCTGATATTTCCGGCCGATGTCTGCCGGATCGATCGTGAGATACGGCACATCCCAATGGCCGGAATTTTTCTCACGCTCCGCCAAACCTTTTTTGATTGCGTCCTGATGCGAGCCGCTGAACGCGGTAAAAACCAGTTCGCCCGCATACGGCTGTCGCGGCGGGACCGTCATGCCCGTGCTGCGTTCGTAAACGTCAATGATGGAAGCGAGATTGGAGAAATCCAATTTCGGATCGATGCCGTGCATGTAAAGATTCAGCGCCACCGTCACGATGTCTAAATTGCCCGTGCGCTCGCCGTTGCCGAACAAAGTTCCTTCGACGCGATCCGCGCCCGCGAGCATGCCGAGCTCCGTCGCAGCCACGCCAGTCGAACGATCGTTGTGCGTGTGCAAGCTGATGATGAGCGCGTCGCGGTTCTTGATGTTCTTGCACATCCATTCGATCTGGTCGGCATAGACATTCGGCATCGCGACTTCGACGGTGTCGGGCAGATTCAAAATCATTTTGTGCTGCGGCGTCGGCTGCCACACTTCCATGACGGCTTCGGAAATCTCCTTCGCATATTCCACTTCCGTCATGCTGAAACTTTCCGGCGAATACTGGAGCATGACTTCCGTGCCACCTGCCGTTAGCCGGTGCAAACGATCCTTGATCATCTGCGCGCCTTTCACGGCGATGGCTTTGATTTCATCCTTCGACTTGCCGAACACCACGCGCCGTTGCGCGGGCGAAGTCGAATTATACATGTGGATGATGACCTTCTTTGCGCCGATGAGTGATTCCACGGTGCGTTCAATTAAATCCTCGCGCGCCTGCACGAGCACCTGCAACCAGACATCGTCCGGCGCGTGACCCTTTTCGATGAGTAAACGGTTGAAGGCAAATTCCGTGTTCGACGCGGACGGGAACCCGACTTCGATTTCCTTGAAACCGATCTTCACGAGCGTCTGGAATAATTCCAGTTTCTGCGACACGTTCATGGGCACGGCGAGCGCCTGATTGCCATCGCGCAAATCCACGCTGCACCAGCGCGGCGCGTGCGTGAGCGTGCGCGAGGGCCACTGGCGGTCGGTCAACTTCGGCGCGTGTTCGAACGGACGATATTTTGATGACGGATTTTGCATGTTCGTTTGCTTTCTGATTATTGCCGCCCGGCGGTCAGGTTAAAACAAAAAACCCACCGCCGTTCGGCAGTGGGTTGATAAATTCTGGTGAACGAATCAAAACCCGACTGCTGCGCTGGTCAGCAGCGCGTTCGTAAGCAGCAGGTTTAAGTTTTGATTCACGATTGGAAATTAGTCGGACAATGTAGCGCGGTCAAGTTTTTCCAACGGCGGCTGGCGTCGCCAAATCACGGTGCAGGTCAAAATTGAAAAAACGGAAATCACTGCGCCAATCAAAAGATTCTGATCGCGGTAAATCAATTTGATTTCGTGTTTACCAGCCGGAACTTGCACCGCTTGAAACGCGACATTGGCGCGGAGCAGAGACACGCGAGCGCCATCCACCTCGGCGCGCCAGATGTGATAATATGACTGCGACAAGACGACGAGGCTTGGTTCGGCGGCATTCACTTCGGCGGTAACTTGGTTTTGGTTGAAGTGAACATCGCTGACGTCGCAGCGCGTCTGATTGGAAACCGTGACGCTGGCCCGCGCGGATTCCGGCAGAAAAACTTCCGTGCGCGGATTGAAATTTTTGTCGGTGATGGCGTCGAGCGCCTGAGAATCGTTTTTAAATTCCGGTTTTTGCCCGGAGGTCAGCACGGGCAGAAAATTTGTGCGCGCAATCCATTTCGCCGGATTGGCCGGATCGGAAATCCAAGCGGCGGAAACAAAATCGGCAAAGCCTCCGCCGAAGTTTGCGCCGGGCGTGAAGTAAATCCGCTGTTCCACCAAATCAAAATATGCGGGGCGCAGCGTGACCGCGCCGTTTACTTTGGGGAGCGAGTCGAGCAGATTGAGATTATACCATTCGGCGAGGCGATGGCCGAGGAAGTCGAGTTGCGGGTCGCGGACGTAGCTGAAAAGCATCTGTTGTTCAGCTTGCGGACTGTCCATGATGCGGCCAAAACCCAATGCTGGCGGGACTTTTCCTTGTGCCTGCCACAAGCCGGGCGCAAGCACGGAACTCGGCAGCGTCGGCACGACGCCAGGACTGTGCGTGAGCAAATCGGCCAATAAAATTCCAAGCGCGACGAACTGAATAAATACTTTTGTGCGTGGTGTTTTGATTTTTGCGAGCGACAACAGCGCGGCGAACAAAGCCAAAAGTAAAATGACGCGAGCGATGGCGTTGGCCGTCATCGCGCTGATTTCGTCGTAAGGCAACGGATTTTGGCGCGCAAAAAAAACCAGCCCGGCGGCGAGTGTGAGAAATAATCCGCCGCTAAAAATCACCCTGCGGCGCGTGCGCGCGTCTGGGTTGGTTTGGATTTTCTGAATCGCCCACGCCGCGAGTAGCGGAACAAGGAATGAAGTCAGCGTGGTGAATTTCACCGGAAAGCGCGCGATGCCGATCCACGGAAAAACTTTTTTTGCGAGCGGATAGAGATGGCCGGCTTCGCCGAGCGCCAGCACCCAACAAC
>Ga0208507_1001499_pt1 | contig 12967 bp, 11 predicted proteins | sample CryBogCBH12Aug01_FD_184626 | JGI IMG/M metagenome (GOLD analysis project Ga0208507, IMG submission 184626) | Freshwater microbial communities from Crystal Bog, Wisconsin, USA - CBH12Aug09.1 (SPAdes) (version 2) | ecosystem: Environmental > Aquatic > Freshwater > Lake | place: Crystal Bog... | reverse complement strand
TGATCTGCCCGTCCTCCGGCAAGGGCAGCAGGGCGTTCAGGAAGTCCTGCAGCAACAGCGGGTGTTCGCCGAAGATTTTCTTGAACACCAGGTCGTTCTTGGGGTCGAGGTAGCGGGGCATGGGCTGCTCTAGGAGATTGATTGTTTTTGTCTAAAGCTTGCTGCTTAACACCTGCTAGTGTTCACTATCATTATCACACAGTTCAACAATTGCTTGCTTAGCGTCTAAGGGCCAGCGCCAATTCTGGATTTCTGGCATGTCTTCACCGTATTGGCGGATATAATGCTTGTGGTCAACCAGCTTATTACGCAGCGTTTGTTTGAGATACACAGCTTTATGCTGCAAAGCGGGTAGCCGGTCAATCACATCCATTGCCAAATGGAAACGGTCCAGTTCATTCATAACCACCATATCAAAAGGCGTGGAAGTGGTGCCTTCTTCTTTGTAACCACGCACATGCAGGTTGGCGTGGTTATTACGGCGGTAAGTCAGACGATGGATAAGCCAAGGATAGCCATGGTAGGCGAAGATAACCGGTTTGTCGCGAGTGAACAAGTCATCAAAATCAGCATCCGGCAAGCCATTGGGATGTTCATGGGGTGGTTGCAGCTTCATCAAATTAACGACATTAATGACACGTATTTTCAGCTCCGGTACGGCTTGGCGCAACCAGTCAACCGCCGCCAAGGTTTCCAAGGTAGGCACATCACCGGCACAAGCCATAACGGCATCTGGCTCTTCACCGTGGTCATTGCTGGCCCAATCCCAAACACTAATACCCGCTTCACAATGCTTGACTGCGGCATCCATGCTCAGCCATTGCGGGGCGGGTTGTTTACCAGCGACAATTACATTGACATAGTTACGGCTACGCAGCACATGGTCAGTCACCGATAGCAAGGTGTTGGCATCCGGTGGCAGGAACACGCGGATAACCTCGGCTTTTTTGTTGACCACGTGGTCAATAAAACCGGGGTCTTGATGGGAAAAACCATTGTGGTCTTGTCGCCACACATGCGAGGTGAGCAAATAATTTAATGACGCGACCGGCCTACGCCAAGGGATGCGGTTGCAGGTTTTCAACCATTTGGCATGTTGGTTGAACATGGAATCAACGATATGGATAAACGCTTCATAACAGGAGAAAAAACCATGCCGACCAGTAAGCAGATAGCCTTCCAGCCAACCTTGGCAGGTATGTTCACTTAAAATTTCCATGACACGGCCATCTTGCGCCAAGCTGGTGTCATCGGCATAAATGGCTTCCATCCAAGCACGGCTGGTCACTTCAAACAACGCGTCCCAACGGTTGGAAGCGGTTTCATCGGGGCCGAACACCCTAAAATTGCCCTGTTCGATATTTTGCCGCATGACATCCCGCAAAAACCGCCCCATAATGCGCGTGGCTTCTTCGTCCACAGCACCGGGGCTGGCAATAGCCACGGCATAATCGCGGAAATCCGGCAAACGCAAGTCATGCAATAACAGACCGCCATTGGCGTGCGGGTTATCGCTCATGCGTCGGTGTCCATGTGGCACCAAATCCAGCAGTTTGGCAATCGGCTTGCCGGTTTCGTCAAACAACTCTTCAGGGCGATAGCTTTTCAGCCAATTTTCCAACAGGGTGACGTGTTCCGGATTTTCCGCCATGTTAGCCAATGGCACTTGGTGCGAACGCCAAGAACCTTCGGTTTTTTTGCCGTCGACCACCGCAGGCCCTGTCCAGCCCTTGGGTGTCCGTAGAATCACCATAGGCCAAGTCGGCCTTCCGTTTATTTCCCCATGATGGGCATCATGCTGAATGGCGTTGATTTCTTCAAGACATTGGTGTAATACACTGGCCATGCGCGGATGGACAATTTCAGGGTCATTACCTTCCACCAAATAAGGCCGGTAGCCATAGCCCTCAAACAGCTTAATCAGCTCATCTTCATCAATCCGACTAAGCAAGGTCGGGTTGGCTATTTTATAACCGTTCAGGTGTAATATCGGCAAAACCGCGCCGTCGGTGGCGGGGTTCAGGAATTTATTGGAATGCCAAGCCGCCGCCATTGGTCCGGTTTCCGCTTCGCCATCACCCACCACACAACAGGCGATCAAATCAGGGTTGTCGAACACCGCCCCGTAAGCATGGGATAGGGCATAGCCCAATTCACCGCCTTCATGGATGGAGCCGGGCGTTTCCGGTGCCACATGGCTTGGGATACCCCCTGGGAAAGAAAATTGCTTGAATAGGGTTTGCATGCCTTCCAGGTTTTGCGGCACATTCGGGTAATATTCGCTGTAAGTGCCTTCAAGCCAAGCATTTGCCACCATGGCTGGGCCACCGTGTCCGGGCCCGCAGATAAAGATCATGTTCAGGTCATGGGCTTTTATCAAGCGGTTAAGGTGTACATTAATAAAGTTAAGGCCCGGCGTAGTGCCCCAATGCCCCAGCAAACGCGGTTTGATGTGTGCTAAAGACAGGGGGTCTTTCAGTAAGGGGTTGTTGAGCAGATAAATTTGTCCGACTGACAGGTAATTGGCGGCCCGCCAATAGGCATCCATCGTTTCCAGCAATTCAGCCGTTAGTATGTTTTCCATGAGTTCATCCTCTTGCTTGCTTAAGTGAGTGTTGCCGCTTGAAAATTATTGATTTGTCGGGCGATTTCATGCTCTTCTTCGGCATGGATCACCAGTATCCGGATATCGCCAGTTGGCTGGCTGATATCGCTGTTGTTTTGGCAGGATTGATTAGCCGCCGCATCCAAGCAAAAACCCAATGCCTCGAGACCTTCAATAATGTTGGCCCTGATCAATGGGGCATGTTCACCAATACCTCCGGTAAAAACCAGCGCGTGGGGTTTGCCTAATACCGCGTAGTATGCACCAATATATTTTTTTATGCGGTAACAGAACATGTCAATAGCCAGTTTTGCGTTACCATCACCGGCATTGGCTTGGCTGATGATAGTCCGCATATCGGTTTCACCACACAAGCCCTGCAAGCCGCTTTGATGGTTCAGCAGATTGTCCAGTTGCTGAACCGACCAGCCCTGCTGCATTAAGGTCAGGACAATGGCAGGGTCCAAATCGCCGCTACGGCTTGCCATGACCAAACCTTCCAACGGCGAAAATCCCATGGAGGTGTCAATGCTCTTGCCCGCACTAACGGCAGTGATGCTGGCACCACCACCCAAATGCAAAATAATTAAATTCAGAGCTTGCTCATCACAGCCCAGCAAGCTTGCCGCACGGGTTAAACTATGCTGGCATGAAATGCCATGAAAGCCAAAGCGATGAAATGCAACCGTAGCGCATAATTGCTGTGGTATGGCGTAGCGGCTAGCCCGTTCCGCGATAGAACGGTGAAATGCCGTATCGAACAGGGCAAATTGGGGGATTCCAGGGAATATGTCACCTGCCAAGTTGATACCCAACCGGTTGGCGGGGTTATGCAAAGGGGCATACGCGTCGAGCTTGCCCAAACAGTCCAAAAAACGCGGCGTGATAAGGGTCAGGGTTTGAAAATCGATGCCGCCGTGTACCACCCGATGCCCAATGGCGGTCAGTTTAATCCCCGCTGACTGCAACAGGCAGCACCAGTTATACAGCAAGCCAGCGACCAAGGTGGCTATGGGGCTGGTCAATGGCTGGCTGGCAGTCACCGCGCAGCCATCCAAGCCTTGCCCGTCAATAGCCCATTCAGTGCTGTTCTGGCTGGCATTCAGCGCAGCCTTAAGCACCAAGTCACCGGTAAATAATGCCGTTTTTACCGAGGTACTGCCCACATTTACCACCAGCGTCCAGTTGTTGTCCATCAGTCAATAGGTGTTGGTTTGCTGTCAGGTATGATTTAACAGGGGGGTGTGTTTGGGTCTGAGCATAGTGCTAATGAATGTGCGTTTTGCTATGCACCACAGCATGGGACACTACGGAAATTCTGGCTAGACTAACCACTCGCATAATTAATTTATGGTTTTAGATAGACTATTGTAATGGATGGGGGCTGTATTGGCAAAAAACAAGCGTGGTTTTCTACCATTAGGACTTTCGCTACCCTAAAAAAGTAATGTGTGTTATGGGATATGATAACAAAGCAAAATATATAGAATACCTGACCAGCACGCCGATCAATTACACCTGCTCGAACTTGTCCGAACATCTGGAAGATGTCAGCCATGACGTGGTAAGCGACTACCTGAAACGTGACCAGATCACGGCCCGGCAAGTTTGGGGGCTGGTGAATGGCCTGATCAAAAACACCGGGGAATCCTTCCTGGTCATCGATGACAGCGTCCAGAACAAGCAATATTCAAAGCTGATCGAGTGGGTCAAGAGGCAATACAGCGGCGCGGTGGGCGACTTGGTGCGAGGGATTGGCGTGGTGAACCTGGTGCACAGCGACGGCAAGGAACACTATCCCGTTGACCTCCGGATTTATGACAACATCGCCGATGGCAAGATCAAAAATGACCACTTCCGTGACATGCTGGTCAACGCCGTCGCCGACAAGGGCATCTTGGCAAAAACCGTGCTGTTCGACAGCTGGTATGTGCCGCCTGGCATAACTTGAAATTGGTCAATGCACTCAAGCTGACTTTATTGAAAAGCAACCGCTTGGTCAGCCTGGGCAAAGAAGAAAGCTATGTCCATTTGGACGGCATCGGCTAAACACCCGAACGGCAGTGTGTCGCAAGTGTGTCTTTTTTTAGACGCTATACCAAACGACACAATATACGACACACTTTTTAATTGAATTAAGACACATTACTTTGCATCTTGTTGGACATAAAAACCCCATGATCTTTTAATCACGGGTTTATGTACTGCTTTAGATGTTGTTAAACCTGTGTTTGGTACCGATGGCCGGATTTGAACCGGCACGACTTGCGTCACCACCCCCTCAAGATGGCGTGTCTACCAATTTCACCACATCGGCTTAATGGTTACTTAACCGTTACTTTTTTTCTGTTGTCTTAGGTGCTGATAGCTGGGTTTTTTCGTCCACTTTTTTGATGGGTTCAGCTTTTGGCACGGTAGTTTCTTTTATTTCAACAGGTGCTGTTGCGCTGGTGTTGCCAGTTGCTGCGCCACCTTGCGAGGCGGGGGGCATTTCTTGTGCCTTGATCTGATCCAACAGCAATTTTTCCAAGTCTTTATTTTGCCCTTCAACCGGTGGGTTGCTGGTTACTGCGGGTTGTTCTTGGCTAGTTGGCGCCATTAAGTCGAACGTTTGGCCTTTTTTGCTGTTTAAAAAAGCCAACCCCAAGCTGGTGACAAAAAATAAGGCGGCCATGATAGCGGTGGTGCGTGACAGGAACGAGGCCGCGCCTTGGGCACCAAAAACTGATCCTGCTGAACCTGAGCCAAATGAAGCCCCTGCATCCGCGCCCTTGCCTTGCTGCATCATGATTAAGCCAATAATGCTTAATCCTAGCATAACATGAATAACAATAATGATTTGATACATGAAAATCTAAACTGCTTTGGTAGAATTATAAATCTTTAAAAAGGATTCCGCATCTAAGGAAGCCCCACCGATTAAGCCACCATCAATGTCCGGCATGGCAAACAGACCCTTAGCGTTGTCCGGTTTGGCACTACCGCCATAAAGTATTTGCAGTTTGTCGGCTATGGCTTGGTCTTTGTCGGCAAAGTATTTGCGGATATGGCTATGCACTTCTTGTGCTTGTTCGTCACTGGCTGTTTTGCCTGTGCCAATGGCCCAAACGGGCTCGTAGGCCACTACGGCACGGCTAAATGCAGCCACACCAGCAACATCAATAACGGCATCCAGTTGTTTGTTGATGACTTGGAAGGTTTGGTCTTGTTCGCGTTCTTCGAGGGTTTCACCAACACACAGCACAGGAATAATGTTATGTTCTTGTGCTTGGGCAAATCGGGCCGCTACGGTGGCATCGGTGTCACCATAGTAGCTGCGTCTTTCAGAGTGACCAACCAGCGCGTATTGGCAACCAAACTCAGCCAGCATGGACGCTGAAATTTCGCCGGTGAATGCGCCAGCCGCTTTATCGGCAATATTTTGTGAACCCAATGCCAGTTGGGTGCCACTGACGACTTGGCTGATGTCGGGAATGTGGAGATAGGGTACACAAATCGCCAATGCTGCATTGCTTGTTCCTAATCCTGCAATGATGCCTTGGGCAAGTGCTTGGGCACTTGCGCGGGTGCCATTCATTTTCCAATTTCCAATGACCAGTGACTGACGCATGGTTAATCCTCGTATAGAATAAAACTGCCAATGATATAGGTTAATGGCTTTTAGTTCAAGTGCCTATTTCATTTTTGACAATGTCCGCCAAATGTTGCGCCAATGCTTTTACGGTCGCTTCATCTTCGCCCTCCACCATGACGCGTATCAAGGGTTCTGTGCCTGAAACGCGGAGCAATACCCTGCCCTGCCCCGCCAGTTTTGCTTCCACTGCTTTTACCCCGGCGGAAATATTAGGATAATCGGCAATATTGACTTTTGCAGCAAGCTTTACATTAAGCAATATCTGCGGATATTTTTGCATGTCACTTTTAAGTTCGTGCAAGGATTTTCCGGTACGTTGCATTTCTGCCATAATTTGTAGGGCTGAAATAATGCCGTCCCCCGTGGTGGTTTTATCCAGACAAATGATATGCCCTGAGTTTTCACCACCGATGATGCCGTTGTGTTCAGCCAGCATTTTTAATACGTAGCGGTCGCCCACTTTGGCTCTGAGCAAGGCAATGCCCAATTTTTCCAGTGCCTTTTCCATGCCCAGATTGGTCATCAGCGTGCCGACCACAGGGCCTTGCATAGCACCTTCATTAAGCCTTGATTTGGCTATGATGTAAATCAGTTCGTCGCCGTCTACAATTTCGCCTTTATGGTCAACCATAATCAGGCGGTCACCATCACCATCTAGGGCAATACCCAAATCAGCTTGCTGTGCCAATACGGTTTCCACCAGCAGTTGAGGTTTGGTTGCGCCGCAATTATCATTGATATTCAGGCCATTGGGTTGTGCGCCGATGGCAGTCACATCCGCCCCCACTTCGCTAAAAACGGGTGGGGCAATATGGTAGGTTGCGCCGTTGGCACAATCGACGACGATTTTTAGGCCGGCAAAATCAAAGCGGGTCGGGATGCTGGCTTTACAAAATTCAATATACCTGCCGGCCGCATCAGTGACGCGCTTGGCCTTGCCCAGTTTTGCCGATGCGACGGTTATCATGGGGGCATCGAGATAAGCCTCAATTTTTTCTTCTATTTCATCAGGTAGTTTGGTGCCCAACACAGAGAAGAACTTAACGCCGTTATCATAATAGGGATTGTGCGAGGCACTGATGACAATGCCTGCTTGGGCGCGTAAGGTGCGGGTAAGATAGGCGATGCTTGGGGTGGGCATGGGGCCAAGCAGACGGGTGTCCACGCCTGCGGCAGTCAAACCAGCTTCTAGTGCAGATTCAAACATATAGCCTGATATGCGGGTGTCTTTTCCCACTAGCACAAAATCGTTGCCCGCTTCTGCGAACACGCGCCCGGCTGCCCAGCCTAATTTTAGAAAAAAATCAGGAGTGATCGGCTGTTCGCTGACCTTGCCCCGAATACCGTCGGTGCCAAAATATTTTCTTGCCATTGATGGGTTCTATTTGTTGTTTGTTTATTGTGGTTGGGTGGTTGAACTAACCGCTGAAGCCTGGGAAGGTTGCATATTTTATAACTGATGTTAATGACCAGACATTTTGCCTGGTTGGCCTTCCCTTCGGCTTCGCTTAGGGAACGTGTAACCATGGTCATGAAAGGTGTGGCTATGCCTAGGGTATGTGCGGAGGCCTTCATAAAAAAAGGGACTTAACGTCCCCTTTTTCTGACTGGTTAATGCTATGTGTCAACCTTGTTGGGCGGTTGCCCCTATTGAATTGTCCGCTTTAACATCGCCTTTGGGCGGAGTATAACCCTCGACATTGACTCCACCACGCGGCGGCAGGTCATCCCAGCCTTGCGGGGCGCGGACAGGCTTACGCGCCATCAGGTCATCAATCTGGTATTTGTCGATAGTCTCGTATTTCATCAGTGCATCGGACATGGCATGAAGTATGTCAATATTGTCCCTGATAAGCTGTTCAGAACGCTTATAGTTACGGTCAATGATGCAGCGGATTTCTTCATCAATAGTGTGCGAGGTTTCCTCTGCAACGGATTTGTGCTGTGTGACGGAACGCCCCAAGAACACTTCGCCTTCCTCTTCGCTGTACGATAAAGGCCCCAGGCGTTGCGACAAGCCCCATTTGGTGACCATATTCCTGGCCAGTTCAGTGGCACGCTCAATATCATTGGAAGCACCGGTACTGACTTGTTCCCATCCGAAAATAACTTCTTCGGCAATCCGACCACCATACAAACTAGAAATCATGCTGTCCAATTTTTGCTTGCTGGCACTGTATTGGTCTTTTTCCGGTAAGAACATGGTGACACCTAAGGCGCGTCCCCTAGGCATGATGCTGACTTTATAAACGGGGTCATGTTCCGGCACAAGTTTGCCGACAATGGCATGGCCCGCTTCATGGTAGGCAGTCATGCGTTTTTCTTTGTCGCCCATGACCATGGTGTAGCGCTCGGCACCCATGATCAGTTTGTCTTTGGCTTTTTCCAGATCAGCCATGCTGACTACACGTTTGTTCATGCGGGCAGCAAACAAAGCCGCTTCATTGACCAAATTGGCAAGGTCAGCGCCAGAAAATCCGGAAGTGCCTTGGGCAATGTATTTGGCTTCTACATCGTCATCAGCAGGCACTTTTTTAAGATGCACGGCAAGGATTTGTTCGCGCCCCCGAATATCGGGCAAGCCCACCGTCACTTGGCGGTCAAACCGGCCTGGCCGCAATAATGCCTTGTCAAGCACGTCGGGGCGGTTGGTTGCGGCGATGACAATAATGCCTTCGTTGCCTTCAAAACCATCCATTTCCACCAACAATTGGTTAAGGGTTTGTTCGCGTTCGTCATTGCCGCCGCCTAGCCCGGCACCACGCTGGCGGCCTACGGCATCAATTTCATCAATGAAGATGATGCAGGGAGCGTGTTTTTTGGCTTGTTCAAACATATCACGGACACGGGAAGCACCGACACCAACAAACATTTCCACGAAATCAGAACCCGAAATGGTGAAAAACGGCACTTTTGCTTCACCAGCTATCGCCCTTGCCAGCAAGGTTTTACCGGTGCCCGGCGGGCCAATCATTAAGGCACCACGTGGGATTTTGCCACCCAGCCGCTGGTATTTGGCAGGGTCTTTAAGAAAGTCAACCATTTCGGAGACTTCTTCTTTGGCCTCGTCACATCCCGCCACGTCGGCAAAGGTGACTTTGATTTGGTTTTCTTCCAGCATCCGTGCTTTGCTTTTGCCAAAGCTCATGGCACCGCGACCACCCGCCCCGCCGCCTTGCATTTGGCGCATGAAAAACACCCATACGGCAATCAGCAACAACATCGGGCCAAACGACACCAACAGCTGCATCAGCAACGAAGGCTGTTCCGGCGGCATGGCTTTGATATCCACACCGTTGGCCAGCAAATCATCGACCAGATGCAAATCGGTGGGTGCGTAGGTTTTGAACACCTGTCCGCCTTGCATTTTCCCTTTGATGACATGGTCATCAATCATTACTTGCTGGACTTGGCCTGCCTTCACGGACTCGATAAATTGCGAGTAAGAAAGCGAAGAATCCGCACGCTCAGCTTGTGGGGCAAAATTGTTGAACAAAGACATCAGCACAACAGCGATAACCACCCACAAAACCACATTTTTTAACATTTCATTCAACTCACACGCCCCAGCTATTCACAGTGCTTGGTTTAAAAACTGTCCCATTATATCAGGACTACTTGACAGCTAATTTATATTTGCCACTTACGGTATATCATCTTTTTGGCTGTTGGCTATATGGGGGCGGGTCGCGGTGATTTAAAGCCTTTGGCCAAAATATAAGCTTCATAGGCCCTTAGTTTTGAGGCTTTGGGTTTTCGGATCAGCACTTTTTCAAAATGCTGTCCCATATCCTTGTGGAAGCTGTCGAATTCTTCACCCTGAAAGGTCTTGACCAAAAAACTGCCGCCTGGCACCAATAAGGTTTTGGCGGCATCCAGTGCCAATTCACATAAATCATGCGCCGCGTAATAGTCCAAATGTTTGCTTCCGAACATAGTAGGCACCAAATCGGACATGACAAGATGGACAGGGTCACCAGCCAACGCTTCACGGAGCCGGGCAAGTACGGCATCATCACGGAAGTCGCCTTGGATAAAATGCACATTGTCCTGTGCTTCCATCGGCATAATGTCCAACGCCACCAATTTGTTGTTTTCGCCCATAACCTGACGGGCATATTGGCTCCAGCCCCCCGGTGCCGAACCTAAATCGACAACATTCATGCCCGGCTTGATGAGCTGGTCTTTCTCCTGAATTTCCTTCAATTTAAAAACTGCGCGTGAACGATAACCTTGGGCTTGCGCCAATTTGGCATAGCTTTCGTCAATATGTTCTTGCCGCTTACGATGGCTACCTTTTATTAGAGGAAAAAATATATTTTTTAACATTAGATTCAATTCTCTTCTGATAACGTAATTTGCAATCCATATAGTGAGCCAAAGCAATCACATACTTAATAGTAAGCCTATCTACAACAGAATAACATTAGCCACTAACGTTGATTATCAATTAACTAAAGGCGAACTAAGGCGATTTAAACCCTTTGGCCAAAATATAAACCTCATTGCTTCTGGGCCGTGAAGCTTTGGGTTTTCTGATGACCACTTTGCTGAATTGTTGCTGCACATCACGGTGGAACTTTTCAAAGCCATCGCCTTGAAACACCTTGACCAAAAAACAGCCGTCTTTTGCCAAAACAGCCTTGGCGGCATCCAGTGCCAATTCACATAGATAGATTGCGGAAGGGTGGTCTATGGATTTATTGCCGCTCAGGTTTGGGGCCATGTCGGACATGACCAAATGGATGGGTTCACCAGCCAACACCTCATAGAGCTGATCAAGTATGGCTTGTTCGCGGAAATCACCCTGAATAAATTGCACATTGTCCAACGCCTCCATAGGCAAGATGTCTAACGCCACCAATTTGTTGTGTTTGCCTATCAGTTGCCGTGCATATTGGCACCAGCCACCCGGCGCAGCACCCAAATCGACGATGTTCATGCCTGGCTTGATGAGCTGGTCTTTCTCCTGAATTTCCTTCAATTTAAAAACTGCACGTGAGCGATAGCCTTGCGCTTGGGCCAGTTTGACATATTCATCGTCGAAATGTTCCTGCATCCAACGGTTGCTGCTTTTACTACGCGCCATAGTTGTTTTGATTTTGGTGTAAAATAGACGATTTTTTAGGAAAATACGTGATAGCCTTAGACAAGAAACAATTACGTGCCGATGCACACACCTTAAAACCTGTTGTCATGATTGGCCAAGCGGGGTTAACACCGGCGGTATTGGCAGAAATTGAAATCGCGCTGGATGTCCATGAACTGATAAAAATTAAAGTGCGTGCGGAACGGGATGCACGCAAGGAAATTGTGGCGGCAATATGCATGGCAACTAACGCCGATATGATCCAATCAATTGGTCAAATCGCCGTTGTTTACAGGAAAAACCCTAAGAAATAAGTCGCCGAAGCAACACCATTCAGCACACCGCCGCCATTGCGGGCAATGTGCTGAAACCAGCGTTCATTTCGGAGGCCGCATAATGATGATGTCGGGCTGTGGTGCAGCGGCTCAGATGTATTGGATAGCGATGATCTCGTATTCAACATTGCCCGCAGGTGCCTTGACCGTCACCACATCTTCAACTTCTTTGCCTATCAAGGCCCTGGCAATGGGTGAGCCAATGGAAATGCGGAATTCCTTAATATTGGCTTCGTCTTCGCCGACGATCTGATAAGTCACCCTTTTTTCGCTTTCAATGTCTTCAATCTCAACGGTGGCACCAAACACCACTTTGCCGTTGGCATCCAGTTTGGTGACATCAATGATCTGGGCATTGGACAGCTTGCCTTCAATCTCGGCGATGCGGCCTTCGGCAAAACTTTGTTGCTCGCGGGCCGCATGGTATTCGGCGTTTTCTTTTAAGTCACCATGCGCACGGGCTTCGGAAATCGCATTGATGATCCGAGGACGGACGACAGTTTTCAGTTCTTCCAATTCTTCGCGCAGCTTGTTTGCCCCCGCGACGGTTAAAGGCACTTTGCTCATAACTTATTGCTCCTGTGGTTTGGCTTCCATAACCGACTATCAAGTCAGGCTTTTATGTAAATCTTGCAGGGACACCACGTCACCGGCATCCAGTTCACCCAATGCATAACAAGCGGCCTTGGCCCCAGCCATAGTGGTGTAATAGGTCACCCGATGTTGCAATGCTTGGCGGCGCAGGGTAAATGAATCGGATATCGCCTGTTTGCCTTCGGTGGTGTTAATGACCAATTGTATCTGGCCATTTTTTATCATATCAACGGTATTGGGGCGGCCTTCGTTAACTTTAAGTACCACTTCGCAAGGGATGCCTTGCGCCTTTAGGTATTCCGCCGTGCCCCCGGTGGCGACAATCTGGTAATTTTTTTCCACCAACATGCGGGCTATTTCCGGCACTTTGGCTTTGTCAGCATCACGGATGCTAATCAATACCATGCCGGATGCATTCAGTTTGATACCGGCAGCGCGTTGTGATTTGGCAAAGGCTTCGCCGAATGTTTTGCCGACCCCCATCACTTCGCCAGTGGATTTCATTTCCGGACCCAACAATGAATCAACACCCGGGAATTTGACAAACGGGAACACTGCTTCTTTGACCGAGTAATAAGGTGGGATGCGCTCTTGAGTGATACCCTGTTGCGCCAAGGTTTGCCCGACCATGACCCGAGCCCCGATTTTTGCCAAGGCATAACCGGTGGCCTTGGACACAAAAGGCGCAGTGCGTGATGCCCTAGGGTTGA
>Ga0208507_1001498_pt1 | contig 12971 bp, 17 predicted proteins | sample CryBogCBH12Aug01_FD_184626 | JGI IMG/M metagenome (GOLD analysis project Ga0208507, IMG submission 184626) | Freshwater microbial communities from Crystal Bog, Wisconsin, USA - CBH12Aug09.1 (SPAdes) (version 2) | ecosystem: Environmental > Aquatic > Freshwater > Lake | place: Crystal Bog... | reverse complement strand
CTCGCTTGGGGACAGCTGTCCCCATAACCCCTCGCTTGGGGACAGCTGTCCCCATAACCCCTCGCTTGGGGACAGCTGTCCCCATAACCCCTCGCTTGGGGACAGCTGTCCCCATAACCCCTCGCTTGGGGACAGCTGTCCCCATAACCCCTCGCTTAGTAGGTTTTTAGAATATTCTATGTTAATATTATTAATATTATTAATATTAAATGTGTAACTAGAATATACCAGAATATTTATTTATGACTATTAATAATCTTAATAATCTTAATAATCTTAATAATCTTAATAATCTTAATAATCTTAATACTCTCAAGATTATTAATTATTCGACTATTATGCATGAATATAAAGAAGCTTTTCCTCATGTTCTTGAATATGAATCAAAAGACGGAATAAACACGTGGTATGGATTTTATAATAATAATTGTCTAGTTGGTTATTGTACAATAAATGTTCAAGAATGTTTAAAAGAAAGCATATTTCTTTATAATTTTTCTATATTTAAGAGCAAGAGAGGTAATAATTATGGTAATACATTCATGAATTTAATCAAAATAGCATATAATTCATCAGACATTTACATATTTTGTAAGAAGCCTCTTATTAATTATTATCATAAGTTGCATTTCAAAGTTATACATAAGTACAAAGCTCCTATAGGTCAAGTATGTATGGTATATATCAAGAATACTTAAAATACTATATCAAGAATATATACTAAATGTACAAAAGAACTTATGTTATATGCAGAGGCAATAGAGTAAATGCAAAAGTAGATGCCAAAGTAAATAATAACCAACTCAAAAGACTTCCAGAAAAGCCTCCAGAAAAACCACTAAAAAAGCCTCCAGAAAAGCCACTAAAAAATACTTATATACAAGAAGATCAAACAAATATTCCTGAAATCGAATATATTGATCTGAATTATGACACATATGATCACATGGTTGATTTAGATTCAGAATATAAATCATATGATGAAGCTCAAATAAGACGATTGCTTGGAACTTGTGGAATAAATAGACTGGTTACAACAATGCACAAGAAGTATATATATAGCATGATACCAATATTAACAGAATATGATCAAAGAGTGTTGTATGACTACTTACGCAAACGTGAATCATTCTTTAAAAGACTTAATATTACTTAGTATTCTTGAGGACTAATTTAATTTTCTGTTTGGTGGACGGCACGTCCACCATAGCCCCCTCGCTCTGTTTCTTTTCTACTAATGTGCTCCCATCTATAGGCTTAGGCTTAGGTACTAAATAATCATGAATCCTTTCAGATAATATATCTCCAATTCGTCTATTGCTATCAGGTCTCTTTAAATTTGATAGAACATGTTTACCATGTTCTGTAAGTGCTCCTATTAATGAAGGGAAATTAGGATATACATTAGCAATAACTTGAGCCGAATCGACAGATGCTCCGGGTATTTGTGCCAATGCACAAATATAATAATTCTCTATTGTCATATTCTCTTTTTTTGAAAGACTTATCGTCTTTAAATACTCGCTATTTGCTTTTGAGTCTTTTGAGTCTTTTGAGTCTTTTGAGTATTGGTCAAACAACTTTTCAATGAATCTTACTGAATCTCGTGGAGATGTTGTTTGAAAAACGTAGAAATTATCCCTAATAATCTTATTACAAATTGATGTATGAAGAGCTTTACCAGTTATACCTCCATGAAACATATAACTATCATCCGGTAAAGATCCTTCTCCATAATTTGTAAACATTGTATCTTCAAGAGTATATGTTTCTATTAAATAGATTATCTTTGGATTCTTATCAGTCTTATCAGTATCAGATGCTGATAAGACGGACTGAAGTCTAATTGATTGATTTTTATTTCTTTTATCAGATATTGATGCAACATAGTCAAAAATTGTTTTTCTTTCTATTATACATAATGGTTTACCATTCCTCCTTATTATAAAATCTCCAACTTCTAATTGTTCAACTTTAAATGGTATTCCTCTATCAGTTAAAAGCTTTTTAATTGAACTTTCTCTGGAATCTACAATGAGCTCCATATATTCATATATTTATATTGTCAGTTATTCTTTATGTGGGGGACAGCTGTCCTCGGAGCCCCTCGCTTGGAGACAGTTGTCCTCGCAGCCCACTTGCTTTAAAAATGATATATATAAAATTTTCCAAAAAAATTCTTCAAAAAAGCTTTATCAAGAGTAGTCAAAAAAGTAATGACTGAAACTCCAAATGAAATAACATACAATGTTATTGGTTCTGTATTGACTCAAGACTCAGTATTGGCAAAATGGTGCATTGTCAGATTTATTGAAACAGATTCTATTACTAATCAACAAATAGAACACAAAGTGTTGACAAATAATGATGGTATGTATGAGATTAATGATACTTTATTAATGAGAAATAAATGCCTTATTATTGCTGACGTTAATATGCCTGATAATCAAAAGAATCAAAATAATCAAGAGTGTGTTTATACATATGATTTAGATCTTACAATGGAGCTTGAATATGGCAGTTTTACAATGACCATAAATTTCCCTTATGAACCCTATGAAAATGAAGGGCCACCTTATGAACCCATTGATTTCAGTAAAGATTACTGCATTTTCAAATTTGCAGGAGGCTATTGGCGGATACCATAATTCCTCAAAATAATATTAATCTCTTATCCTCACTATTTCTGGAAACTATTAGAGGAGGGGGTCATGAGGGAACCTCGGTTCCCCCACTAGGTTCCCCCACTAGGTTCCCCCAACAAATAAGTTTTGATTCTTTGCTGAACAATGCAACTTAGTTGTAGTCAATGTACAATCCCTGTAAAGAGAACTTGCTGTGTGAGACAAGCCAGTTGAATAATTAATACATGGTAAATTATTAAGAAGATTCAAATATGATTCTGCATGACCTGAAAAAGTTTTCAGATAATTAGTATTTTAACTTGTTATTATGTTTCCATAACTCGTTGACATAGCATATTGTTTATTTGAAGACAAATTAAATGGAAATTTAAGTGTATTTGAACGTGCAAATACATTCAATGTAACATCATAATCTTTAACATTACCTGCATTACGATCATATTCAGTTATTTCATGGCAAGTTGGCATATAAATATGAGACATACGAGGATAAGCGATACTAAACCCATCGTTTGACACAGGATTTATCGCTTGAGCAACAACATATGCCCATTTTACAGTGCTTGGAAATAAGCTTTCATCTCTAAAAACTGAAACACGTTGATCGAAATCATATGGCTTAGTAAATTTAGTTCAGTCAATCTTAGTATCAAATGCATTAACATCAAAAACTATTGAAATCTTATAATTTCCAACATATCTAACTGGCTCCGTATCATAAGAGCCATCAAGCACTATACAAAGCGTTTAATGATCTACCATATGAATAAGTATCATATTTTATCAAACTTTCAGAATGATCATTCACTTCATTGATAAATCCTCTCAAATCTTTATTATCAAATAGATAAATTGTTTCTCTATTCTTGATCGGAATGCCAATCATCATCACAGTTTTTGATCTAATATTATTCGTATAAATCAATAACTCACATATATTAGAATCGATAAGAACAGGAACTGATGTTAATACTGTTCCTGTTGGTTCTTCATCACCAATTGCTACAATACACATTCTGTTTTAGTCTCTGGCTGGAGTATATAGACTTTAGTCAAATAGTTTTTATGTATCCGTCTATAAAGTATAGATATCTACAAGCTTCTGTCTAGTATAGACAGAAACATAAAAATTGACAAAGTTTCTTTATAGAACATATACACATAAAAATGAACAATACCCAATACGGTGGAGCATCTACAAGTTTCTTTATGATTATTGTTTACATTTCTGCTATGGCGTTGGCAGGATATTATTCTTGGAAGCATTTTGATGATGGCAAGCGATCTACTGCAGTCAGAGCAGGAATATCAATTGCATGCGTTCTAGGAGCATTCTTAGTTGTTTATCTGTTAAACATGTTGACATTGTCTATTTAATACTACTTATTATTAAGACTTATTAATAAGTAGATAAATTCGTAGTCAATTCATATTTCATTCTCTGTGCATAATTCCTTAATACTTCATATGGAAGATGAAATGTCATTCTATCAAAAATAGCAAGTATATCTTTAGATAGTCTCTTAACCTTTGTCATCTCTTGTGGTACATATATTAATCTATTATACTCGTTGATTGCTCTTCTAAATTCATTAAATGTGATTAAATTTCTTCGAGACATTGAAAATACTTCATATGGTGTTATGTCTATTTCTCTATTTGTGATAAATTGCTCTTTTTCTCTCTCTTGTTCTTTCGTCACAAGCATTTTAAGTGAAAAGACTACAATAACGATAGCGATAGCACACAAAAATCCTAAACCTCCTAAAAATAATATTGACATATATACATTCGGCAGATATTCCTTGGCAAGGGGGTTATGGGGGACAGCATGTCCCCCAACTAGGCAAGGGGGGTTATGGGGGACAGCATGTCCCCCAACTAGGCAAGGGGGGGGTTATGGGGGACAGCATGTCCCCCAACTAGGCAAGGGGGCTATGGGGGACGGCATGTCCCCCAACTAGGCAAGGGGGCTATGGGGGACGGCACGTCCCCCATAAAAATAAAATAATTTTAAAATATATTAGCATTCTAAAAAACTTACTCTTAGTAGACTGAAATGTTCAAATCTGCACTATTAGGCACTTCAGTTGCTTCAGGCACGAACGCTCACAATGCTCACAATACAAATCCACCGAAGCCAACAAAGCCTGTGACATCAGTTAATGGTTTAAAGATTGTAATGATACTAGATGAATCAGGTTCAATGAACGGAATACGAAATGACATGATTGGATCTATCAATAAATTTATCAGTACACAAAAAGAGATTAAGAACGACATTGACGGAATTGAGCCACATTTTACGCTAGTTAAGTTTAATTCTAAGATCACTAGAGTGTATGAAAATACGCCTTTATCAAAAATCATTACATTCTCACAAAGTGATTATTCTCCTGATGGATCCACAGCTCTTTATGATGCTATCGGTGATACTATTAATTGGTTTACATATGAAACCAATGTTCTTATGGTTATTATTACAGATGGCGAGGAAAATGCATCACAGCACTTTAACCATGCACAAATTACTAAAATGATCGAAGAAAAGAAAGAGTATCGTAATTGGTCATATGTATACTTGGCGAATGACATATCAGTGTCTAAGCAAGGTACATCGATGGGATTAGAAAATTCAAAATATTCATCAAATGTTACAAGAGAATCAAGATATTATGGGGATTTTGTTGGAAATGAGCTAAATATGGCTGTTCAACAACAACGACAAAAAGGAATTTCTGTTCAATCTCAATTAAATTCTTCTAAGTGATAATTTTTTATTAAGTTCTTTTAAGTGCTTCTATTATTGTTATTATTGTAATTATTGTAATTATTGTAATTATTGTAATTATTATTGTTATTATTGTATTTATTATTGTTATTATTGTATTTATCTAGAGAGCCATCGATATGGTCCTGTGCCATTCACATGTGCATTTACTTTGAGAGGTTCCGTATCAATCTCTTCTCGAGTACCATAAACTATCCAAGAAAATTTTCCAACTAAACCGAAAACATCAAAATAACCATCTTGCACTTCTGATGCATAAAGATTGTTAGCTGAACCTATTGGCGTAAGATGAACAGTCCAATTCTTTCCTAGTACTTGTGCATATTCGGGAAGATACACTCTACATGAATTATTACCAATTTCTATTTTCCCATTTCCGCGATAATATATGCCAGATTCTGGACCTTCTAGTAACTACTATATATAAACCTCATAAAACTTATTATATGATAATTACTCTTAGAGGAATTACTGAAAACTATCACTAAAAGTAATACTTTGAATAATTAATTTATGTGTAGTATTTATATAATGGAAAAAATATTGTTAACAGATACATCTAATTTTATTAAACAATATAAATCTGATGAATTTTCTGAAAGCAATAAGAAAAAAATGTTAAACATCGCTATAGTAAATAATATTAACATTGATGTATTAGAATTTTTACTAAAGAAAGGATGTAAATTGGACGATACATCATTTCACTTTTTAATTTATAAGTATCAGACTGATAAATTATCCAGAATTGTTAAATTATTAATCAAATATAACATCAAATTAACAAGCAAAGACTTGAATATTGCTGTTCGTTCTGGAAAAAGTAATATTGTTCTTGATATGCTAAAATATAATGTACCTCCTGATATTAATACATTAAATAATGCATTTGATTCGAAATTAGAAAAACCTCTTATAAAAGAGATTTATGATTATTGTCGCTTACATAATGTAGCAGAAATCCATCGTTATCCATATTCCGTTGATATGACACACTTTATAATTACTGAATTAAAAATTCCAATTACAATGGAATTAATGAATTCTTTTGAGATAATTTATTATCCTAATAATAACGAAATTGCCAAAACCAAATTAATTATTATTGAATTCATAAAATCATTACAGTGTATAAGTGCAAAATGTGCAAATGCAATCGTTATATTACCATACAACAGAGAAGAAGCTTTTGGCAAATACTTAAAATCTATTGCAACAGCACACAAAATAACATATTTTAATGCAAAAATTTACATATTACCAGCAATTAATGAATTTATACTATCTAGCATATCTAATAAAAACATCCTCGATTTTATGATAACTTATGCATATGAGATAACACATCATGCATATATCCGTCGTGAAGATTCAATAAAATTCGAGAATAGATTTCTTAATAAATTAAAATGTTTTAATGATATATTTTCTAAACAGACAATTAATGATGATTTAATCTCAAATAATACAATATCACTATTATATGGTATTCATAATCTACACTTCATAAAACTATTAATTGATACTCTTGAAATAGATGTGTACAAATTTAACAAATCAGACTTAATGTGTATATATCATCGTCACTATCCCTATTATTATGATTATAATAATATGACGATAAGTGTAGACACTTACAAGTCTGAATTTAAAAAATTATGCTTGCCTTGTCGATTTGCGTCTATTGATATTGATGAAACATTATTACCTGAAAATTGCAATGATATTATTAATAACACAACTGATACTATTAATCAACTACTTACTGATTCGGGTCGTGATATTATTGTATTTATAAATGGCTCCCTAAGTGCCTCTCTTAATACTAATGATATTATCTGTTACGACAAAGAAGATTTAAAAAAGTTAATTGATGACCCTGATAATAAATTCTATGAATGTACTGGAGAGTTAATTACTGGTACCAATGACAAGAAATTAGGAAAATATACACCAGAAGACTCGCCATATATTAAATTCTATATCAACATGGACGGACTAAATGGATTTATACATATTAATGATATCAATCATATGCTACATTGCACAAGCTTTTGTAAAATTTTTTACATCATTCCTAAATTAAATGCATACCAAGGGCATCAGAATAGCGAGCAAATGATGATCACTCATTCAATATCATGGCAAAACGCATATGGACCACTTGATCAAATGAACTTTATTGGTGCTAATCATTGTCAATATGGTAGTAATATATTGGTATATACATTCGCAATATGTACTGACACAGAAAAATGTGTTAAATCATTGATTAATCCAGTTGCTTTTAAAGAATAATAAAACCTCTCTTTCTTCTTACTTATTATTTTCTTACTTTCTTGCAATTGGTAACAGTATAAGTCCACCCAGCAACAGGAATTTCACGAGTTATTACATTTGAATATTCGCAATTGCTAACCGTTATGCTTGTTCCTAATGTATCACTTTCTATTATTGGTGCAATAATATTTGCACTTGTATGATCACAATGACCTACACTTCGACAGTCATTTATTATTAAAGATTTATTATCATTTCCCCCAAAGTTAAATGTATATCCTATAATACCTCCAGATTGACCACTCAATCGCGCATTTACATGACATTTCTCAATTGTTGTGTTCACTAGATTACGTATATGATAAAATGCTCCAATAATTCCTGCTCCTCTATTAGTAATATTACCTATAAACTTACATTTAGAAATAGTATCAATATCATTACAGTAAGTTCCAGTAATACCACCAGCATATTCTCCAGAAATGTTCCCTTTTACTGAGCATTTTGAAATAGTGCCAATAACATCACAACCATTTGCACATATACAACCAGCGTTTACTCCAGAAATATCTCCTTTTACTATACATTTTGAAATAGTACTAGTGTTAGAACAATGACATCCACATATACCACCAGCGTTTACTCCAGAAATATCTCCTTTTACTATACATTTTGAAATAGTATTAATGTTATAACCACATATACCACCAGCAAATAAGGAAATATATCCATTCACATTTACCACACATTTTGATATAATATTAATGTTCCCACAATTAGATCCACATATTCCTCCACATCCGATCAATATGTTCTCTTTAATGTTCACATTACAATTAAAAACACTAAAAAAAATGAATAACCGCATATTAATCCTCCGCCACTCGGATTATAATTCCAATAATCAATATCAATAACATTTGGACATATGACATTAATATTTTTTATTATTGTATATTTGCTAGATGATAATAGTTGTTGACAAAATAATATACCAATTGTTGATTTCTTCATTGTAATCGTATGATTATGGCCATTAAAAATATCTCCTCCATTTAAAATTAATATTGGGTTGTAAGTATTATCTATCTTTATTGATCTTGTTAGAGCATATTCAAAATTTCCACCACCAATATCTGTTTTAGTAATATGATACTTATTTAGATCTAATATTGATGTGACCGGAGCTAAATTAGATAAAATATAAGCAGGCCATATCCACTGACTGCTTATGTAGTTAGTGATATTTCCTCTTTGTGTTTGTACAATAGGTTCTTGTATAGTCTGTGCTCTTACTGAACGTATTGAATTTACTAGGGATGCTGGAGATTCTTGGAGTCCAGCTTTTGTAATGACTTCAAGAGTCTTACATCCACTCTTTGTAATAAAATCATTAAGTGCCAAAAAATGCATTTATAATTGCCTGATTACTTTGAGAACTCTGAGAATTCTGAGAGTAATTATACATTAGACCAACTTTATCATACGTCTTTGTTAACGCATCAGATAAATTTGTACCAACGACATAATTCAAGATATCAACATTTGGAAGAGGTTGAATATCATTAAGTTTTTGTTCCTGAAGCGCACTCGGGTGAATCACTAGTAATGTGCTCATGTTACTTTCGATACGTAAGATTATATTCTTTGTGTTTAAAAACAAAAAAAAATGCTAAATTAATAACGCGATATTAATAACTAATACTCTCAGCATTATGTCTTTAGAAGAAGAATTTTACATAGATCCAGAATATGAAAATACAATTATTGAAAATGAGGAAAATAAGTTTCTATATGTTAAAAATTCTTATAATAGTAACGGTAATAGCAAAAATGTTTATAAGCCATTAAGTGCAACTGCACAAATCAATCACACAGACGGCATATTTATTGACAAATATGAACCTCAATCATTTGAAGAATTACATTTTGATAAATCTCTTGTTGATAAACTGCGATTGTATGCTAGAAAGAATATGTCCCATATTCTTATAAATGGTCCACGAGGATCATGCAAAAAAACATTTGTCAAACTGTTTCTTAAAATGCTCTATCCTGATATTCAATTTAACACAGGAATAGTTGAAATTAAAACTAAACAATCTAAAAAGCTCGAACTAAAAATTATCAAAAGCAACTATCACATACAATTAAATCCTAGTGATTATGGCGTGTATGATAGATTAATTGTTCAAGAATTTATTAACGATATGATGAAAATATCAACTAAACATATTCAACTGTTTGTTATTGAAAATGCAGACTCACTAACAGTGGATGCACAAGAATGTTTAAGAAGAACATTAGAGAAATATATTGAAAACTGTAGATTCATATTTATATCAAGCAATAATTCTACTGTAATAGATCCATTATACAGTAGATGTACAAAGTTCCGACTGAATGCTCCTTCAAACGATTATATACACAAAGTGCTAAATACTATCGTTAAAAAAGAATCAATTAGTATATCTGATGAAATGATACATAATATTGTTGATATTTCTGATAGAAATATTAAGAAAGCGCTCAATTACCTTAACATTTACAATATTAAAAAGACAATAGTTGACCAAACAGATGAGCCAATTGAAACTATTGCAATGTTATTTCAAAATACAACTAATTGCCTACAAAATATTAAATGTTTTAGGGAAAATTTATACATAATGTTAGTTCATTGTATTGAACCTCTCGATATATGTAAAAGAATGTGGAAATATATTCAAAAAGATTTATCGGATGATACACCAGAAGGATTGCAAAGATATCTAAAAGCATCTGAAGGATATGTCACATGTTGCGATAATTTGAAAAAGTGTAATAAGCCAATATATCATTTAGAAGAATTTGTTTTATTTCTCTATGCATATGTGTGGTTAGGGGAGGGGAACGTTCGTTCACCATAACCCCCTTGCATAGGAATTTCTTGGAACAAAGAACAACTTGGGGGAATAGCTATTCCACACATCAGCATGTTACTAAGCGAGTGGGCTATGGGGGACAGCTGTCCCCCAAATATTAAACATTATGGATTGGACAAAGTTAACACTAGACGTTATAATAAATCACAATTAATCACAATTAATCATTGATAGTCAGGAAATGATTTAACAATTAATTCACAAAAAAATTAAAAATATGTCTTACATTACATATTTATATCACGAAACAACACATGCTGGTGCAAAACCTATTGTAGAACATCGCCAAGATGCTATTATGCCACAATATTTAGATCAACAACTCATGAACAACAAAGTATATAGCTATGAAATATTTTTTAAAGATAGTTTAGTTTCTAGACATTATATCTACCAACCAGAATGGTTTATTAAGTGGATTGATGAGGCAAAAAAGGCCTCTTAAGTCTCTTAGGCCTCTTTTTAGAGATAAATATCAATTCTTTGATAACATTTATTTGCAAAATAGTTATAAAATAACTCTTCATCCCAATTTGGTTCTAATTCATGTTCTATTCTAAGCATTGGAATATAAAATGGTAAAAATTTATTATTATTAACATACTCCTTACTCAAATTCTCTAAAATAAAATGGATAGCTTCTGCATCATTCTTCTTTTTATAGTGGGGAATACATCTCAACAAATCTGCAAAAAAATTAACATCTTTAAGAATCGTCATCGCAATATCATCCCATGTAAAATAAATACGTTTTCTTGGCAATCGCAAATTACTTTGTGTTTGATCTATTTTCTGCAATAATGATGCTGTACAAAATATAGCAATCATGTCAGTTTCCATAACCCTCTCCTTTGCTGTATGTGTTGGTTTTGCATAAACTACATCTTTAATGTATGTATTATATATCTTGATCTTCTCTTTTCCTTCCGATGTACTGAATTGTTCATGATATAACTCAATATATTCGTTAACCAAATTAACTAAATTTTCAATATGTAATTCAAACACCTTAGAACGTCTCATTAAAATGAACGATTTTCCATTAAATACTTTGCACAATCTTTTATCATAAAATCCGTCAATGTAAATATTATGAAATTCAGGTCTTTCTACAGAACAATTAATGCATTTTGTTAAGTATTGGATAGTTTCTCCCTCTCTATCAAAAATAGCACAGCGAATCATTTTCTCAATTCCCGGAATCAATTTAACATAATCATAAAGACTTGTCACGGCACCGAATGGAATCAGATTCTTTCCTGCTGAGAAAGAATCCTGATTCTTTATTAAATCATTTAGAGAGCAAGAAAATAATTTATGATACAATAGTGTACTCTGTAAAAGGCAATTTTTATTACATTTTGGACATGTTCCGGCATAGTTTTTTGGTTCACTAATTGTAGTAACATTGGTACATAATAAATCAACATGAGTAATATAATCAGATGCATTTTCAAAAATATTTTCACAATAAGAGCAATCTAATATTTCTCCACGTAGCTCTTTTAGTTTAGCGCATATACCTTCTTTTACATGATACTTAAAAATGTTCACATCATAAAAACATTTTTGACAATAGTTACATACATATCCATAATTTGTCATTTGTTGCGTTTGTTGCTTTCGTCGCATTTAATATAGTAGTATTACGAGTAATAATATAATTAATGTATCTGATACTATTTATTCTATTTTCTGTCAATAATATATACTTAACAAAAAATTATTATAGAATATTATGGACTGTTATCTTGTTATAATTACTATTGCATTGGTAATTATTTGTATATGTGCTCTTACACACAATAGCTTAATTCCTAGATCAATTGGACAATCATGGGAACCACAATTACCATGGCAACAATCAATGCCTCAAGTAAATCAAATGCCTCAAGTAAATCAAATGAATCCAGTAAGTCTAATGGGTCAGTCCTCAATGTCTCTAATGCCTCAAATGCCTCAAATAAATCAATCTTGGCCTCAACCTCTTGTTCAACCTTTAATGGTTGAACAAGCACAACCTCAGCCATGGCAATCAGTTCAACCACAACAGTCTTGGCAACTTCAACCACAACAACTTAATCAACCAGTAATTCAGCAACCAGTATTTAATCAGCAACCAGTATTTAATCAGCAACCAGTATTTAATCAGCAACAGTCTCAGCCAGCATTCCAACAGCAACAGCCTCAACCAGTATTTAACCAGCCACCAGTATTTAATCAGCAACAACCTCAGCCACCAGTTCAACAACAACCTCAGCCACCAGTTCAACAACAACCTCAGCCACCAGTTCAACAACAACCTCAGCCACCAGTTCAACAACAACCTCA
>Ga0208507_1001497_pt1 | contig 12976 bp, 9 predicted proteins | sample CryBogCBH12Aug01_FD_184626 | JGI IMG/M metagenome (GOLD analysis project Ga0208507, IMG submission 184626) | Freshwater microbial communities from Crystal Bog, Wisconsin, USA - CBH12Aug09.1 (SPAdes) (version 2) | ecosystem: Environmental > Aquatic > Freshwater > Lake | place: Crystal Bog... | reverse complement strand
TCTGGGCAGACCAAGCTACCCGGCTTCAGATGCTGTTTTGCCCACCGGGCAATTTCTGCGGGCCGGAAGCCCTCGGCCACGTTCATGTTCATGGCAACGGGGTGGCCGTTGCCATCCAGTGCGGCCGCCGCCACGAAGGGTGTCTTGTTTTCCGACCCCCGGCCCCTTTTGCCGCCGTGGCGTTCGCCGCCCCAGTAAACGCCGTCCAGCTGGACGGTGCCGCCAAGGGGGTTGCCGTCGTCACGTTCTTTCATGACTTGCATGATCTTCTGCTTCATTGCCCAGGCGGTGTTGTAGGACACGCCAATCTGCCGCTCGGGCGCCAAGGCCGAAATGCCTGTTTTCGCCTGGGTAATTAAGTGGATAGCCAAAAACCAGACAGCGGGTGGTAGCTTGGTGTGTCCGAATATCGTGCCGCTGGTCAAGGATGCCGGGTGATGGCACTTCGTGCATTGGTAAATGTCACGGGTCTTGACGGCCGTATGGCGGCTTGGTTCGCAGTCCGGGCAACGGAAGCCGTCCGGCCAGCGCCATTTGGACAAGGCTTGGCGGCATTGGGCTTCGGTGCCGTAATCCTTGATGAAAGCGAACAGGCTGTACCCTTTTTGGAATTGCACTTTGTTCTTGCCCATGACACTTCTCCTTTCCAATCAATACTCCTAGGACAATCAGATAATTAAAAAGTTGCTGAGGCTTATGGGTAATCAGGTTATTTTTTGCAACGGCGGGCGGTTTCATCAGGCATTGGGGGTAATGGTTAAATCTTAACTGGCATGTTCCAAGTTATACTCGTGTATGAAAAGTGCCAGTGCGATGCGGTGGAACCCGGCCTTTTTTGAAAAGGCCAGGGATTTGCGTACAAACCGGCCCAGACGTTGCCGCAGCGTGTTGTCCCGGCGTTCGACATGGGCGGTCTCCCCCGTCTCCTTGCCGACGGGCTGGTGGCCTTCGCCAAACACTCCTTGGTAGGCATGCCAGAAGCCGCTGCAGGTGTGGGCAGAACGGTAGGCTTCGGGGATGCCCGCCCAAAGCTGGCGGCAGCTGGCCGCGCTCCGGTCGCCCGCGAACCAGGACACCACTTGGCGTGTGCGGCGGCAGAGCGCGATCCAGACCCAGCAGGCGTTGGCCTTGCACCGCACGAACGACCACAGCTCGTCCAGTTCCAGCACGTCTTCCGGCAGGGCCGGCGACAATGTGGCTTCCAGGTGCGGCAAGCCTAAGGCTTTTTTTTTAACCAGGCGGACACCGTTTGGCGGGCCACCCCGAAAGTGCGCTCAAGCCCCCGTAGGCTGGAGCGTTCGTGGCAGGCCTTTAATATTTCGGCCTTACGTTCTTCGCTGTAACCCAAGTCGGGGTCCAGTGTGCCGTAACGGCCGCAATCGTGGCAGCGGAATTTCTGCTTGCCCGCCTTGGTCTTCCCGTTGCGTGTGAGGTGGCCGCTTCCGCAGCGTGTGCAGGTGTGTATGTTTGTTATCATGCCATACATTGTACCCGAAACAGTCAGGCATCAACCACTACCATTTTATGCAATACTTTGATTATAATATAATTTAATATTCAAATGCGCTTGCCCTGCAAAAATAGCGACTTCCCGCAATGTTTTGGCATCTACATCCTTGTTCAGTCGACTTATTGTGGTGCATAAAATAATCTGATTGCACCAATATAATGCGTTTATTTGGGTGAATGCCAAACAGCCAGCGGGTATGGCCCAGCTCCGGGGCAGGACGGTCATTAGTGCATTGGTATCATAAAATACAGTTTAATTTTAATTGGTTGTAAAAAATAGCCTGGATGAATAATCGGTCATTGGGCGAATGCTGGACAATCTGGCAGATGCCGTACCTGTCCTGCCATAAATTGCACCAATAATGTGCATGCAATAGGATTGTGGTTGCACCATTTGTGTCTGTCCAAATGCTTAGGCATTGTTTTCTAATCAGCTATCATAAAATGGTATATAAATTGCTGTTTGTATTGTAGAGCCAATTATTTCATCGTAGTCTACGCATCCGAATGTACAAGCGCATACTGGAACATCTCAATACGGCAATATTGCTCTTTAGCAGGGATTTAAAGCTGCTTTACATCAACAGTACTGGCGAAATGATGCTGGCCGACAGTGCCAAGCATCTCAGGCGGCAAGCGGCTCGGGAATTGTTCAAAACGTCTGATCCGGCTTTGCTGATGAATATCAACCAATGCCTAAAAACAGGTGAACCCTTGGTCGACCGCGAGCTGGGCCTGAACCGGATGAGCCAGTCCTTGACCATCAACATCAGTGTCACACCCCTGTTCGAAAACGATATTGTCAACGAGGTGTTGGTGGAAATGCAACAAGTCGACAACCATTTGCGTATTTCAAAGGAAGAACAGCAATTAAGCCAGCAGAACACGGCGCGGCTATTGGTGCGGGGCTTGGCGCACGAAATAAAAAACCCTTTAGGCGGTTTGCGCGGTGCCGCGCAGCTATTGGACTTGGAGCTGCATGACCCGGAACTGAAAGAATACACCCAGATTATTATTGCCGAGTCAGACCGCTTGCAAGGCTTGCTGGATAAGATGCTGGGGCCGAACAAATTGCCCCATAAGGCATCCTTGAACATCCATGAGGTGTTGGAACGGGTGCGCCAGCTGGTGCAGGTGGAAGCCAGCAGCAGTTTACGCATCAAATGTGATTACGACCCCAGCATCCCCACTGTCCATGCCGACAAAGACCAGCTTATCCAAGCCATTTTAAACATCACCCGTAATGCCGTGCAGGCGGTGGAAGGCAAAGGCTGCATTACCCTAAGGACACGCGTCCACCGCAATCTGGCCATAGGCCGCAAGCAATACAAATTGGCGGCAAAAATAGATATTATCGACGATGGCCCGGGCATTGACAACGACATGATCAACCAAATCTTTTACCCCATGGTCACCGGACGTGCGGAAGGCACGGGGCTGGGGCTGTCCATTGCCCAAGCATTGGTCAACCAGCATAGCGGTATGATTGAGTGCAACAGCGAACCGGGGCATACCGTTTTTTCAGTTTATCTGCCTGTGGAGACCCACAATGAAAAGACCTGAAACGGTCTGGATCGTCGACGACGACAAGTCCATCCGCTGGGTGGTCGAGAAGGCTTTACAGAAAGCCGACATCACCACGCGCAGTTTTGCCAATGCCAAAGATTTGTTGGCTGCATTAGTAGACACCTTGCCCGATGCCTTGCTGACCGATATCCGTATGCCCGGTATGGATGGTTTAGAGTTGCTGGATAGTATCCAGCGTGATTACCCACATTTGCCGGTGATCATCATGACCGCACATTCTGATTTGGAGAGCGCGGTATCGGCATTCCACGGCGGTGCGTTTGAATATTTGCCCAAACCTTTTGACATCAAAGAAGTAGTGGAGTTGGCGCACCGTGCTTGTATCCACGGCAGGCAGCAGCTTGCCGCACAGACAGAAACCTTGCAGTTAGGCACGGAAAGCTCGCCCGAGATTATTGGTGAAGCGCCCGCCATGCAAGAAGTGTTTCGGGCCATAGGGCGGCTGGCGCGTTCGCACATTACGGTGTTGATCAACGGCGAATCCGGCACCGGCAAGGAGCTGGTCGCTAAAGCCCTGCACCGCCATAGCCCACGCGCAAAAAATCCGTTTATTGCCCTGAACATGGCGGCAATCCCTAAAGATTTAATGGAATCAGAATTGTTCGGTCATGAAAAAGGCGCGTTCACCGGAGCGCAAGCACGCCGCTCAGGACGTTTTGAGCAAGCCAACGGCGGCACCCTGTTCCTGGATGAAATCGGCGATATGCCCGCCGAGCTGCAGACCCGCTTGCTGCGCGTTTTGGCGGATGGCGAATTTTATCCGGTGGGCGCCCATACCTCCGTAAAAGTGGATGTGCGGATTATTGCCGCCACCCACCAAAACTTGGAAACACTGGTGGAGCAAGGGCGCTTCCGTGAGGACTTGTTCCATCGCCTTAATGTGATTCGTATCCATATCCCGCCCTTGCGTGACCGCAGACAAGACATCCCCTTGTTGTTGAAGCATTTTCTAGGTCAGGCAGCGAAGGAGCTGAGTGCTGAAACGAAACTGCTGAAAGCCGAGGCAGAGGCGTTTTTAAGCACCTTGGACTGGCCCGGCAACGTCCGGCAATTGGAAAACACTTGCCGTTGGCTGACCGTCATGGCCTCAGGGCGCGAAGTGCATTTGCATGACTTGCCACCAGAACTGCTGCATGGCCCGACAGAAAAAAGTGCCTATGGCGATGATTGGGAATCCTTATTAAGGGGATGGATTGACCAACAACTGCTGAAAAAAGAAAACGATGTTGCCAAGCAGACCATTCCGGCCGTGGAGACAATCCTCATTAGAGCTGCGCTAAAATTCACCCACGGCAAACGCCACGAAGCAGCTATCGTGTTGGGTTATGGCAGAAATACCTTGACCCGCAAGATTAAAGAGTTGGGCATAGACGATTAGCTCTGGGCAGTGTTATGAACTGATGTTATGCAAAAAGCTGCCTGTGTAGGCGCGTGACTATTGCCCGCGACTCGCCATAACAGTTGTGCGTTCCCGGAGCATAGTCGAACGGGAGCGCAATCAAACCACTAGGCAAAAACAAGCCGTAGGCGGGGCTTCGGCTACGCTCAGCCAACGTGTTCTGCCTATCATCAGTTATGAATGGGCGGGCAATTTTGCCGATACCCAAAACATCGCCATAAACACCATACCGCCCAAGCCCCATAATGCGTGTACCGGACTGACCTGTTGCGCGGCGGCAATGGTATAGCCACCCACTGCCAATAACATGGCCAGATTTTGAAAAAAGCCTTGTAAAGCCACTGCACTGCCACTGCCAATGCTCTGCTGGCCTTGTTCCTGTAATGCGGCATTGATTGGCACAATAAACAACCCACCCAGCATCCCTATCGACAGCAATACCCCGCGTGCCGGCCATAGCGAGCCAGTGAAGCCCAATGCCACAATAGCCAGCGCCATCAAATAAGCAGGAATACGCGCGCGGCGCAAATGTTCCAAAGGTATCAACCCCGGCACAATAGCCGAACCGATAATGATGCCTATTGCCAAAAACAGCGTTAACTCTGCTATTTCGCTGGTGTTTTTTAGCAGCAACACTGACGGCGCCCACGCCACCAAGATAACCCGCAAGGTAGCAGCCGAAGCCCAAAACAAAGAACCGCCCAAAATGGCAAAAAATGATCGCGGGGTGGTGAAGAACAGCCCCATTTGTTGCATAAACCGCTTGGCTTTCGAGCCGATAGGGCTAATCTTCACCTGTTGCGCGGGCAATGCCAAGGTTGCCAAAGCGGAGATAACAAACAATGCCAAGCTGCCCACCAGTGCGCAGTCGGTGGAATAATCAGCGACTTTAGCCCCCACCAACATCCCCAACAGAATCGCCGCAATAGTCGAACCTTCAACCCAGCTATTGGCTTTCACCAAAAAAGCGTGTCCGGCCAGCTCCGGCAAAATGCCGTATTTGGCGGGGCTGTACAATGCCGCCCCCACGCCAACAATACAATAAGCCACTAACGGCTCCACGTTTAACAGCAGCAAGCCTGCCCCCAGTGCCTTAATCAGATTGGCCACCAGTAAAACCCGCGCTTTAGGGTAATGGTCGGCACAACCGCCCGCCCACGGTGCGATAACCACAAAAGACACCAGAAACACGCTTTGTAACGCAGGCACATACCAACTGGCAAGCTGTGCCGTGTGCATGACAATAGCGATAACAGTAAACAAAATGGCATTGTCGCTAAATGCAGATAAGAATTGCGCGATCAGTAGCGGGTAGATTTGTTTGTTCATTGGGTAAAGATTGTCCATTTAGGTAATCTAGCGTGGTTTCGCGGAAACAAACCATCATCATAATAAGCATTACAGGCCATTAACCAGCTCAACCACAGCAGCATAATTAGTTTTGCCGGTAGCCATGACCGGAATGCTGCCCACGCAAATGATTTTTTTGGGCAAGGCAACAGCCGACACTCCTTGGCACACGGCTGACAAGTCCGCCAGTTTGGCTTGTTTTTGGGTGGTCACTAAAATGATCTGTTCGCCCTTTTTGGGGTCGGGCAAGCTGATGGCGGCATGGTGGGCGTCGGGCCAGGCACTGACTGCGTAAGACTCCACTGCGGTCAGCGAGACCATTTCACCACCCACTTTGGCAAAACGCTTGCTGCGCCCTCGGATACTGACAAAGCCCTCTTCATCAATATGGACAATATCGCCGGTGTCATACCAACCTTTGCCGAACAGTGATTCGGTGGCAATCAATGTGCCGGGGCGGTCTGCGTGCAGATAACCTTGCATGATATTGGGGCCAGCCACATGCAGCTTGCCGCCTTCGGCAATGCCCGGCACTGCTTCCAATTGATACTGCATGGCGGGCAATAGGCGGCCTACAGTGCCTGCCTTAAAATCCATCGGTGTGTTGACCGCCGCAACCGGTGCGGTTTCGGTCGCGCCATAGCCTTCTAAAATGCGGATGCCAAATTTGTCCGCCCACAATGCCCGTGTGCTGTCCTGCAATTTTTCGGCACCCGCCACTACATAACGCAAGGTATAAAAATCATACGCATGGGCTTTTTTGGCATACGCCGCTAAAAAGGTATTAGTGCCAAACAGGATGGTGGCATTAATCTCGTAAGCAATTTCTGGGATCACCGCATAATGCAAAGGGGAGGGATAAAAGAACGTGGACATGCCATTCAGCACTGGCAGTAATGTGCCGACGGTAAAGCCAAAAGAATGGAACATCGGCAAAAAATTGAGTATCACATCTTGCGGGTTAAAGCTGATACGGGCAGCCACTTGTTTGTGGTTGGCAAGGATGTTGGCATGGGACAATACCACACCTTTCGGTGTGCCTTCTGAGCCGGATGTGAACAGCACAACGGCTGGGCCATCAGGATTGAACTGTTGGTTTTTATACCAAAAATCGGTGGTGTGGCTTTGTAGCAGGGCTTTAAGTTTGTCGCCAGCAGAAATGCCCGCCGCCAAATCTTCCAAGTAAACCAGATTGACTTGCTGGCTAAGCAATTGGGCTTCTTCGGTAAATTTGCCCAGTTCAATGAATTTTCGTGAGGTCAGCACCGTGTTAACACTAGCCGCTTGACAAGCTGCCAACATCCCCGCATAACCAGTTGAGTAATTGAGCATGGCTGGCACCCGACCGTGCAATTGCAAACCCAGCACCACATACAAAGTTTTGGTGGAATTGGGCAGGAACACCCCGACATTTTCGCCTGTCCCAGTCAGTTTAAGCAGTGCATTGCCCAAGGCAATGCTGCGGGTGATTAAGGTGTTGTAAGCCAGCGGCACGCGTTCCAAATCTTCGGCAACGGTATGTTTGCCGCCGTGGATATGACGGGCTTCCAGTAAAGCAGAAAAAATGGTCTGGCGGTAATGGCTGGTTGCAAACATCATTTCGGTCATAATGTCCGCCAAAATATGCCCGCTTGCCTTACGGCGGTTTTTACCGTTTTGCTCCAAGTGTTTTTTGATATGGGTGTGCGGCAAAATATGCAACGTAATTTTTGGGAATAAGCGTAGCCGAAAAATGCCCTGCATCTTGGAAAAATGCGTAAATTCCGTGCCGTGCACGCGAATAGGCAAAATAGCCGCACCCGATTTGTCGGCAACCATTCCCGTGCCATCGTAAATTTTCATTAACGAACCGGTGGCGGTGATGCGGCCTTCGGGGAAAATTACCGTAACGCTGTCTTTTTGCAAATGATGGACGAGGTTTTTTAGTGACAACGGATGGGTGGGGTCCATTGGAAAAACCGTGGCAAAGCGCAAAAAAGGCTGTAGCCACCAACGTTGGGAGATATGGGTGTTAATGGCAAAAGTAATGTCGTCCGGCAGAAATGCCCACAACAACAACGGATCAAGAAAAGACAAATGGTTGGCGATAATCAATACCCGTTTACCGGCTTTGTGGTAATTGTCCAAGCCTTTAACAGAGACCCTGAACACCAGGGTCAAAATCCAACGTACTATTTTTTTCAGCATCTTAGTGTCCAGGCGCAGTGGTGATGGAAGGGGTCTAATTTTTTGGTCTAACTATAGCCAATAATAGCCGCCGGTTCGATGGAAATTTTAGGTGGCTATCGGTGATGGGGCAATAACCCCCAGTCCTGCCTGTAAAAGCCCCCGCCCGTATCCAATGCGCAACGGACAATAACCGCTAAATTAACCCGTTGTGCAGATAAAGGTTGTTATAATGCACCTATAACTTAAGGTTGCCGCACACTATTGGATGTGGTGGCCGCAAACGCTGACAACTTGGGTTTGTGGGTTGTTCACGTTGATATTGCTGAGGTAAAGGGGAAACAGCTTGTGACAAATATTCAGGATATTACCAGCGTAATGAGTCCGGCTGAAAAGCGGGCGACCTATTCATTGGCGGCAGTTTATGCATTACGGATGCTGGGCTTATTTATCATCTTACCGGTGCTGTCCTTGTTTGCCACGCAACTGGAGGATGCCACCCCCGCCCTGATTGGCTTGGCTATGGGCATTTACGGATTGCCGCAAGTGTTGCTGCAAATACCGTTTGGCCTGATGTCAGACCGCTTTGGACGCAAAAAAATCATCATCATCGGCTTGCTGATGTTTTTTGCCGGTAGCGTAGTGGCGGCGCTGTCAAGCTCCATTTATGGCGTACTGGCAGGCAGGGCGTTACAAGGTGCAGGCGCGGTGTCTTCCGCAATCATGGCTTTGGTGGCTGATTTGACCCAAGAAGCGCACCGCACCAAAGCAATGGCCGCCATTGGTGCCAGCATCGGCGCATCGTTTGGCATTGGCATTACTGCCGGGCCAGTGATTGCCGAATGGGGCGGTGTCCATAGCGTGTTTGCCTTAACCGCCGTGCTGACCTTACTGGCTATCGCCACGGTTGTTTTTGTTGTGCCCAATGCCACCAAAACCAAACTGCACAGGGATGCTGAATTTGTCCCTACACAGATGTCCGAGGCCTTAAAAAATGCCGATTTGTTGCGCCTGAATTACGGCATATTCACCCTGCACATGATTTTGATGGCCCTGTTCGTGGTCGTGCCCACCCTTATGCGTAGCGCGGGCTTACCGGCAGGACACGATTGGCAAGTCTATTTGCCAGTGTTCGCCACCTCAATGGCGGTGGCTATTCCGTTCATCATCATCGCCGAAAAGAAACGCAAAATGAAACCCGTGTTTCTTGGCGCCATTGCCCTGTTGGCGATTGCCGAACTGGGTTTGCAGCAATTCCACCAAAACCTGATAGAAATCATTGCCTTTTTGTGGCTGTTTTTTTGCGGCTTCAATCTGCTGGAAGCCACTTTACCCTCGTTAGTGTCTAAAACAGCGCCAGCCGACCTTAAAGGCACCGCTATGGGCGCCTATTCCAGCTCCCAATTCATGGGGCTGTTTCTGGGTGGTTTTTTGGGCGGCTGGTTCAATGGCCAATACGGCGAATCAGCCGTGTTTATTTTCTGTGCCTGTGCTGCGTTAAGCTGGCTAGTGGTGGCATTTGCCATGCGTCCGCCGCGTTATTGGTCGAACCTGTTAATCTCATTGGATGAACTCGCCCAGCAAGATGCCCAGCCATTCATCGACGAGCTATTGGGCGTGACCGGTGTGCAAGAAGTCCGCCCCCATTTTGAAGAAGCCGTTGCCTATCTAAAAGTGGACAACCAACAGCTCGATAACCAGCGATTGCAACAGCTGATAGCACAATATACCCGCCCAAATTAAAATTATCCGTTGCTTACCGATGGATAGCCAATTATTTATTCATGTAGGTGCGGATTCATCCGCATAATACCCTTGCTTATTTCCAGAGAGATGCCCTCATGCCACATAGACGATTCAAATCCAGCAAACCCGCCGCCAGCATCGCCACATTAAAAACACTGGGACTCACCAGCACCGCGCTGACCACAGACTTTAAACATTATTACGGTTATCGGCTAGGTAGGGACGAAACCTGCCAGTCCTTGCATTATGCTTATGAGGCATTGGCACTGACCATCAGTGACCGCCTAACTGAAAGGGGCAAGCGTACCTATAATGCCTACAAACAAGCTGACTGCAAACGCGCCTATTACCTGTCCATGGAATTCCTGATGGGGCGTACACTGAGCAATGCCATGCTTAACTTGGGCATCAATGATGAAACCACTTACGCCTTATATTCACTCGGTTTGGATTTGGAAGAACTGACCGAAAACGAACCCGATGCCGGTTTAGGCAATGGTGGTCTGGGGCGTTTGGCGGCTTGCTTTATTGACAGCTGTGCCACCTTGCAACTGCCTGTGGTGGGTTACGGTTTGCGTTATGAATACGGCATGTTCACCCAATCCATTGTCAATGGCGAACAAGTGGAAGACCCCGACCATTGGCTGCGCAACGGCAACGCCTGGGAAATTGAACGGCTGGAATATACCCAACGCATAAAATTTGGCGGCCACACCGAAATCCATACCGATGAACACGGGCATGCCCACGTCAGTTGGGTCGGCACTCAAGATGTATTGGCCGTGCCTTTCGACGTGCCCATTCCGGGCTACCGCAACGGTACGGTCAATAATCTGCGCCTATGGAAAGCGACTGCCACCGAAGAATTCAACTTACAGGAATTCAATGCCGGTGATTATGTGGAATCGGTGGCATCAAAAAATACCGCCGAAAATATCACCATGGTGTTATACCCTAATGATGCCAGCGAAAACGGCAAAGCCCTGCGCTTGCGCCAACAGTACCTATTGGCCTCAGCCAGCTTGCAAGATGTGATCGCCACTTGGATAGGCCGCCACGGTGAAGACTTTTCCGAATTTGCCGCCAAAAACACTTTTCAGCTCAACGACACCCACCCCAGCATTGCCGTTGCTGAGCTGATGCGCTTGCTGGTGGACAAGCATGGCCTAGGCTGGGAACAAGCCTGGCGCATCACCAGCCAGACCATGGCCTACACCAACCACACCCTGTTGCCGGAAGCCTTGGAGCGTTGGTCAGTCAGTTTGTTCAAGCAATTATTGCCAAGATTGCTGGAAATCATTTATGAAATCAATGCCCGCTTCTTGGCTAAAGTATCGGCACGTTGGCCCGGCGACGTGGCCCGTCTGGCGCGCATGTCACTGATTGAAGAAGGGCATGAACAACATATCAGAATGGCCTATTTGGCCATTGTCGGCAGCTATTCCGTCAATGGCGTGGCGGCCTTGCATTCCAAGCTGTTGCAGCAAGGGTTGTTCCGCGATTTTTATGAACTGTGGCCTAATAAATTCAACAACAAAACCAACGGTGTCACCCCCAGGCGCTGGCTCGCTTCCTGTAATCCCGACTTGGCGGAACTGATCACAGAAACGATTGGAGAAGGCTGGCTGACCGACCTGAAATTATTGAAAAAGCTCGAGCCCTACGCCGAAGACAGTGCCTTCCGCAAGCGTTGGCATGACATCAAACAGCAAGCGAAACAGCAACTGATTGACTACAAACGCAGCGAAGTGGGCTTGGACTTTGAAATCAACATCAATGCCCTGTTTGATGTGCAGGTCAAACGCATCCATGAATACAAACGGCAATTGCTCAACATATTGCATGTTATCCATCTTTACGACCGTATCAAACGCGGCGACACCGCCAACATGGTTGACCGTTGCGTCATTATTGGCGGCAAGGCGGCTCCAGGCTATTTCATGGCGAAAAAGATTGTCAAGTTAGCTAACAACGTTGCCAATGTCATCAATCAAGACCCCGACATAGGTACGCGCCTCAAACTGATTTTCCTGCCCAATTACCGGGTGTCCGCCATGGAGAAAATTTGCCCCGGCACCGACCTGTCCGAACAAATCTCCACCGCCGGAAAAGAAGCTTCGGGTACTGGCAATATGAAATTCATGATGAACGGCGCCCTGACCATCGGTACGCTGGACGGCGCCAATATTGAAATCCGCGAAGAAGTGGGCGATGACAACTTCTTCTTGTTTGGATTGACAGAAGACCAAGTCGAGGCGTTGCGCAGCAATTACGACCCACTAGCCATCATTGCCCAAGACGATGACTTGCAGCGTGTGCTTAACTTAATAGAATGCGGGCATTTTAGCCAATTCGAACCCGGTATATTCGATGCTGTGCTAGCCTCCATTAAAAGCCCCCAAGACCCTTGGATGACCATAGCCGATTTCCGTAGCTTCGTGGACACTCAAAAACGCGTCGAAGAAGCCTATAAAGACCAAGAACGCTGGACTAAAATGAGCATATTGAATACCGCCAACAGCGGTAAATTTTCCACCGACCGCACCATTGCCGAATACAATCAGGAAATATGGAAACTCACCCCTGTGGTGGTCGACAATAAATTCTAAACGTGTTTAATATAGTCCTGTACGAGCCGGAGATACCCGCCAATACCGGCAACATCATTCGGCTGTGCGCCAATGTCGGGGCGCAATTGCATCTTATCGAACCCTTAGGTTTTGAACTGGACGACAGAAGATTGCGCCGTGCTGGCTTGGATTACCATGAATGGGTGACCGTCAAAACCCATCCCAACTGGTCGGCTTTTTTGTCAACTGAAGTGCCCACCAAACTGTACGCCCTATCGACCAAAGGCAACCAAGCCTACAGCCATAAAACCTACCAATCTGGCGATAGCTTTCTGTTTGGCCCCGAAACACGCGGCTTGCCCGCCGAAATTTTGCATTATATTGGGATTCAGCAGTGTTTGTATCTGCCGATGCAAGCCGAAAGCCGCAGCCTCAACCTATCCAACAGCGTAGCCATCGTATTATATGAAGCTTGGCGGCAAGCAGCTTTTGTGGGGGCTGTGTTAAAGGAATTGGCTTAGCCTTATGGCTTAACAGGCTGTTGAAAAAGTAAAATTTTGATTGAATTCAATCAATATGCAGTGCAAATTGCTTATAATAAGCACAATATGTTGTGCTGATTTTCTTGAAAAAAGAGTTTTTCAACAGC
>Ga0208507_1001496_pt1 | contig 12979 bp, 6 predicted proteins | sample CryBogCBH12Aug01_FD_184626 | JGI IMG/M metagenome (GOLD analysis project Ga0208507, IMG submission 184626) | Freshwater microbial communities from Crystal Bog, Wisconsin, USA - CBH12Aug09.1 (SPAdes) (version 2) | ecosystem: Environmental > Aquatic > Freshwater > Lake | place: Crystal Bog... | reverse complement strand
CAGCCGAGTTTTTGGCGGTGCTGGCGAATAATCCGCACCAGCGCCATATTTTCCGGCAGCCGGCCCGTGGTCGCCACCGGCAAGCCCAGTCTCATTTCCGTTTTTTTATTTTTCATAGCCCCCAGTCTGGCAGGACGGGTTGGACATTGGCTGTCCAACCCTCAAAATAAAAAACAAATTGTTTGGTAGAAAGGATGCCTTGCGAAGTGGCGGCGACGCCCCCGTCGCCGGAAACAGGCGGGATGCCAACGGCGACGAGGCGTCGCCGCCACCCTTCCGGAGTCTTTTCTACAAAGCAAAACAAATAAAAAACGCCCCGCGCCCGCGCCCGGCTGGCCTCCGGCTGACGAAGGCGATTGCTAACTAACGTGCTTTGGTTGCATTACAATTTTTTGTCGCCCTACAAATGTGAAACTAAACCACATGCGGATGAGAGAAATCATGCTTGGTCTGATTTTGGTGGCGCTGGTGGCTCAACTGGTGATGTTGTGTGTAATGATTGGACGTGAGCTAAATGCTCAAGCCAAAGAACGAAAGCGGCGAAAAGAATGCCAAGAAACAGCATCGCAAAGCCAAGGCGTGCGGAGTGATAATACCAGTGCTGATATTCCGCAATCTCACCACCTGGATAAACCGAAAACAGGTGAATGTAAGCATCCATCCGAACCGTATCCAAAAGTATGAACACCGTCCCGACAGTCTCAATCAACAAAGCTATCGCGTGGCAAAATAGCCTCAATGTATGGCGTGATGTCATGTGGCCTAACAATGTTTTGCCCGCGAACGTGCGGTCTGACATTGGTTTAGTTTGGTTTAGTATTGGGGACATTATTTCCGGTCTGCGGGGTTGGCAAGAAGATTTCCGGCCGGCCGCGCGGCGGCGCAGCCATCCGCTGTTTATCCCCACCGCCGGCGAAGGCGATTGCTAACTACTAATCTTTTGTGCCACTACCATTTTTCGTTGCACGACAAATTTGAGACTAAAGGGCAAAATCATGGGTCTTCATCCTTAACCAAACAACGAATGACATATATCAATCCACAAACACCGCCGATTGTGCTGCCCACGACGAATCGCTTTTTGAATGCGTGGCTGGTATCCTTATCAGATGGTGCCATCAAGCGCTTCTCTCTATCGGTTGGGAAGGTGTGATGGGAAGATAATACTGTATGCCAGGCGACAACATGGACGGAAATCCCGAATAAACCGCCAAGCATCAAGGCTAAAACAACCACAATGGATACCAACTTCGCCCATCGCAACCAACTTGGATCGCGGGGTTCGACTGCGTCCGTAATCTCATCCGGTTCAAACAACTTGTTGGGTGGGAACGGTTCCATAAATCTGAATCGCCGCCAAAAAAATCAGTCCGCCCGCAAACCTGCGGGCTCTCTTTTGATTAGCATGGGGACATTATTTCCGGTCTGCGGGGTTGGCAAGAATATTTCCGGTCGTTTTGCCCGCCGCGCGCGGAACCCGGCAGCCAAAGCGGCGGCGGCGGCTCCCTCTCCCCGCCCAAACGGGGAGAGGGTTGGGGTGAGGGGTTCTTTACGGACGGCCATCATCGGCCACCTCACCCCGGCCTTCTCCTCCTTCAAGGGAGGAGCGGGAGAAAACTTGTCAAAGATATAATGCCGTCGGTTTTTGAAAATATTTTTTGGCCGCTAATCCGCCGCCCCGAAAAAAAATGAATTCTTATGCGGGAAATCCACGTGATTTTTGAAAACAATTATTGCGAAGTTGTTAAAATTGAGTAAAAAATAACGGAACGCGGACTTATCCATCCCGCGTTCACCAGAAAACAAATGCAGAAAGCTAATGAGTCCGTCGCGGTGCGCCTCGGTGCGCCGCCCAAACAAGGCCTTTATGATCCGCAGTTCGAGCACGATGCGTGCGGGCTGGGCTTCGTCGTCAACATGAAGGGAAAAAAGTCGCACCAGATGGTGAGCGACGCCTTGCAGATTCTCGTGAACCTCGACCATCGCGGCGCGTGCGGCTGCGAAGCCAACACCGGCGACGGCGCGGGCATCCTCATCCAGATTCCGCATGATTTTTTGGTGACCGAGGCCGCGCGGCTCGGTTTCAAATTGCCCGCCGTCGGCCAATATGGCGTGGGGCAAATGTTCCTGCCGAAAGATTTGGCGGAGCGCAATGCCATCAAAGCGGAACTCGCCAAAATTATTTCCGCCGAAGGCCAGACGGTGCTCGGTTGGCGCGAAGTGCCGACGGATAATTCTTCGCTCGGCAAAACCGCCGTGGCGGCGGAGCCGTTCATGGCGCAGGTGTTTGTCGGGCGCAGCGCCGGGCTGAAGGACGAGGCGGCGTTTGAACGCAAACTTTACGTCATCCGCAAACAGGCGGAGCAGACCATCCGTTACGGCCATAAAATCGCCGGCGGCCAATGGTTTTACGTTGCCAGCCTGTCGGCGCGCACGCTCATCTACAAGGGGATGCTGATGTCCGAGCAGGTGGAGAAGTATTACGCCGACCTGCGCAATCCCGCCGTGACCACGGCGCTGGCGCTCGTGCATTCGCGTTTTTCGACCAACACCTTTCCGAGCTGGGACCGCGCGCATCCGAACCGTTTCATCGCGCACAACGGCGAGATCAACACGCTGCGCGGCAATGTTAATTGGATGCATTCGGCGCAGGCGAATTTCAAGTCGGAGCTGTTCGGCGATGAAATTAAAAAAGTGGTTCCCGTCATCAACACCGACGGCAGCGACTCCGCGCAATTTGACAACGCCGTGGAACTGCTTGTCATGGCCGGCCGCGAATTGCCGCACGCGATGATGATGATGATTCCCGAACCGTGGGAAAATCACGAGAGCATGGACGCCGAGCGCCGCGCGTTTTACGAATTTCATTCCTGCCTCATCGAGCCGTGGGATGGCCCGGCCTCGATGGCGTTCACCGACGGCATCCGCATCGGCGCGTGCCTCGACCGTAACGGTCTGCGCCCCTCGCGCTATTATATTACCAAGGACGACGTGGTTATCATGGCGTCGGAAGCGGGCGTGCTGCCCATCGCGCCGGAGCGCGTGGCGGTGAAAGGCCGGTTGCAGCCGGGCCGGATGTTCCTCGTGGACACCGAGCAAGGCCGCATCATCGCGGACGAGGAGCTGAAGAAAAAATACGCCAGCGCGCATCCGTATCAGCAATGGCTGGACGAACATCATGTGCTGCTGGAAAACCTGCCGGCGCCGACGGAACACACGGAACCGGCGCACCGGAAAATTTTGCAGGAGCAGCAGGCGTTCGGCTACACGTTTGAAGATTTGCGGTTCATCGTCGGCCCGATGGCGCGCGACGGAATGCAGCCGCTCGGCTCGATGGGCACGGACACGCCGCTGGCGGTGCTCTCGCAGAAACCGCAGTTGCTCTACAATTATTTCAAGCAGCTTTTCGCGCAGGTCACGAACCCGCCGATTGATCCCATCCGCGAGGAAATTGTCACCGCCACGCACACGATGGTCGGTTCGCGCGGCGGCTTGCTGAACCCCGGCCCGGAAAGCTGCGCGCTCATCCGGCTGGATCAGCCGATTCTCACCAACGAAGAGTTGGACAAACTGCGGTTCCTCCAACGCCCCGGTTTCAAAACGGTGACGCTGCCGATTTTGTTCCCGGCGGCCGACGGCGCGAAAGGTTTGGAAGCGGCGCTCGAAAAAATGTTTGCCGCAGCCGATGCCGCCATTCAGGACGGCGCGAACATTGTGATTCTGTCGGATCGCGGCGTTTCGCCGGAGCTGGCGCCGATTCCGGCACTGCTCGCCACGGCGGGTTTGCATCATCATCTGATTCGCAACGGCAAGCGCGGCAAAGTCGGCCTCGTGCTCGAATCCGGCGAACCGCGCGAGGTGCATCATTTCGCGCTGCTCATCGGCTATGGTTGCAGTGCCATCAATCCGTATCTCGCCTACGAGACGCTGGATGATTTGATCCGCGAAGGGCTGTTGCCGGGGCTGGATCACAAGACCGCCATCAAGAAATACATCAAGGCCGCCATCAAGGGCGTCGTCAAGACGATGGCCAAGATGGGCATCTCCACGGTGCAAAGCTATCGCGGCGCGCAAATCTTTGAAGCCGTCGGCGTGAATAGCGACGTGGTGGAAAAGTATTTTACTTGGACGCCGACGCGGATTCAGGGCATCGGCCTCGACGTGATTGCCGAAGAAGCGCTGGCGCGTCATCGCCGCGCGTTCCCGCCCGTGTCCGTCAATCCCGAACTGGAAGCGGGCGGCCAGTATCAATGGCGCGACGGCGGCGAACAGCATCTGTTCAATCCGCAGACGATTCATAAATTGCAAACCGCCTGCCGCCTCGGCAGCGAAAAAATTTACCGCGAATACGCCGATTTAATCAACGACCGCGCGAAGTCACTTTGCACGCTGCGCGGCTTGCTCGACTTCAAGTTCGCCGCGAAACCGCTGCCGATTGAAGAAGTGGAATCGGTTGAAGAAATCGTGAAGCGCTTTAAGACCGGCGCGATGAGCTACGGTTCCATCAGCAAAGAGGCGCACGAAACGCTCGCCATCGCGATGAACCGCCTCGGCGGCCGCAGCAACACCGGCGAAGGCGGCGAAGATCCGCTGCGTTACACTTGGACGAATGAACGCGGCGACTCGAAGAATTCCGCCATTAAGCAGGTCGCCAGCGGACGTTTCGGCGTGACGAGTCATTACCTCATCAACGCCAAGGAAATTCAGATCAAGATGGCGCAGGGCGCGAAGCCCGGCGAAGGCGGTGAGCTGCCCGGCAAAAAAGTTTTCCCGGACATCGCCAAAACGCGCGGCACCACGGCGGGCGTCGGTTTGATTTCGCCGCCGCCGCATCATGACATTTATTCCATCGAAGATTTGGCGGAGTTGATCCATGACCTGAAAAATTCCAACCGCAATGCGCGCGTCAGCGTGAAACTCGTCGCCGAAGTCGGCGTCGGCACGGTCGCGGCGGGCGTCGCCAAGGCGCACGCGGATGTGGTTTTAATTTCCGGTCACGACGGCGGCACGGGCGCATCGCCGCTGTCGTCCATCAAGCACGCCGGCGGCCCGTGGGAACTCGGATTGGCCGAGGCGCACCAGACGCTCGTGTTGAACGGACTGCGCAGCCGCATTTATGTCGAGACGGACGGCCAGTTGAAAACCGGGCGCGACGTGGCCGTGGCCGCGCTGCTCGGCGCGGAAGAATTTGGTTTTGCCACCGCGCCGCTCGTGGTGATGGGCTGCATTATGATGCGCGTTTGCCATCTGAACACCTGCCCCGTCGGCATCGCCACACAAGATCCGCGCCTGCGCAAACGCTTCACCGGCGAAGCCGAGCACGTCGTAAACTTCATGCGCTTCATCGCGCAGGAACTTCGCGAGATCATGGCCCAACTTGGTTTCCGCAAACTGGAAGACATGGTTGGCCGCACGGACAAGTTGATTCCGTGGAAGGCGATTGAACATTGGAAAGCCAGCGGCTTGGACATCTCGCCGATTCTGCACCAGCCGAACGTCGGCCCGGAAATCGGACGTTTCCGCTCGCAGGATCAGGATCACGGCTTGGAAAAATCTTTGGACGTGACCAAGCTGCTCGACCTCTGCAAACCCGCCATTGAGCGGGGCGAAAAAGTGAAGGCAGAATTGCCAATCATCAACGTGAACCGCGTCGTCGGCACCATCGTCGGCAGCGAAATCACCAAGAAACACGGGCCGAACGGCTTGCCGGAAGATACGGTGCATCTGAAATTCCACGGCAGCGCCGGACAGAGCCTCGGTGCGTTTGCGCCCAAGGGCATGACGCTCGAACTCGAAGGCGACGCGAATGATTATTTCGGCAAGGGCTTGAGCGGTGCCAAGCTCATTGTATATCCGCCGAAGGCTTCGACCTTCGTCGCGGAAGACAACATCATCATCGGCAACGTGGCGCTTTACGGCGCGACGGCGGGTGAGATTTTTGTCGGCGGCATGGCGGGCGAACGCTTTGCTGTCCGCAACTCCGGCGTCAACGCCGTCGTCGAGGCCATCGGCGATCACGGATGCGAATACATGACGGGCGGCAAGGTAATCATCCTCGGCAAAACGGGCCGCAATTTCGCCGCCGGCATGAGCGGCGGCGTGGCTTATATTCTGGACGAGGCGGGCGATTTCAAAACCCGCTGCAACATGGAACTCGTCGCGCTCGACAAGCTCACCGACGCGGATGAAATCGAGGAAGTTTGGAAACTCATCCAGCGGCATCAGGCGTTCACCCAAAGCCAACGCGCGGCAAAGATTCTCGCGGACTGGAAAAATTATTTACCGAAGTTCGTGAAAGTGTTACCGCAGGATTACGCCCGCGTGCTGGCCTCGCTCAAGAAAGTGCAGTCGCAGGGCTTGAGCGGCGAAGAGGCCATCATGGCGGCCTTCGAGGAAAATGTGAAGGGCGGCCATTGAACAACCCGAAATTTTAATTCATACCACTAAATCAAAATGGGAAAACCCACTGGCTTTTTAGAGTTCAAACGCGAACTGCCCGCCGACCGCACGCCGCTCGAACGCCTCGCGGACTGGCGGGAAATTCACCTGCACCAAGCCGAAGCCGACCTGAAAAAACAGGGCGCGCGCTGCATGGATTGCGGGATTCCGTTCTGCCATACCGGCCAGCTCGTCAGCGGCATGGCGAGCGGCTGCCCGATTCACAATCTCATTCCTGAATGGAACGATTTGGTTTATCGCGGACTTTGGCACGAGGCGTTGGATCGTCTGCACAAGACGAATAATTTCCCGGAGTTCACTGGCCGCGTTTGTCCCGCGCCGTGCGAAGGTTCCTGCGTGTTGGGCAAGAGCGATCCTGCCGTCACCATCAAGAACATTGAAGTCAGCATTATTGACAAAGGCTGGGAAAATGGTTGGGTCACGCCTGAACCACCCAAGCAGCGCACCGGCAAAAAAATAGCCGTGGTCGGTTCCGGTCCCGCCGGACTTTCCGCCGCCGCGCAGTTGAACAAAGCCGGCCACGAAGTCACCGTCTTCGAGCGCGCTGACCGTCCCGGCGGTTTGCTCATGTATGGCATCCCCAACATGAAGCTCGATAAAAAAGAAGTCGTGCTGCGCCGCATCGCCTTGCTGGAAAAAGAAGGCGTGAAGTTTGTCTGCAACACCGAGGTCGGAAAAAATTATCCGACCGACAAGCTGCTGAAAGATTTTGACGCCGTGATTCTCGCCACCGGCGCGACCAAGCCGCGCGATTTGCCAATTGAAGGCCGCCAACTCAAAGGCATTCATTTCGCGATGGAATTTCTCACCGCGAATACCAAGAACCTGCTCGACGGCGACCAGCCCGGCACGCAGATTTCTGCCGACGGCAAGAGCGTCGTCGTCATCGGCGGCGGCGACACCGGCACGGATTGCGTTGGCACGTCGCTGCGGCACGGCTGCCAGAGCATCGTGCAGGTGGAGATTTTGCCGCAGCCGCCGCTGGAACGCGCCAAGGATAATCCGTGGCCCGAATGGCCCAAGACGCTCAAGGTGGATTACGGTCAGGAAGAGGCCGCCGCGAAATATGGCGCCGACCCGCGCATCTATCTCACCACCGCCACCAAATTTGAAGGCGACGCCAACGGCCACGTCAAAGCTGTCCACACCGTGCAAGTCGAGTGGACGAAGAATGACAAAGGCCAGTTCATTCCCAAGAATGTTCCCGGCACGGAAAAAGTTTTGCCCGCGCAACTCGTGCTGCTCGCGATGGGTTTCCTCGGGCCGGAGCAACAATTACTTGCTCAACTCGGCGTAGGATTCACTGACCGCAGCAATGTGAATGCGGAGTTTGAAAAATACAAAACGACTGTTGAAAAGGTGTTTGCCTGCGGCGATTGCCGGCGCGGCCAGAGCCTCGTCGTATGGGCCTTCAACGAAGGTCGCGGCGCGGCGCGCGAATGTGACCGCTTCCTGATGGGTCGCACCGACCTCCCGTAAATTAAAAGCTGCCAGTCGGAAAATCCGCTGGCAGCCGCTCCCCACTAAAACCTGAACCGTTTAATCCGCGTAGCCCGTCGGATGTTTCAGGTGCCACGCCCACGCGGTTTTCACGATGTCTTCCAGCTTCGGATACTGCGGCTTCCAGCCGAGTTCCGTGTGCGCCTTGGTCGCGGCGGCCACCAAACGCGGCGGATCGCCAGCGCGACGCGGCTTCTCGATGGCCGTGATTTTCTTGCCGGTGATTTTTTCGCACGTCTGAATGACTTCCCGCACCGAATAGCCGTCGCCGTTGCCGAGGTTGAAGAACCCGCTTTTGCCCGGCTGCAAACCAAGAATATGCGCCTGCGCCAAATCTTTGATGTGAATGTAATCGCGGATGCAAGTCCCGTCCGGCGTCGGATAATCTGTGCCGTAAATTTCCAGATGCGGCTTCCGGCCCTGCGCCACGAACAGCACGTTCGGAATCAGGTGTGATTCAATGCGGTGATGTTCGCCGAACTTTTCGCTCGCGCCGGCGGCGTTGAAATAACGGAACGCAATAAACTCCAGCCCGTAAATCTGCTGATACCAGATGAGCGCCTTCTCAAACATCAGCTTGCTCTCGCCGTAGGGATTGATCGGGCGCTGAGGCAAATCTTCCGTCATCGGCACGCGGTCCGGCGGGCCGTAGGTAGCACACGTCGAACTGAAGACAAATTTCTTCACGCCACATTCCACGGCGGCGTCCGCGAGCTTGAGCGCATTGACGAAGTTGTTGTGAAAATATTTTTTCGGGTTCGTCATGGATTCGCCCACCAGCGCGAACGCGGCGAAATGCAAGATGGCGTCCGGCATCACCGACTTGACGGCGGCGAGGATGTTTCCCTCCTCTTCGGGCTTGGCAAAAATAAATTTCGCGCGCGGATCCACGGCGGAGCGATGGCCTTCCGTGAGATTGTCATAAACCGTGACCTGATGGCCGGCGTTGAGGAGTTCTTCCGTGCAAACGGAACCGATATAACCGGCACCGCCGGTGACAAAGACGTTCATGCGGACAGTGTAGAAAATTCCCGCGCCGGTGAAAGTTCAAAAAACGGACGACCGGCGCGGGTGAAGCGCGAGTTGTCTCAACTCGCAGCGCTTCACCAGGCCGTCCACTACTGCCAAACCCGTCCGAAGATGTTGCTTGCCAGCAGACATAGCTAACTACATCTGTAGTGTGAATGGAGTTTTGGTGGCCGACTCTCGCCGATAATGAATGGTTTTTGGAAATCTCACTTTTGGCTTTTCAGAACCAGTCAAAATCTGTGCGCTATCAGTGCGGGAGTCAACGAAATCCTCGTTTTTATTGGGAAAAATGGTGCGCGGTGGAGGTTTCGAACCTCCGATTCGTAACCCACCCTCATGAACATCAGAAATATGGGGTTTAGCGACAGTTTTGGTTGCTTTGACCGACTTGGTGTTGTTAGTTTTGTTGTTAGGTATGGCAAGCTTACGCAAACGACCCGGCAGCAATTTGTGGGTGTGTTGTTACACACGCCCGGACGGCTCGCGCGCCCAGCGAAGCACCGGCAAAAACAAACGCGACGAAGCCATGGAAATTTGCCTGCAATGGGAGGCTTCGGCGGATCAGGCTCGCCAGGGAAATTTCACTGAAGCGCAGGCCCGTAAAGTTGTCAGCGATATCGCCCAGCGCTCCGGCATGGGTGCGATTGAATTTGCCACGACCAAGCAGTTCTTGACGGACTGGATCACCAGCAAAGAGGCAACGAAGGCCAAGGGCACAACCGTCCGATATCGCTACGTAGTAGACAAATTCATTGAATCGCTGGGGAATCGCGCCTCGACAAACCTGGGAAATGTCAGGCCATCGGACATCTCCGCATTCAGAGACGCGCAAGTGAAGGCTGGCAAATCCAACGGCACGGCCAACATGGTGATCAAGACGCTGCGTATTCCGTTTAATATGGCTCGGCGGCAAGGGCTGATTCTTTCCAACCCAGCTGATGCCGTTGATTTGCTCTCAACTGATCGTCAAAGCCGCATTACTTTCAGTCGTGCTCAAATCGCCGACTTGATGAGGGTCGCGGATTTGGAATGGAAGGGCATGATTTTATTGGGTGTCTGCCACGGCCTCCGACTCGGGGACGCAGTTCGGCTGACTTGGGAAAATATCAACGTCGAACGCAGGTCGTTGATTTTACGGCCGCAGAAAACGAAGCGGTCAAACGCGAACGCCGAAGAATATCCATTGCACCCGGACGTTGCTGATTACATCACCAAATTGCCCATTCACACCAGCAATCCCAAGGCTCCCCTATTCCCCGCCCTGTCGAAGCGGAAACTGGGCGGCCGGACTGGGCTGTGCGAGACGTTCAGAAAACTCATGCACAAAGCCGGCATCGTCACGGAAGGCGAGAAGTTGGAACGGAAGGAAGGCAAGGGGCGGCGGTTCTTTGAATTGGGCTACAGCCAGAACTAGACTGCATGATGATCTGGTTATCTTTTTATTCTTTGGCCTGCAATTGAGCCCTGAGCCGTGTTCTGGGCGAGTTTCAGGCTCCAACCACTCACCGGAGCCCTTTGAGACCCGAAGCTCTGGAATAGGCCATAGAGGTTCAGGAATCGCAAAACATATAGTAACGGGGTTGGATATAGTTTGGCTCCCAAGCATTACTATATGTTTCAGATTATCAAACAAGCCCGGTGTCCTAATTCCAAAGTCAAATCTACATCCAGATTCAGAGTCAACAATCAGGTCTTCGGTCAATAAACAGGGCCCGAACAAGACAACAAACAGCAGCCAGATTTTGTATATCTAATTGAGTTGTTCCTAATAAGGTAAAGAGGGGTTTTGTGGAGATACTCCCGATAAAAATGAATGCGATAAAAGAACTAGAACTGGTTTGCGTTGAGATGTGCCGGATGCTTTGAATAGACACCAGGAAGCATGGAAGGGATTGAAACTCGTGGATGCTGAGGTTTTGGCGGCGCAACGAAATGGGAGCAAGGATGGCAGGAATAATCCAGATGTTTGACCTGCTTTTCAGACCAACTCCAAAACCCGATCGCTACAAATCGGATCAAAATCGGTGCCGTTGTTGTTCGTCCACAATCCCAAAGCCCGCCGTTATTTGTTGCGGTTAAGAACTGATGGAGTTGCTCGGGTCACGGTTCCGAAAAGTGGCTCAATTTCAACGGCCAGAAAATTCGTGGGCAAGAACGAAGGGTGGTTGGAGCAGCAGATTCAGAGGTTGGAAACGCAGCCAAAAACCGTGAATGAATGGAGACTAGGGAGCGAGATATATTTTCGGGGAGAGCAAGTGAAGATTGTGGTTGAGATGGCAAACCAGATTCGGTTTGGTTCTCGCCGGCCTCCTCGCCGGTTGCGGCCTAGGGCTTGGGCCAGCGGGGCCAAGGCGCGCGGCCAATTCCCGCCGTCGCCGGTTTTTCAGCAATTCTACGGAGTTTTTGAGCCAATTTCGCGGGCATCCCGCATTTTTGCGTGAGCACGAATCATTGGTGCCCGAGGCAAAACGATTCGTGCCCGAGGCAAAATGGTTTGGGCTTGAGGCAATTTCATTTGGGCGCGGGGCAAAATCATTTATGCCCGAGGCAAAATCGCTCGTGCTCGGGGCAAAACGATTTATGCCCGAGCACGAATCATGGGTGCTTGAGGCAAAACCGCTCGTGCCCGGGCACGCCTCATTCGTGCCCGAGGCAAAATCATTTGTCCCGATGCCCTTGAGGCCAAAACCCGCGCTTTATCCCGCAACCCCCCAGCCCTTTTATGCGTATCGCCTATTGGGATTCCGGCGACCCGGAAATGTATTTCGACAATCCGAACCTTCGGTGGGGCTCGCCCAGCTATCTCTTGGAGGCTGGCGATCCGGGGTATGTCCCGCCGACCCCGCCCGTTAACCCAATCAACCCAAGGAAAAAACGTATGAAACATAATAAATATTGGCCGCGCCGGCAGGGCGACCAAGTCATCTGGCTCAAAGCCTTCAGCACGCAACTCGCCAATTTCGCCACCCCGCTCGGGCTTACCCCCGCGCAGGTCACGGCCATCACGGCGGACTGTTTGTGGCTGGCGTATCTGCTGGAAGCCTGGCTCCCCGACCTCCGGCAGTGGGCGCAAAGCGGCACGGACGTGCTCAACGCCGCCGAGACCGGCGCCGGCACGGATGTCATTGCGTTGCCCGGCTGGACTGCGCCGACCCCGCCCACCGGCGTCACGCCGCAACTGCCCGGCTCGCTCACCCGCATCTTCGCCCTCGTCCAAACTATCCGCGACAACCCGAAATGCACCGACGCCATCGCCACGACGCTCGGCATCGTGGGCGCGGCGGCGGCGGACCCGGATTTGAGCGCGGTGCAGCCGCCGCTCGCGGCCACGGTCATCGGCGCGGAGGTGGATTTGAAATCGGGCTGGGGCGGCAACTCGGCGTATCTGGATAATATCGAGTTTCAAAAGGACTGGGGCGACGGCAAAGGTTTTGTGTCCCTGACCATCACGGCGTCGCTCACGTTCACGGACACCGCGCCGCACCCCGCCGCGCGCACGGCGTGGGCGTATCGGGCAATTTACCGGGTCGGCAACCGGCAGGTCGGCGTCTTCAGCAATCCGGTGAGCGTCGGCGTGGGCGGGTAACGGGCGGGGCGGGCGGAAAAGCGGCGGCGGGCCGCCGCCCTCCCAGACGCTGGCGCGAAGAGCGCGGCTCCCAGGTGCGCGGAGCGTTTTGGAGTGCGCCAGTCCCCTGGCGCTTTCCCCTCGACGCGACCACCCAAAAGAATCTTCCCGCAATCCAGCCGCCGACTCTGCTCCGTCAATTTTTTGGTTTAATCCGTTCACCGGCCAAAGCGGCGGAGGGCCGCCGCACTCCAAGACGCTGGCGCGAAGTTCGTGGCATCCGCGAGCGCGGAGCGTTTTGGAGTGCGCCAGTCCCCTGGCGCTTTCCCCGGCAGCGCGGTTGGCGGCACGGTTTGGATTGATTATTGCCGGAAAAACCGGCATTAAAACCCGCGCATGAAACACAATTCCTATTTTGAAGGCAAA
>Ga0208507_1001494_pt1 | contig 12982 bp, 11 predicted proteins | sample CryBogCBH12Aug01_FD_184626 | JGI IMG/M metagenome (GOLD analysis project Ga0208507, IMG submission 184626) | Freshwater microbial communities from Crystal Bog, Wisconsin, USA - CBH12Aug09.1 (SPAdes) (version 2) | ecosystem: Environmental > Aquatic > Freshwater > Lake | place: Crystal Bog... | reverse complement strand
CAGCTTCGCGGACTACTACGACCCGCAATGGCTCGGCTTCCGCGCGCTGCGCGTCATCAACGACGACCTCATCCTGCCCGGCATGGGTTTCGGCACGCACCCGCACCGCGACATGGAAATCATCAGCTACGTCTTGAGCGGCGCGCTCCAGCACCGCGATTCGATGGGCAACGGCCGCGTCATCAAGCCCGGCGAGTTTCAATACATGGCCGCCGGCTCCGGCGTGGAGCACAGCGAATTCAATCCGTCCAAAACGGAGGCCACGCGCCTGCTGCAAATCTGGATCAAACCGGACACGAAGGGCGTGAAGCCGCGTTACGCCGAGAGAAATTTGGCGAAGGCGGAAACCGGTAAGCTGCATCTCGTCGCCAGCAAAACCGGCCGCGATGGCTCGTTTGAAATCCATCAGGACGCCGATTTGCTCCTCGCCAAACTGGACGCAGGGCAGGCGGTGAAACATGCGCTGGCGAAAGACCGGCACGCGTGGATTCACGTCGCGGAAGGCGAAGTGACCCTCAACGGCACGAAGCTCTCCGGCGGCGACGCCGTGGCTTTGAGCGAAGAAAATTTGCTAGAAATCACCGCGAGCAAGCCGTCGCAAGTTTTGTTGTTCGATCTAAACTAAAACCAAACCAACAAAGGAAAAATAAAATGCCAACTGTATCTGTCATCTACTTCAGCGGCTCCGGCCACACCGCCAAGCTCGCCGAAGCCATTAACAAAGGCGCGGCTTCCGTCGCCGGCTTGCAGACCAATCTCATCGCCATCAACGGCGACGACATCGCCAAAGGCCGTTACAAAAACGACGCAGTGTTCGCCCAGCTCGACGCGAGCGACGGCATCATTTTCGGCAGCGCCACCTACATGGGCGGGCCGGCGGCGCAGTTCAAGGCGTTCGCCGACGCGACGGCGGGAAAATGGTTCACTTCCGCCTGGAAGGATAAAATTGCCGCCGGCTTCACCGTCTCGATGAGTCCGAGCGGCGACAAGCTGAACACGCTGCATTATTTTTTCACGCTGGCGATGCAGCACGGCATGGTCTGGATCGGCCAGCCGGAAATGCCGTTGCAGCCGAACAGCGTCAATCGCCTCGGCAGCAACAGCGGCGTAATGGGCCAGGCCGGCCAGGAATCGCCCGATATCGCGCCGAGCGAAGGCGACAAGCTCACCGGCGAACTGCTCGGCAAACGCGTCGCGGAATTCGCGCTGAAATTGAAAAAATAATTGGTAATAAATTTCCGCCGCTGGAATAAAATCCGGCGGCGGATTTTTTATTTCGCCATTGCGTTGCCGGCGATAAAACCGGTCGTCCACGCGGCTTGAAAATTAAAGCCGCCGGTCACGCCGTCAATGTCCAGCAGTTCGCCCGCGAAAAAAAGTCCGGGGCAGATTTTGCTCTCCATCGTCTGAAAATTCACCTCGCCGAGCTTCACGCCGCCGCACGTCACGAACTCGTCCTTGTTCAAACTTTTGCCGGTCACAAAAAATTCCGAGCGCAAGATTTGCCACGCCAATGCTTGCGATTGTGCGCGTGTGAGCGCAGCCCAGCGCACGTCGCGCGCGATGCCCGCCGCCAAAACCAATTGTTCCCACAAACGCGCCGTGAGCGGAAACACCGGCACGTTCACGAGCAGTTTTGCGCCGGCGGATGCGCGGCGCGCTTGAAATTGCTGGATGATTTTTTCCTCGTTCGATGCCGGCAGCCAGTTCACCAGCAGCGGAAACTGGTAGTTCAAATCGTGCAGCGTCCGCGCGCCCCACGCGGAAATTTTTAAGATCGCCGGCCCGCTCAAACCCCAGTGCGTGACGAGCAGCGGCCCGCGTTCGCGCAATTTTGCGATTGGAACAGAAACTTCCGCCAGCTCCAGCGACACGCCCGCGAGCGCACGCAGCCACGGCGTTTCAATTTGAAACGTGAACAGCGACGGCACCGGCGGTTCGATTTGGTGGCCGAGCGTAACGGCCAGTTGCCCGGCAACAGCAGCGCGACAGCCGCCGGTGGCGAGCAGCAATTTGTCGCAGGAAAATTTTTCGCCGCTGGAAAGTGCCAGCTCAAATTTGCCGGCGGAATTTTTTACCACGGATTCCACGGCGCAATTCAGCCGGAATTTCACATTCGCATTTTGCGCTGCATTCATTAGACAATTGACGATTGTTTCCGAATTATCGGTGATGGGAAACATCCGTCCGTCTGATTCCGTTTTTAATTTTACGCCACGCGCCGCGAACCAGTCCACGGTGTCGCGCGCGGAAAATTTCGTGAACGGGCCGAGCAGCGCCTGGCCGCCGCGCGGGTAGCGCGCCACAAATTCGCGCGGCTCGAAACACGCGTGCGTGACGTTGCAGCGGCCGCCGCCGGAGATGCGCACCTTGTCCAGCCCGCGCGCGGTTTTTTCCAGAATGGTCACGTCGGCACCGGCTTCCGCCGCCGCGATGGCCGCAAAAAAGCCCGCCGCACCGCCGCCGACCACGATGATTTGCCTCGAACTCACGCGCGAAGCATTGCAAAATTTCCGCCGTGTCCGAAGAAAATTTACCAGCCACGCCGCCGGTGCCGCACCGACGCCGCCCGCGTTACGGCGGCAAAAACCCGCGCCGCTTCGAGGACAAATACAAGGAACACGGCGGCGACGCGGCGACCATCGCCAAGGTCATCGCGTCCGGCAAGACGCCGGTGGGCACGCACCGGCCCATCATGGTTGCGGAAATTCTGGCCGCGCTCGCGCCCCAGCCTGGCGACATCGCGGTGGACTGCACACTCGGCTACGGCGGCCACGCGCAGGAAATTTTGCCAAAACTTTTGCCCGGCGGAAAATTGCTCGGGTTGGACCAAGACCCGTTGCAATTGCCGAAAACCGAGGCGCGGCTGCGGGCGCTGGGTTTCGATGAAACGGTTTTCACCGCGCACCGCAGCAACTTTGCCGGCTTGCCGCAGATTTTCGCGGCGCAAAATATTTCCGGCGCGGATGTGATTCTCGCCGACTTGGGCTTGTCTTCGATGCAGATTGACGAGCCGGCACGCGGCTTTTCCGTGAAACACGACGGCCCGCTAGATATGCGGATGAATCCGCAGCGCGGCCAGCCGGCATCCGCGTTGCTGGAAAAAATCAAACCGGCGGCGCTTCAAGAAATTCTCAAAGATTTTTCCGACGAACCGAACGCCGCACAACTCGCGCCGCTGCTCGCGGGGAAAAAATTTGCGACGACGCTGGCGCTGGCCGCCGCCGTGCGGGCCGCGCTGCCAAGCGCCGGAAAAGACGCGGCGGATTTGACGGTGCGGCGGGTGTTTCAGGCTTTGCGCATCGCGGTGAACGATGAATTTTCCGCGCTGGAGACGTTGCTGCGAAATTTGCCGGCGGGCCTGAAACCCGGCGGGCGCGTGGCGATTTTGACGTTTCATTCCGGCGAGGATCGGCGGGTGAAAAAGGCGTTTGCCGCTGGGCAACAAGCCGGCTTTTATTCGGAAATCGCCGAAGAAGTCGTCCGGCCATCAGCTGAAGAGCGCAATGCAAATCCGCGCTCCGCGCCGGCAAAATTGCGCTGGGCGCGGAAGCCGTTGCCGCCAGATTTTCAAACTACGACGCCATTGGCCCGGCAGATTGTGGAATAAACTGCGGCCAACGGCTTCATGGAACGCGACCGCTTTTCATCCGCGAAATCCACGGCGAGCAAACCGAACTTTTTCGCGTAGCCGAATTGCCACTCAAAATTGTCCAGCAGCGACCAGTAGAAAAAGCCACGCACGTCCACCCCGCCGGCCATCGCGCCGTGCAGGGCGGCGAGGTTTTGGCGCAGGTCGTGTTCGCGGAAACTTTCATCCGCCGAGGCCGAGCCGTGTTCAGTGATGTAAATGGGTAGGTGAAATTTTCGTTGGAGATAGGGCAGGATTTTTTTTAGGCCTGTAGGATAACGCTCCACCATATCGTCGCAGACGAAGCCGAAATCCTTCAGCGTTTTCACCGGCGCGCCGCTCGCCGGAATCATCGCGCGGAAATGATGGAACCGCACGCGGCCATAATAATTCAGACCGATGAAGGTCGAGGCGCGCCGCCGCCAGCCGCCAAGGAACGCGTCGAGCACAAATTTATTAAACGTGTAATGACAGCCAAACGCCGTCGCCCGGTCCCACGGTGAAAATCTTTTGTAGGCGTGAAAAAACGTCCAATTCTTCGCGATGCCGACTTCCGGCTTGCGTCCCGCAACCACGCCGTCGCGACGAATAACTTGGCTCGCCTGCACATGGGCGCGCGCCAGGTGGTCAATCACGCGGCGGAATTTTCCAAGCTGCCATTTATTTTGCGGTGGAAAACCGCCGAGCAGATACGCCACGCAGGCGTAGGTATCCGGTTCGTTGAAGGTGTTCCACAAATACACACGCGTCTTCAGCGCGGCAACGAGCTGGCGGACATAATCCACAAAGGCCGGAATCGTGGCCGCATTCGTCCAGCCGCCGATTGAATTGATCCACGGCGGATTGGAAAAATGGTGCAGCACGACCATCGGCGTGATGCCTTTGGCAATCAGCCGGTCAAGCAAATCAACGTAGCGCGCCAGTTCGGTTTGGTTCAGCGGCGCGAACGGCGCGGCTTGCAGCCGCGACCACTCGATGCCAAAGCGATAGGCGTTGGTGCCGAGTTTTTGCATCCACGCGATGTCTTCGGGATAGAGGTGATAGTTGTCACAGGCGATGCGGCAGTGGCCGCCGTCCTGCGCGGTGAAATTTGTCCACTCGTTTTCGATGTGGCCTTCCACCTGCGTCGGCGACGTGGCGGTGCCCCAGAGAAAATTTTCCGGAAAGCGCAAAAGGTTTTCGCCGTTCATCGGGAAGATTTTTTTGTGACGGCGTGTTCGATGGCCTGAAATAATTTTTCCGGCGCGCTTTCCAGCCACGCGCGGAACTCGCCAGTCGGCAAACAGTCGGGCAATTCGGCGAGGCGGTCGAGGTTGAAACTTTTTTCGGCGAGGCCGATGCCGAACTGCTGCGCGTCCATGGCGTTGACCTGCTGCTCGACGTGGTTTTCCACCGGCACGAGCAACAGCGGCTTGCCGAGCCACGCGGCTTCGCTGACGGATTCAAACCCGGCGGTGCAGACGACGTGGCGGCACTCGGCCATCATCGCCAGAAATTTCTCGCCGTCGAGCTTGTGAAAGGTCAGCGCCGGCGAATGTTGAAATTCCGCCGGGGCGCCGGGTTTGTCGTAGAAACAATGCAATTTCGTGCGCGGATTTTTTGCGCTCCACGCGGTGATTTGGTCGGCGTAACCGTGGTTCAATAAATAGACGAGGACAAAATCACCGTTGGGATTGGCGGCCAGTTGAAAAAGCTGTTTCCGCAAAATCGGCGGGCCGACGATGATGCGCTTCGCCGGCAAATCGGGCGCGGTGTAAAGCGAGAGCGCCAGCTTGGTCGCGCGCGCGCCGAGCAGCCAGGTGTAAATTCTCATGCTCAACAACTGCTTCCACAACTGCGGCGCGTGAACGTAGCCGGGATGCTGGAACATGAACTGATGGCCGATGGCGACGACCGGCGGCCGCTGGCGGCGCGTGAGGGCGTAGAACGCGGCCATCGGCTCGAAAAAATTGAGAATCACGTCCGGCTGCGTTTCGCGGACGATGGCATCAAGCTGGCGCAGGATGCCAAAGTATTTTGGCAGCTTGCCGAAGACGCCGAGCAGCGTGGCGGTATTGCTGACCGAACGGTTGTTTTTATATTTGAATTCCAGCGTCGGCAGTGGCCGGACGGGCATCTTCATCGCCGATGCGAAGTATGCCGGCATTGGCCGTTGCGCGCTCGCGCCGAGCGTCACGGCGACGATTTGATGGCCCGCCGCCTCGGCCATTTCCTTCACGGCCATCGCCTGGGTCAGGTGACCCCGGCCCTCGCCCAGCACGCAGAACATCATTTTCATGGAAGTGGATGAGTTTGATTTTGCCGTCGAAATCTTCAATCAGAGCCGTGCAGCTTTCAACCCAATCGCCGCAGTTCAAATACTGGATGCCGTCAATCATTTTTACCTCGGCGCGGTGGATGTGGCCGCAGATAACGCCATCCGTCTGGTGGCTGCGCGCCATGGAGGCGAGCGTGTCCTCGTATTCGGTGACGTATTTCACGGCGGACTTGGCCTTGAATTTCAGATACGCAGCAAGCGACCAATAGCCAAAGCCCAGCGCACGGCGGAGGCGGTTGAAATATAAATTGAAGTCGAGAATCCAGTTGTAAAGGTGCGAACCAAGTTTTTCCAACAGGTGGTTGAAATGGGTAAGCCCGTCGGCCTGATGGCCATGGATGACAAGATACTTTTTCCCGTCGGCGGCGGTATGGATTACCTGTCGCGCCACCATCACCCGGCCAAAGCGCATTCCAAAAAACTGCTCGATGAACTCGTCGTGATTGCCGGAAATGTAAATTACCTTCGTCTGCTTGCGGCTTTTGCGAAGCAATTTTTGGATGAGCACGTTGTAGTCGTCACGCCAAAACCAGCGGAATTTTAATTCCCAGCCGTCAATGAAATCGCCGACGAGGTAGAGATACTTGCAGTCCACCACGCGGAGGAATTCGAGCAACTCCGCGACGCGGGCATGCTTCGTGCCGAGATGAATATCGGAAATCCAGACCGAGCGGCAAACGAATGGCTCATCGGCATTCAAATCCAGATATGTTTGGTCATTCTTCATAACGCGCGGACGGCTTAACTTTGCCTGATGGTGAGTTGGTAGAGCAACTGACTAATGAATATGTCACCCGACTTTCACTTGAGCGTAACCTCAATGAAACATTCCGCTCCGCCGTTCCGCAGCGACCGCTGATTTTGCGTCGCCAACGTCCATGCGCCACCTTCAGACTTGTCCGCCGCAACCTGCTTCAATGCTAACGTTGGGCGCAACATTAAAGGGGCGGAGCCGGATGTTCTGGAGGAGGTAAATAGAACCATTAAAATGGGATTTTAAGGAAGTGGAGCCAATTGTCGGACTTGAACCGACGACCTGATCATTACGAATGACCTGCTCTACCAACTGAGCTAAATTGGCACCGAAAGAAAGTCTGCCATGTTGCCCGCCTACCGTCAAGCCGCGCCGGAAACCGTCAAGGCGGAACGCGCGCTGTTGGTTGTAACTCGTCGGCGCGCGGTTCCGTCTGTCTGCTCAATCCAGCGGTTTCGCCGCCTTTCTTATCGTGATTAAAAACCCATTCTCCGTCGCCGCCCTCGCGGCGATTTTTTACCTGCTCGTCCAAAGCCTTTCCGCCGCTGCGCCACCCGTCACGCTGTCGGAAAATTCCAGCACCTTCACGCTCGACAACGGCATCGTCCGCACCGAAATCGAAAAACGCAACGGCACGCTCTCCTCGCTCGTGTTTCGCGGGCAGGAACTGCTTGCGAGAGGCGGCGGCTACTGGTCGTCCGTCGGGCGCGGCAACAACAACCGCGCGCCGGGCGAACTCGCTTCCGTCATCGCCAGTTCGCCAGAGCGCGGCGAGGTTTCCTGCCGCCTCGGCAATGTCGCCGGAGCCTCGAACATTTCGCTCGACACGGATTACCGCTACTCGCTCGCGCGCGGCGATTCCACGATTTACGTCGCGGCCATTTTTCATCACGCGCCCGGCTCGCCCGGTTACGGCACAGGCGAATCGCGCTATTGCCTCAAGCTGAACCCGGCGGTTTTTAATTTTCTCTCCGTGGACGCCGACCGCCAGCGGCTTATGCCAAGCGGTTACGATTGGGATCACGGCACGCAAATGAATCTGAAAGAAGCGCGGCGTTTGAACACCGGTGTCCACAAAGGTGAGGTGGAACACAAATATGATTATTCCGCCGCGTTCACCGAAATGCCGGCCTACGGCTGGTCAGGAACGAAAGCGAAAATCGGCCTCTGGCTCATCAACCCCAGCCTGGAATTCATCGGCGGCGGCCCGACGAAAGTTGAGCTGACCGGCCACCTCGACGTGAATCCCGGCGGCACGCCCACGCTGCTGAATATGTGGCAGGGCAGCCATTACGGCGGCACGTCCGTCGCCATCGCGCCGGATGAGGATTGGACGAAAGTCGTCGGGCCGTTTGCGGTTTATTGCAACACCGGTTCAACGCCCAATGCGGTCTGGCAAAACGCGCTCACGCAGGCCACCAATGAAATGCGCCAGTGGCCTTACGCATGGTTCCACGACAAAAATTTCCCCACCGCCGAGGAACGCGGGATCGTGAGCGGCAAAATAATTTTGCGCGACGCCTTCGCGCCTGACGCGCAATGGAGCAACGTCTGGGTTGGCGTCAGCGCGCCAGATTATCGTCCGCCACCGCCGCGCGCGGGTAGTTTTGACCGGCGTTTGGGCACGAACGCGCCGCCGGCAAATGTAGCAAACGCGGCCAACCGCGCCGGATTTCCGCCGCTGGTGGACTGGCAGCGCGACGCGAAGTTTTACCAGTTCTGGACGCGCGCCGATGCCGACGGAAATTTTGAAATCAAAAATGTCCGTCCCGGAAATTACACGCTGCACGCGTTCGGCGATGGCGCGCTCGGCGAATTTTCTTTGACGAACATCACCGTCGGCACGGCGGAGAAAAAACTGCTCGGCGAACTCGTCTGGCAGCCGCCGCGCTTCGGGCGCACGCTCTGGGAAATCGGCGTGCCCGACCGCACGGCGCGCGAATTCCGCCATGGCGACCATTTTTGGCAATGGGGACTTTACTACGATTACGCGAAGGAATTTCCGCAGGACGTGAATTTCATCATCGGCCAAAGCGACTGGCGGCGTGACTGGAATTACGCGCAGCCGCCGCGCATCACCGGCAAAAATCATCCGGTCGTCAGCGAAGATGAGGAAGGCAGCAACGCGTCTTCCGCGCCGGCCTTCCGTAGCCGGGGCATCGAGGATTCGACCTGGAAAATTCAATTCGTCCTCACCAACGCCCCGGCTGGCAAGGCGACGCTGCGGCTGGCGTTCGTGGGCGCGCGCGACGGCTCGGTGGTGGCGGTGAATGTGAACGAGCACAACATTGGCGACACCGGCCGGCTGCCCGCGACCGGCGTAATGCACCGCGACGGGATTCGCGGTTACTGGTTTGAGCGGGATTTGACCTTCGACGCGAAACGGCTGAAAGTGGGCACGAACACGATTGCGCTCACTTCCTTCGCAAACAACTGGACGCAGGGCGTGATGTATGACTGTGTGCGGCTGGAATTATAGCCGTTCCCATTGATATTGGCACAAGTGGAATCGTGGCGTTGTGCGTTTTTACAACCATTTTTAATCGTTGAATTGCCCCGCCGTTCGCTTAGGCTTTCCGGGCTTAAAATGAAAAAAAAACAACCCACGTCCGTCGTCACCGGGGCTGCCGGCTTTCTCGGCTCCCACCTCACCGACCTGCTGATTGCGCGCGGACACAAGGTCATCGGCATTGATAATTTTGTCACCGGCAGCGTGGATAACATTGTCCACCTCGGCGGCAATCCAAACTTCAAATTCATCCAGCAGGATGTCACGGAATTTATTTTCCTCGAAGGCCCGGTAGATTACGTCTGGCATTTCGCGTCGCCGGCCAGCCCGATTGATTATCTGGAACTGCCGATTCAAACTTTGAAAGTCGGCTCGCTCGGCACGCACAAGGCACTTGGCTTGGCGAAGGAAAAAAAGGCGCGCTTCCTCATCGCGTCCACCTCGGAAATTTACGGCGATCCGCTCGTGCATCCGCAGCCGGAAGAATACTGGGGCAACGTCAACACCATCGGCCCGCGCGGCTGCTACGACGAATCCAAGCGTTTCGCCGAGGCCATCACGATGGCGTATCATCGCGAGCACAAAGTTCAGACGCGCATCGTTCGCATCTTCAACACCTACGGCCCGCGTATGCGAATCAACGACGGCCGCGTCGTGCCAGCGTTCGTCAGCCAGGCGCTGAAAAATAAGCCCGTTACCATTTTCGGCCAGGGCACGCAGACGCGCAGTTTCTGCTACTGCTCGGATTTGATCGAAGGCATTTATCGCCTGATGATGAGCGATTACGATATGCCGGTGAACATTGGTAATCCGGTCGAGATGACGATGCTGGAATTCGCCCAGCAAATCATCAAGGCGACCAAATCCAAAAGCAAAATTGTCCACAAGCCGTTGCCGCAGGACGACCCGAAGCAGCGCAAGCCCGACATCACCAAGGCCAAGTCCATTCTGAAATGGGAGCCAAAAGTGAGACTCGCAGACGGGTTGAAGGATACGATTGCGTATTTCAAAACGAAAGTTTGATGATGTAGGTGACGACGTGAGGAGTCTCTAACTTTTTTAATTTGAGTCTCGTCACCTCGACTTCTACAAATTAAGTTGGCTGTGGATGCTTTTCACCGCGCGCCAATTTCAATTCCGCTTTCCGCGCCCCGCGCTCATCATGGGCGTCATCAACGTGACGCCGGATTCGTTTTGCGACGGTGGCAAATTTCTCGACCCCGGCGCGGCGGTGGCACACGCGCTGAAACTAGTTTCCGACGGCGCGGAAATCCTCGACCTCGGCGGCGAATCCACCCGCCCCGGCGCGACGCCGGTTGATGAAAAGGAAGAATTGCGCCGCGTGATTCCGATCATCGAAAAACTTTCCGCGCAGGTCAAAGTTCCCATCTCGATTGACACGACCAAGCCCGCCGTCGCGCGCGCCGCGCTGGACGCCGGCGCGAGCATCGTCAACGACATCGCCGCCGCCACGCGCACGGATTTCACGATGTGGAAAATTGTGGCCGAACACCGCGCCGGCTACATCGTGATGCACGCGCAAGGTTCGCCGGCGACGATGCAGGAAAATCCGTTGTATCGCGATGTCGTCCGCGACGTCAGCGGTTTTTTTTCCGAGCGGCTCGGAATGTTGTTGAACGAAGTCGGTGTGCCGATGGAACAAGTGGTGCTGGATCCCGGCATCGGTTTCGGCAAAACGCTGGAACATAATTTGACTTTGCTCGCCGGCTTGAAAACCTTTACCAAATGGCGGCGCCCGCTGCTCATCGGTGTCTCGCGGAAATCATTCATCGGCGAGCTGCTCGACGCGGAAGTGCCAAACCGTCTCCCGGCGTCGCTCGCGGGCGCCGTGCTGGCCGTGGGCGACGGCGCGCACATCATCCGCACGCATGACGTGGCGGAAACCGTGCAGGCCGTGCAGATGGCGGAGGCGATTTACGCCCGAAAAAAAAATGTTGATTGACCTCGAAAATGGCTGGCGGCCCGCCGTGGAGATTTTAATCCTCGCGGTGTTGATCTATTTCGTCTTCAAGTTCGTGCGCGGCACGCGCGGCTGGCCGGTGGTCATCGGCTTCGTGGTCGTGCTGCTGGCGCTGACGGCGGTCACGACGATTTTGGATTTGAAGGTGTTGCGCTGGATTCTCGGCAGCGCGTCCGTGTTTATTGCGTTGGGCGCGCTGGTGATTTTTCAGCCGGAACTGCGCCGGATGCTCGCCGAGCTGGGCAATTTGCCGCTGTTCGCCAGTTCCCACGAACAGCGCGAAAGCATCGAGGTCATCATCCAAACCGTCGAGCGGCTGGCCGACGTGAAAATCGGCGCGCTCATCGCCATCGAGCAATCCATCCAGTTGCAGGAAGCGACCGAGGCCGGCATCAAGGTGGATTGCGACGCCACGGCGGAAATGCTGGAGACGATTTTTTTTCCGAACAACGCCGTGCATGACGGCGGCGTGATCATCAAGGGCGATCGCATCGCTTATGCCGCGTGTATTTTTCCGCTGTCACAGCGGACGGATCTGAACAAGTCGCTCGGCACGCGCCATCGCGCCGCACTCGGCTTGAGCGAGGAGACGGATGCCGTCATCGTGGTCGTATCCGAGGAAAACGGCATGATTTCGCACGCCTACAAAGGCCAGCTCGTGCGCGGCGTATCGCTGGAAGAACTGCGTGCGTTTCTCACTTCCATCATCCTGCGTCCGGCCCGCACCAACAACATTGTCAAATGGTTGCGGGCCCGGTTCGGCGAACACCACAAGCCCGCCGGCCCGGCAGTTATTACCCGGCACGAACCGCGCCCGGCGCCGAAAGCGAACAGCAAATGAATTTTCTTGCCACATTGCGCGCCTGGCTGCTGGAAGATTTCGGCTGGAAAATCTTTTCGCTGATTCTCGCCGTTGCCATCTGGCTGACCGTCCACAAAATTCTGTTGGAATCCGCCGCGCCCGTCGCAAACAGCGGCGGCAGCACGCTGACCTACGGCAATCTGCCCGTGCTCATCGTCGCGGCGGCGGCGGACGTGCATCTTTACCGCGTCGTGCCGGAGAGCGTCAAAGTCACCGTCACCGGCTCGCCCGAAGCCATCGCGATTTTGCAGGCCAACCAGATTCGCGCCACGGTGGATTTGACCGGTATTGATGCGGCGAAAGATTTGAAACGCAGCGTAGATGTGGCCGTGCCATCCGGCGTCACCGTCGTCAGCGTTGAACCGGCGAAAGTCGGCGTCATCGTGCCGCCTGCGCCGTAAAAATTTAATCATGAGTTCACCCCAGAAAATTTTCGGAACCGACGGTGTGCGTGGCACCGCGAACGTCGAACCTGTCACCGCCGAGACCGCGCTCAAGCTCGGTCGCGCCGCCGCGCATGTTTTCAAAAATCTCGAAGCGCAGTCGCGCGGACGAGGCAAACATAAAATTGTCATCGGCAAAGACACGCGGCTGTCCGGCTATATGCTGGAAAATGCCATTTCGTCCGGGATCCTTTCGATGGGCGTGGATGTGGTTTTCATCGGGCCGTTGCCGACGCCGGGCGTGGCTTATGTCACGCGCAGTTTGCGCGCGGACGCCGGCATCGTCATCACGGCGTCGCACAATCCTTACACCGACAACGGCATCAAATTTTTCCGCGCCGACGGCTACAAGCTCGACGACAAAATTGAGTCTGAAATCGAACGGCTCGTTTTCTCCGGCGAGGTGGAAAAAATCCAGCCGAGCGCCGAATACATTGGCCGCGCCGTTCGCGTGGACGATGCGCTGGGCCGCTACATCGAATACG
>Ga0208507_1001489_pt1 | contig 13021 bp, 8 predicted proteins | sample CryBogCBH12Aug01_FD_184626 | JGI IMG/M metagenome (GOLD analysis project Ga0208507, IMG submission 184626) | Freshwater microbial communities from Crystal Bog, Wisconsin, USA - CBH12Aug09.1 (SPAdes) (version 2) | ecosystem: Environmental > Aquatic > Freshwater > Lake | place: Crystal Bog... | reverse complement strand
GATATCCTTAGTAAAATTGAAGATAAAGAAGATTTAATGTCTATACGTAAGTTCGTTATAGAATCAGAACAATCCTTTGGTAATGATTACCCAAAGTTAATGAAAGATTTGTTTAATTCTGTTTATAGAAGCTCAATGAAGGAGGATAAAAAAAGACTTGCATTGCTGCAAGTCTCTGAATATCTGTATCGATCAGCTTTAGTAATGGATCAAGAAATCAATTTTTTTAGCTGTCTTATTGCTTTAAGTCAATTATAAAGCAGAAGTTTGTTCTGGGTCTTTAGCGTTGTTATCTTGAGCTACTGGATCGTTAGTTGGCATTGCTGCATCTTCTTCCATTCTCCAGCATTCTTCTTTAACGGAGCCATCTTCACCCCAGCACTCATCAACTAATCTATCATCTTCCATGTTCCAGCATTCATCTTTAACATGGTGCTTGAGATCTGATTCGTCGTAAACTTCTTCCTCTTCTTCTAAACAAGTACAAGGATTGGTATGGCACTTAGGGCATGGTGCTTCCATATCACCAGCTACCATAGCTGATTCTTCTTCTTCCTTTTTGCACTGACATACATCCATACCGCAAATAGGGCAAACATTTTCTTCTACTGGAGTTGAGTCTTCTTCTGTGCGTTCGTCTTCAGCATTATCTTCACGTAAAATGTGTATATAAAGATTATTTAAAGCTTCTTCTGATTCTTTTAATGTTTTTGGTTTTAATTTGTTCTTTGGTAATGGTTGATATTTTGTAGATGGCTTTGTGTCATCGTACTCATTTGCACCAACAGCAGGTTTTTTATTCTTTACTGCTAAATCGTAATCGCCTTTTTTAACCCAATTTTCTTCGTGACCCAAATGATTTTGTTCTTTCGTTTCTTCTGTGTCTGGGTTAGATTTCCATTTACCAGCTTTTTGATATTGTCCGCTTGGACGTTTATTATTATTGGAAACAGGAGCAAGATTGACACCAGTGTCAATTACTTCAAGTAGCTCAATTGGAACTGTAACTAAACCACCAAAGTTACCTGGTGATTTTTCTTGATAAAGATCAGCATGTGTAGCAGGTAGGTTGAGATGCCCTAAAGAACCGTATTGATTGTTAGGTGTGTGTAAACGACCCACACGTAAATTGTAGCCAGATTTTTCTGCACCCTCTAAGTGTGCTTTAGCTGAATCGCTTAGATTTTTATAACAATCTAAGGATTTGAAATCGGATTTAAGCTTTACTACGTCACCCTCTAAAAAACCAGCACCTTGTTTGTAGCGGTTATAGATAGTTTCATAGAGAGGGATAAACTTACTGTTCTTCATAAAATGTATATTATTACTTATGTTTTTATACTCTATTCCTAAGTAATTACATGCCATCGATCAGTTTTAACGGTCTACAAAAGGTAGTTACTACAAATAACTATACTTTTTCTGATGTTCATTTAGATTTTAACAATCCGATACAAAAAGATGTAGCTTTAGATTATGATGGTAGTGCTATAGTTAATTCGTTAATAAACCTGTTTAATACCATGCCTGGCCAGGATTTATTAAATCCAGAGTATGGATTAAATTTAGTTCAATTTGTTTTTCAACCAGCTACGGATACGACCGCTTACTTGATAGGTAAAACTATTATGGAGAACGTTACCGTTTTTGAACCAAGAGTAGCGGTTAAAAATATGGATATAAAAGTTAATACAGACGAGCAAACCTTTACTATTACATTAAGTATCGTAATCCCATCGTTAAACGCTCAAATTAATTTACCTGGTGTATTAACGAAAAATGGATTTTCTTTACTAACATAAAATGAATACAGCCTCTGATAATCAAAGTTTAAATATATCGCCAAACGAATACGTTGCGTTTGATGCACTATCGTTGAAGTCGTTTATTACTAATCGTTTGAATCAGAGCGGTATTTTTACTGATCAAAATTACGAAGGTTCTAATATTACTGCTATAAACAATATTATAGCTTATGCCTTCCACGTACTACTTTACTATCAAAATCAAACAGCTACAGAATCTTCATTTAGTGAAGCACAGCTTTATGAAAACATGAACAAGATCGTAAAGATCTTAAATTATGCCCCTGTTGGAGCGCAAACATCTACTTTATCGTTTTCAATTTCTGCTACTTCTGATTTAGCACCAGGCTACTACACAATACCTCGTTATACGTTTATAAGGGCTGGTAACAATTCATATTCTTTTAACCAAGACGTAACGTTCACTAAGACTATTACAGGTACTGAAAACTTGACAACTATAAGCAATCAATATCTTTTATATCAAGGTAGCTATATAGAGTACCCTCTTTACACTGCCCGTGGTGAAGCAAATGAAGCTGTGTATTTGGTTCCTGGTACTAACGTTATTGTTGATCATTTCAATATTGATGTTTATGTTAAAAACGTTTACACAGGTAAATGGACACAATGGAAGAAAACAGAAAGCCTATATTTACAAAATGCTACAGATACTGTTTATGAAGGGAGATTAAACAGCAATAAGAATTACGAATTTAAGTTCGGAGATAATATTAATGGTTTACAATTAAATGCAGGTGATGTAGTGGCTATATACTACTTACAATCTGCTGGCGCAAACGGTCAAGTTGGTACCGGAGCCATAACCGGTCAAAATGCTGCTGTTTATACAACTCAACAATTTTCAGTTGTACAGCCTGATGTTACAAGTAGCGATTTAGTACTGTTAGATGATGTAAACATATTAAATTTACAGTTTGATAATACAAACATATCAACAACATTTACAGACATAGAAAGTGTAGATAGTATACGTGCAAACGCTCCTGCTACATTTAGATCTCAGTATAGAGTAGTTACAACTGCTGATTACAAATCTTTTATTACTAATAACTTTGCAAACATTATTAATGATGTTGCGATTTTAAGCAATAATGATTATGTTAATAGTCATTTACAGTATCTTTACAATATAGGGTTAACCAACCCGGGTGTAGATTACAGAGTGCTATACAATCAAATGGCGTTTGCTGACGCAAGTAACTTTAATAATGTATACGTTTACGTGTTACCTAAAGCTACTACATTGTTAACTAACAATTATATAAACTATTTAACACCCGCTCAAAAACAATTAATCACATCTACTATTAAAGATAAAAAGACTCTTACATCTGAAGTAATTGTAATGGATCCGGTGTATTTAGCTGTAACAGTAGGTACAGGTATTGGTAATGAAGTTTCTACAAATGATATTGCAAATTCGAGCTTAGTAGTTACATTGCAAAGAGGTGCACAAACACCTCCAAGCGTAATACAAAGCAATATACAGGCTATATTTACAAATTATTTTAACCCAGCAAATTCAAAGTTAGGCGCTACTATTGATGTCACCTCTATTACTGGTGATATATTAGCACTACCAGATGTACAGTCTGTATCCACAGTAAATGATACGGAAACAGTTAATGGTGTTTCCTTTATAGTATACAATCCTTCTTACCCAGATAATGATATAAGCTTTACTTCTAAACCATTAACAGTATTACCATTTCAGGCAGTGTATTTGAGTGATATTACTGAATTACTTTCGCGTGTGGTAATACAACAACAAGCATCACAAAATGCCGCGATAGTAAACTTCTAATATGGCCCTAACACCTTTAAGTGCATTTTATGGAATAACGGTGAGTGGGCTTACAGCTGCCCCTCTTAGCGGCTTTACTTTAGCTACCCCGTTTACATGTGCACTATCTGCACAACCTGGTGTTACTCAAGCAGCAATTACTACGGATTATAATTTAATTTGGTGGTTTGGTGACGGCACATCCAGTACAGATTTTAATCCAACACATATATACAGTTGGCCAGGGGTTTACGAAGTTAAACTTGGTGTATTTAATAATGATACAACACCTATAGTGCGTCAGACGTATTCAGTGACAGTTACTGCTAATAACTTTATACAAGATAATTTAGTATGGGATTATAGTACGTGGCCAGATCTAAGCGGTACGCAATATAAATCTGGGGGATGTTTCCATGGTTATCAATCTTGTTATTCAGGCACTGTAGATCGTGGGCCTATACCCCTTACTGTAAATTATCAAACAAGCATATTAGATAATAGTACACTAAATTTTTCTTTTTATTCTGATAATTCCCTTTCTCAACCTTATACAGAAATACCTACAAGTCAGATATCTACTTTACGTCCAAGTTGGAGATTTACTTCAGCCTCTGCTACTAACTTAGCTGATGAAACTGTACTAACCAAATATAATCCAGTTAGTAGTGTACCGGTAATAATAGACTCTCAAGGACATCTTTCTTCTACAGGTACTTTAGTTGGGTTGTCTGGTACATTTGATATATTCTATGTAGATGATATTCCTTCGATGGTAACTAATGGAGTCACTCTATCTGCTCACCCAACTACATTATGGGTTACATTAGATACTTCAGATGTAGAAAACGTATTCGAATCTACACCTTCATATTCAAATTCTTTAGTTAGTTTATCGTCATACTACTACACACAAAGTTTTGTACCAGATCATTTAGACTTTACACTTAATGGTAGTTTACCATTTAATAATGTATACTGGCCTGGGGTAGAGAGTAGATTTGTTGTTTCAATTAACAGCCCTGTATTATCAACTACTTCATTCCTCTCAGACGTACCTTTATTAAACTACCCTATTACCCGTGGTCTTACTAATTTGTATGTACAGGCTTCAGCGTATTCAGGTGTACAAAACAACGTTATATTTAATATGAGTACTAACCCTGTAACAGGTACTCTTTCTAATGTAGGCTTTGTACGTCGGGATAGTTTAGGCAGAGACACAGGCGGTTATAGTATAAACACATTTACGCCTTACTTTACTGGTGGAGCTGTATTAAATGGTACATCTTCCATTATATATGTTAATGATTTAGTACCGAGTCTTTCGGCTGGTTATAACCCTACTCGAATACCAATACCGTCAATTACTATTAATGATAAAACAATTAACGGTGCAAGTAGCGTATTCAATTCTATAGACTTTAACTCAACATATTTCACTCGTAAGTTTGGCGGTGGTTTTGATTTTGGTGCACAGCTACAAACATATGCTCTACAGCCCACTATAGCTCAAAACACTAACCTATTTAAATACTTAACAGCAGCTGCAGGTACAAGTGCTACCAATGACGATACATATGGTGGTGTTGTATATGAAAAAATTAGTAATTTTGTTTCAAACATTTCCGATCCTTCTACAGCTAATGTTAATGCATTTTATTCTCTTGCACAATCCCTAAGCACTGCATTAGACAATTACAATTACGGATACAACATACCACCAGGTTTGAGTAGAGTGGTTGACTTATATTCTACACAACAGAGTGTGGTGTGGGGCGCTAACAATCAAGATGCACGTAACTTTTCTCTAAGCGGTGGGTTAGTAAACTTAGGCGGTATATTAACAGAGTATAACATTAGAAACACTACAGTGTCTGCAGGCCAGTTAATAGTGGCTAACGATTTATTTAATTCTCAGTATTTTGAGTTATTAGAAGTACCTAAAATTACTTCTTATGCTTCTATTACCGCTCGTGGGTTACAAAATTATTTTGCTCCAGCAAGTTCGTTAGCTTTCCCGCTAACAACATACCCACTAAGCGGGTTTTTCGGTTGGGGATTAAAAACACCCGTTCAATACAATTACCGGTTTTTTGTATATAATTCTACAGTTAATGGACAACAGGTAGAAGGTTTAGTGAATTGGTCTGATCCTTACACGACGCTTTCAGTACTGTCTGGTGCGAATCATGCAGATTGGGTAAAAGACGAAGGCATCTTAGAAAACATATTTAACTACTATATACATAAAGGATTGGGATTAATAAATTAATAATATGCCTGTTTTTAATACAATAAACACTTTAACAAATTCTACTACAGTATTAAGTGGTGGAGATTCTACTCAACCATATTCTTATCAAGATTGGTTAGCACGTAATAGTAGTGTTTCACCGAGTGATGCTTATAATCAATACAATGCTTATGTTACAGGGTGGTACGTTAATAAAGGTCTTTCTAATGCAGTGTCTGTCGACTTTGTTAAACAGTACTATGTAAACTTTTTAGAAACATTAGGTATTACCGCCCGCAATAAACAAGAAGAGTATTTTTTTAAAAATGTAGATACAGGCAACGATTTAAGTTTACAAGCAACTATAGTAGGTTATGCACGCAGGTTAAAAGATATTGCTGTATATCTTTCTAATAAACGCAATCATGTAGTTTATACTAAACTTAAAAGCAATTTAACGGGTACAAGTATTTCGTTAGAACGTATGTTTTATAACTACATACTAACAGCCTTTACACAAAAAACTACACCAGATGGTATTATAACAACCAGTTTTACTATTACCAGTCCGGATATTTTAAGCTCTTTACCTCAATTAAATAGTGTATCAAGTAATTTTAGAGTAGAGGTACAAGAACTATATGATACCTCGAATTACTTTGATAGAGACCCATCTGTATCGATAAATACTTATACTACAGTTACATCCGGTACTTCAGAAGCTCTTTATAATGCTGGTGTTTATAGTATTCCAGAAGAGTATTTGATTGCACAGGTTGTAGCTGCAGCTGCACAAGCAAATTCACTTTCAATGGCAACAACGCTACCAACATATTGGACTTTTATATCAGATGGTGTTACTACAACGTACACTTTAAACGGTATTACCTCTTCCCGTGCAAGTGACTATCAGGTCACTGTAGATGGTGTTACACAAACACCTGATAGTTCTTATACTATTAGTTTAACCAACCAAACAATTACATTCAGTGAACCACCCCCTGCAGGTAATACATTATTAATTGTAATACGTTACTAATATGTCTATAATTAAAGTTAACACAAATATGGTAAATCAAGCCGGGGGGCTTGGTACTTCTGGCTATAGCGGTATTTCTGGTTATAGTGGTAATGCTTCTGGTTATAGCGGTTATTCAGGCTATTCTGGTGCTAATGGTGCTTCAGGTTATTCCGGAGCAACTATATCAGGCTGGTCTGGTTATAGTGGTTACTCCGGTTCCGGTATTTCAGGTTATAGTGGTCAAGCAGGTGCAGCTGCCTCTTCTGGTTATTCCGGTTATAGTGGCTCTCAAGGTACAAGTGGTTACTCTGGTGCTTCAGGTTATTCTGGTATATCTGGATTTAGTGGTGCGATAGGCTCTTCTGGTTATAGTGGTATTTCTGGACGTTCTGGTTACAGTGGTATATCTGGTTATTCTGGTGTAAGTGGTTTTAGCGGTAGTGGTGTGTCAGGTTATTCCGGAGAAATTGGTTTATCTGGGTTTAGTGGTTATTCAGGTATAGGGGGTCGTAGTGGCCATAGCGGGTGGTCCGGTATTTCTGGTTGGTCAGGTTATTCTGGTTACTCAGGTACAAGCGGTTATAGTGGCTCGGGTATATCTGGATGGTCTGGTATAAGCGGTTTTTCAGGAGCAAGCGGCTTATCTGGTTTCTCTGGTATGTCAGGTGCGTCAGGTTATTCTGGTTTCTCTGGTACTTCTGGTTTTTCTGGTGCATCAGGTTTTAGCGGTTATTCAGGATCTGGTACTTCTGGTTTTTCTGGTATATCAGGTTTTAGTGGTACATCAGGTTTTAGCGGTATAAGCGGTTTTAGTGGTATTGGTACCTCTGGTTATTCTGGTTACTCTGGAACATCAGGCTTTAGTGGTACTTCGGGTTTTAGTGGTGTGTCAGGGTATTCGGGTACGTTAGGTATATCTGGTTATAGTGGTGTGTCAGGGTTTAGTGGTGTATCAGGTTATTCAGGTATATCTGGCACATCAGGTACAAGAGGCACAGTGTGGTATACAGGTAATACTAACCCGCTAAATACTATTCCAGGCCTGCAAGATATGGATATGTATTTCCAGAATGTAGATAATACAGTCTGGAAATACGGTGCTGGTACAGGTACTTGGTATCTTTTATCGAATATTACCGGTCAATCAGGTTTTAGTGGCGTTTCCGGCTTTAGCGGTACATCAGGTTGGTCCGGCTATAGTGGTATAGGTATATCAGGTTATTCTGGTGTTAGTGGTACATCTGGTTACAGTGGTTCTGGTATCTCTGGTTATTCTGGTTATTCCGGTATAAGCGGTGCAACAGGTGCTGCATCTGCTTCTGGTTATTCTGGTACGTCAGGTTACTCTGGTATCTCTGGTTATTCAGGTTCTGGTGTTTCTGGTGTTTCTGGTTATAGCGGTACAAGTGGTTTTTCAGGTACTTCCGGTTATAGCGGTCCTGCAGGTAATGCTTCTCCTGTACCTTATTTTAGAGGTAGTAAAACAACCGGTCAAGGCTTTACAGCAATCGGGCAAACATTAAAATTTAATTCAGCTGATACCGATCTTGGTTTAGGTGCTATTACACTCAATACATCAACCGGTGTTATTACTTTATCTGCTGGTTATACATATTCATTAAAAGCTCAAGTCCCTTCACTTTCTGCTTCCGGTGGTACCAGCCGACCAGGTTTCGGTTGGTACAATGTAACAGCTTCTACAGCTATAGGTAGTGTTGCTGATGTATACAGTGCTTCTGATGCAGCCGGTTTTGCAGCTTTTGGTGGTATAGCTCAAGCAACAATCACACCGGGTGTAAATACACAAGTTGCGTTGCAATTAACAAGCTTTAACGGTGGTACTATCGGAGTAAACTCTAATACAGACTTTACCGGTAATGATGATCCTTGGTTTGAAATAGAAGTGGCTGGTAAAGGTGGTGCAACAGGCACATCTGGTTATAGTGGTTACAGCGGTACATCTGGTTATTCAGGTTCGGGTATAAGTGGTTACTCTGGTTATTCAGGTACAGGTGTATCTGGTTATTCTGGCTATTCAGGCATTTCTGGTTATTCAGGCATTTCTGGTTATTCAGGTTACTCTGGTTATAGTGGTTACAGCGGTATATCTGGTTTTTCTGGTATAAGTGGTTACTCAGGTATCTCTGGTTATAGTGGCTATTCCGGCATTTCAGGTTATAGTGGTATAAGCGGTTATTCCGGTATTTCGGGTTATAGCGGTTACTCCGGCATCAGTGGTTACTCAGGTATCTCTGGTTGGTCTGGTATCAGCGGTTACTCTGGTTATTCTGGTATTAGTGGTTATAGCGGTATTAGTGGGTGGAGTGGTATAAGCGGTTATAGCGGCTCTGGTATTTCAGGTTATAGCGGTACAAACTCAATACCTTCTAACAGTCAATCAACAAGCTACACACTACAGCTTACCGATAACGGTAAATATATTAATATTACTACAGGTGGTGTTACTATACCAGCAAGTATATTCTCTGATGGTAATGTAATTACTATATATAATAATAGTGGTAGTAATCAAACTATTACTCAAGGCACATCTGTTACCTTAAGATGGGCAGGTACTTCAAGTACAGGTAATCGTACATTAGCACAATACGGTATATGTACAGTGCTATGTGTAGGTGGTAATACATTTGTGATATCTGGACCAGGTGTAACTTAATAAAAGAATGAGCGTAATACAGCCGTTTTTTATGTTTAGTCCGTCGCCAACACCGACGCCTACTCCAACAGTTACACCTACGCTCACTCCCACTCCAACACCAGTACCACCTACTCCTACTCCGACACCTACCATAACTCCTACCCCGACGGTTACACCTACGCTAACACCGGTACCACCAACTCCTACCCCGACACCAACGATTACACCAACACCAACTGTTACACCTACGTTAACACCAGTACCACCTACTCCAACTCCTACTCTAACAATTACACCAACACCAACAGTCACCCCTACCGTGACTCCAGTACCACCTACTCCAACTCCTACTCCAACAATTACACCAACACCAACAGTTACACCCACTATAACTCCTACCCCGACAGTTACACCAACAGTAACCCCCACTCGTACACCAACTCCTACCCCGACCCCCACTTTAACGCCTACACCTAATCCAACTGCAACTCCAACACCTACTCCTACACCATGCCCTGCTAACGGTACAGTATATGGTTCAGGTTGTGTGGGGCAGCAGTACTATGTAATATATAATAACGGTTCTTGTGGTACGTATAACGGTACACCAAGCTATGTAAACGGTTTGTGTGGTTATTATGATCCTACCCCGACACCTACTCCTACACCAACACCGGTACCACCAACGCCTACCCCGACACCTACTCCTACACCAGTACCGGTACCACCAGCAGCTCCTTCTACGGGTATTAGTTATGTTTATAATGGTTATCCAAATGGATACGCGTTCTTTGGTGTACAGGTCAGTTCAACCGCTTATCTTGGTACTAACGGGTGGACAGGCTCTTCTGGTTTAGCAAATGAACAGATGTACTACAGTTATTACGGTACAGCTGGTACATATAATAGTTTCTTTAGTAAGAACTGGAGTCCATATGCTTCGTATAGTGATACAACATACTGTGGCCAACTATGCGGACTGTATGCAAACGCTAATGTTAACTTTGCTGCCTATGCATCTGATTGGCACGGTTCATCAACTACGAGTTATGATGGTTGGTACACAACAAACAGTGTAACATATGTACCGGGAACATGTGGTTGTTAATTTAAAAGTTTAATTGGCAGTTAATATACTATTGATAAGTATTAATCATTAATGGCCAACGGTATTACAGTTGTAGATAGTGCTACTACAGAAAATCAAATATATTCTTATCTAAATACATTATCAGAGAAGTATTTAGCTAATAACGAATATATATTATCTGGTACTAATAGTGGTGTAGTGTCGGCAAGCGTACAAGCCTTTGCCCCATATGCTAATTTAACAAATAGGTATTATCCTTCTGTAGCTACTGTTCCACAAGTAGATAGCAATTTAAAAACAAGCGGTGAGCTTGGCGGATATTTTATCCCAAGTAATTTAGGTGCATCTACTTACATTACAAAAAATATAACTTATACTGTTAACACAAGTCAGGTACAAAACGGTGCAGTATATCATTATATAGAGCCTTCGAAATATAATAAAGGCCGCGGATTAACCCAAAAAGATCAGGGTAATATAGTAGATCACATAATTGATATTAATTGGGTTAAATCTACAAATACATCTGATTACTTCGATGGTAATATTATTAATGCCGACACTTATCAAAAATTTATACCGTATCAGTCAGCATTTGAAACTACTAAAAATGATAGTAACGGAGTGGTTAATGCACGCTATGATTTTGAATTTTGGTCTGGTACAGAAAAACAAACTTGGAATGCTGTCAATTCAGCTACACAGTTAAACACATTAGGCTACTTTGATTTAAATGCAAGAATACAGAATTTAGTTTATACTGAAGGACAATCTTTGTATTCATGGAATACTGATGTATTTGGTAATCAATATGCTTTATACAAACCATTAAGTAACCCGTATTCTCAGTATACAGATATGCACACACCCGGTCAGTTGTGGGTTAAAACAATTGATAGTACTATTTACACTGGCCCCTCTGCTTTAAATTTAGTTTATCTTTCACACGTTAACGATGCAAATACCTATAGTCAGTTAATTAACAATAATATAGTTAATTTCGAAATATTTTTTGATACTTTAGTTATACAGCTATCAAGTGCAGTATTATACGAAAAGATTACTTTTGATTATAATACGTATGAAATTAGCAACTCATTACAAAATTTCTTACCTTTACCATTAAACAATAGCAATACAAACGCATTTGCTACAGAAAACTTCCTATCTTATATAGGCACCCCTTCTTTATCCGCTACTGTTTATTATGGTGGTAATTGGTATGATTCTAATGCAAAGACTATTACAATTTGTACATTGTTGTCATCTACATTCCATGGGGATTCATCATCTATTGTTAGTACATCAGGTCTTTCAAGTATTATAATACCAGTTTTATATAAATTAGATTTAAATAACCCTCGGGAAAGAGAAAAAATATACCCAGTTAATAGTACCAATCCAAGTGCATTTTTAGAGTATATATACTCAATTGGATCTGTAAATTATATGGAAGAACCTGTATTTTGTTATAATGAAGATACAAACACATATGCTATCACATTTTTAACATTTGCAGGGTCAACACAACAGGCAAAAATTATTAACTACAAAGTAACATCACAGTAATGCCATTATCAGCATATACATTTCCATCTTCTGATAACAACACCGCGGTTAACATGACCGCGGAGGCACCTTTTACTGTTGTTTTACAACCGAGCGCTATTGATTTTGGAAAAAACGTAGTAAGCAATATAACATATACGTTAACCGGTACTAATATTAATAATACTGTTTTTACAAGAAATTTTACCTATAGCACATTACAAGATGCATTAACCGGTACTACTAAAAATATTGATAGTAGAAGTAACTTTAGTTATACATTTTATAATTCAGAAGCCGGTAGTTCAACAAATACGATAATTGTGTCAGCCGTGTTAATGCCAAGTTTACAGGTATTAAATTATAGAATTAATGTTAATACTACCACACCATATTTAACTGTCAACCCTTCTTCTACACCTACTGCTGCACATGTGTTTGACAGTATACATCTTATAAAGAGTAGAGCTTGGGGTAACAACAATCAAATTATTGTTGCTGAGGGTACTAAAAATGGTACAAGCCAGTCTGTTTTATTTAAAACCGTTGAATCCGCTGTAGTGATTACTTCTCCCGCGCCTACACGTACGCCAACACCTACTCCAACAGTAACACCCACTCCAACAGTAACACCTACACCTACTCCAACAGTAACAAAGACACCAACCCCTACACCTACGGCTGTACCACCTACGGCTACACCAACTCCAACTTTAACACCGGTACCTGCTACAGCTACACCAACCCCGACGTTGACCCCAGTACCGGCTACAGCTACACCAACTCCAACTCCAACTTCGACTCCGGTATCGCCTACAGCTACTCCAACCCCTACTCCTACCGCTACATTAATAG
>Ga0208507_1001488_pt1 | contig 13023 bp, 16 predicted proteins | sample CryBogCBH12Aug01_FD_184626 | JGI IMG/M metagenome (GOLD analysis project Ga0208507, IMG submission 184626) | Freshwater microbial communities from Crystal Bog, Wisconsin, USA - CBH12Aug09.1 (SPAdes) (version 2) | ecosystem: Environmental > Aquatic > Freshwater > Lake | place: Crystal Bog... | reverse complement strand
CTTGTTCTTTAAGTTTTGCCTTGTTTTCGGCAATTTGTTGTTCTGCAACAATTTTGACTTTATCTTGGAAATCAACAAAGCGGATATGCTCAATATAAAAACCACTAGAAAAACTACCAAGTACAAGTACAAGATATATGTAAGTTTGTCCACTTAGACCGCCTAAAAGATTAAGTAAAAAGCTCATTGTGGCTCTGCACCTGAAAGTTGTTTACCAGCTACGGAAGCCGCTCCTGATCCTGATACGATACCCAAAGCACCTGCAAGTTCAGTAAGACTAATTTCTTTACCTGTATAGATTAAATAGATTGCAGAACAGCCAACAAGCAAGAAACCTAACATCCATGCCCATTTAGCAATGTCGTGTGTTTGATTATCTTTACCAGTCAATATATGTTTTAAAATTTCGTTCATTTAATACCCCACGTTAGATACCAAGCAATTAAGGCGGCTAGTGCAAAACAATAGAACTGTACCTTGCGAACTTCCTTTAAGTCGTGCTGAAAGTCCTCGTTAGCCTTGCGTTCCATATTCTCAATGTCTAGCTTAATCTTTAATAATGCTTCCCACTCTTTAGCACCGTACTTCTTTACAAAGTCGATCTTTAGCTTTGCTTCCTGATCGCTAATTTGTTTCTTTTTGTTCCAATCTTCCAACGCTTTAATCAACGCTGTTTGTTTCTTAAACTCTGCTTCCCGTAATGTTCTACGTCTTTCTTGAGCCTTACGCTGGGCTACATCTAAACCGTCTTGCTGTATTCCCTCAATGCTCTTACTAAGTTGATTTGATGCCTCACGGCTTGAATCCAAGCTATTGCTTAGACCCTTGACGCCCTCAGATAACCCAAATGGATCAGGCACTTCATTTACTTATTGTGAAGCCAATTAATGACAAAACCCACAAAGGCACTAAATGTAGAAACAAGGCCAATACCAACCCACAGAGCACCCCTAGATTGATTAGCCATCGCAACAAGTGACTCGATTGAGGTTTCCATCTTGTCAATTTTTTTGGACAATTCATCGAACTTGGCTTCATAGGTTTCTACCTTATTCCAAAGAACTCCATATTTGACAGGATCGATTTCAAAAGACATGATCATTATTGAACGCTAGGTTCTTCCGTTTTAACCAAAGATTCACGCAACATAGTTAAAAATGCTTGTTTGCCAACATTTAACTGGTCTAAATTAAACTGTGTAGAACCAATCTTACGGTCTAAATCAATTAAATGATTAACCATATTCTGTTGTTCAGGCTTCATATCTTCAAATGCGTACTCTACATCGTCAATAGTGACTTGGTTTTTCTTTATGTTTTCCATGTCATTTCCTTTCGTGGTTATTTTACAGCGTTTTCAAATGGCGTTAAATCATGCCCAGCGTAGTAATCACCCTTGGCGATTTGAATTTTCAAATGCTCGACATTGCGCTGTTTGCAGTCTTGCCAATCTGCATCAGTCATATCAGCAGGTTTTCCAGCCAATAGAAGGTTTACGCTATCCATTGCGGCATCGTAGTTGCGTTGTACTTCTTGTTCAGGTGTTAGTTCTAACATTTTATTTTCCTTTAAGTGAATAATAGAGTTGAAGTGTTGCTAGTCCTGTAATCACTCCGCAAAAGAAACTATAAATATCCATTATTGTCCTTTAAGGGTTGCGATTTCTAATGCTTGTGCTTCTAGTTTTGCGTTAAGTTCTTTTACTGCGTTAATCAAATACCAAGTTAAATTGGTTGTATCTAATGACATTACACCAGTTGATTCAGTTTTAACGCAATCAGGTAATACTGTTTGTAATTCTTGTGCAATCGCACCTAATTGAACACCTGCAATATCAATAGCTTGATTTTTTGGCAAATCAGTTACTTCATCTGGTGTGCGATATTCAAAATTACGCACTTGGATGGCATTAATTGCATCTAATCCAGTTGTGTTATTAACAATATTCTTTTTTAGTCTTGCATCGGAAGTGATAGCCCATGTTGCAGAGTTATTGCCTTGATAGATGCTTCCATTGGCATAAATGTAACCAGTTGAACCACCTTTACCATAAATACCACTAACTGTTGATATTAATAAAGAATTAGAATCGCCACTTGCATTTACATTGCTACCATTACCAATAAGGACATTATTAGAACCACTACAGCTTTGTATTTGCATATTGTAACCGAGAACAGTATTGTAAGAACCTGATGTTAAAGAAGCGCCAGCTTGATAACCAAAACAGCTATTTCCTGTTCCAGTTGAGTTATATCCTGCTGTGTAACCCATAAAGGTTTGGCTACCATTTGCGGTTGCACTATAACCAGCTTGATAACCTACTGCTGTGTTGTTAGATGCTGTGGTGTTTGAAACAAGAGATTGCCAACCTAAAGCAGTATTTGAACTGCCTGTGGTGTTGCTTGCCATTGTATCTGTTCCAACAGACACATTTTTAGCCCCAGTAGTATTTGCTTTTAAAGACTCAAAACCAATAGACACATTTTCTGAACCTGATGTATTTACTAAAAGTGAACTTTTACCTATTGCAGTATTATAGTTTCCAGTATTTGAACCTGACAAAGCCCCTACACCCAAAACTGTACTAGCAGATGTACTGCCAGCACCTAAACCAACAGTAAGACCTGATATAGAAGCATCATTAGCTAAAGTTAAAGCTGTTCCGCTAAAGGTCATATTGGCAGAACCAACGACTAATCCACTAGAGTTATATAAGACTTGAGTAGTAGTAGATGAGCCTACGCCACCTTTAGTGCCTAATACTTGAACTACTCCGCTAGAGTCTTTATAGAAAAGTTTGCCGTCAGCAGTATTAATGGCTAATTCGCCAGCTACTAAGTTGCCTGCTGTAGGAGTATTTGTAGCTGTCGCTGAATAGTAAATTGAGATGGGCGTAAATCCGCTTTGGGCCATGATTAAATCCTTTTTTCCATTTGTTTAAGTTTTCGTGCTTCCCAAACCTTTTTAGTGGCAAGTGATAGCTTTTTGCGAGTTTCTAGTGATGGTGAACCTTGTTTTTTACCAGTATGGGCTAAAGCTATTTTCTTTTTAGCTTCTTCTGTATGCGGTCTACCTACACCCATTAATGCTTTAGATATTTTATCTTTTGTTTCTTGACTGCGTGGTTTTCCTAGCCAATATTTGCTGGGTTTTTCTGTTTTAACTTTAGCAATTTTTGCAATAGATTCTTGGCTATGTTTAAATCCTGAAGAACCTTCGCCACCATCGGTAAGATTAGTCAATTTATAGCCCATATCTTTAAAACAAGAAATAAGTAAAACTTCATGGTCTAATGCTTCTTTTTCAGTTTTCCAACCAGCCAATATTTCAACTGTAGGAATTCCATGTTTTTCAACAACACGCTTCCAATAGACATTACGCTTAACTAAATCGTATGCCCTTTTTTTTCGCCCTTTGCCTATATAAAATATAGTTCCATCAGGCTTAGAATGTGCGTAAGTATAGAATTCCATTGGCTTATTTTATCAGTAAGTTCCACCAAATATACCAGTAACAGCCGTAACTGTGCCAGCATTTTGTATGTCGTTGCCACCCATTTGTAATGCTCCAGTAATGGGAGTTTGACCGTCTGCCGATACAGATTGAGTAATAGCATTTTGAATGTCAGTAAGCGTTGAATTAGCCCATGTAGAACTAATTGTTGTGCCTGTTACTACTGGGTTACCAGCTGGGAGCGAATAGACTCCCGATCCGTTTCTACTCATTTCGATTCCTCTATAATTTCAGGTTTTTGAGCTACATATCCACCCGTCAAGCTATTTACTAACAAGCGTTCTTTTGCTGTATTTGGTTTAGTTCTAGCCAAATCTTGTAATTGTTTAATGGAATTAGGGTTTGTAAGCATATCTGCTAGTTTATTGGCATTTTTACCTAATTGCCATTCTTCATACTTAGTAGCTACTTCTGATGGCTTGAATACCAATTTAGCGGCCGCTAATGGGCCACCTTCAGATAGTTCACGCTGAAATTGATTATTAAATGATGTAGCTGATCCTGCACCTTGTCTTGTACCTTGTGCCTCAAGATTGTTTAAAACACGCTCAAAACCTTGATATGCTTGCATACCAGCCGATTCTTGAACTAATGCTTGTAAGTTTGCTTTTTGTTGTTTATTACCCTGAATTGTTGCGGCAAATTTAGCACCACCAAACTGATTTGGCCCATTTTGTAGATTTTGACCAGTTTCGTTAAATATTCCTTCAAGTTGTTGGCGTGTCCAATCAGGCACAGCAGACGGGTCTTTTCTACGCAACAATTCAACAGTACGCTTAATATCAGTAGGGTACAAAGATATTGGGGTTTTTGGCATCAACACTTCTGCACCAACTTTTCCTTCAGCAATTTGTCCTACTGGGCCTTCATTTAAAGCGTTAAATTGTGTTTTATAAGCATTTTCATAGTTTTTTGCGCCTCTAGCGTACTCAGGCGATTGTTCTTTTAAGTAATTGCTTAATAAATTTTCAGCTTCTGAAGTAACTGCTCCAGCACCTCTTTTTAAACCGCTAGCAGACTTAACTTGCTCTTGATATTCATCATTTAAATACTTTTTGGCGGCAATTAATGTTTCAAAAGAATTGGGATTGCCATTTTTAACGCCATATTTAGCTGTATTTGTTACCGCATCAACGGCTTCAGCAATTCTATCGTTTGCAAAAATTGCAGGGGCAGGATAAACGCTTACGCCACCAGCTTTTTTGTACAAAGCATCGTTATTTTCAGTAAGGCTTTTTTGTGCGCCACCAATTAATTCACCAGCGGCATTTTTAAAATTCATTGGCGTAGCTGAAGTAGGCTGATTAGGGCTAATATTACGCAAAGCATTAGCAACCATTTGTTCATTAGCTTGTGGGCGTTTAGCCATAAAACTAGCCATTGTTTCAGAACTTTGTGGAAGGTTCTCTACAACACGCTGAACGGCTGTTAATGGACTAGCACCAGTTATTTTAGCCAAAGCCTCTGCGCCCGTAATAGGCGATCCTAAACGATAAGATTCTTTTACTAAAGCATCAGCCATTTTAAGTTGTTCAGGGGTTACATTACGAGTAGCTTGATTAGCTACACTAGCGGCAGTATGACGCAATGCAAAAGGGGCTTGACTAGCCGCCATAGTTCCTGCACCAATAGCAAACTGAGCAAAAGGATTATCAATTCCTGAAGATTTAGCTAATTCAACGGCACTACCGCCTACAGTTGCAGGTAATAAATTTTTTCCAGTTGCTTTAAGAAAAGATGGAATAGAGCCAATATCACCTCTAGCTACCGCAGGGGCGGCTTGTATAGCAAAGTCAGCAATATTTAAAGCAGGTGTATTAGGTTCGTTTTGTGGTGTAAAAATGCCATGTTTAACCAAAGCATTAGTAATGGGTGTAGCACCTCTTGGAGCTTCGACATCTTCTCCTTTAAGTTTGCCCATAGCATAATTTGTTATACGCTTGTAAGTTTCAGGTGCTCCAACAACAAGGTCACCAATATTAGCAACTGCTTTACCAGCACTTTGAGCTAATACTTTTGGAACGCTTTTTTCAGTTGTTTCAGGTGCTAAAAGACTTTGAGTACGACCTTGTGCCATATAAGCATTTAAAGCCTGTTCTTCTACATCAGAAGGACTCATATCTTTAGGAACTTCAAAACGACCTACAGAGCCATCAGGAAGTTGAACTCTAGCGACAACAGTTTCAGCCATTATTCATTACCCAAGTATTTAACTTGACCGCTATATGGTTTTGGAACATCTACGCCTTGAACATTAATAGGGCCAGTAGCAGTCTTTTGAATTTGACCATAACGGTTATTCCATTTTTTAGCACCTTCAATAGCGGCTCTTTCTTGAAGATCAAGAACCCTAGCAATATTTTCTTTATTCCAAGTAATTTTAAAGGATTTAGCATCTTGTAAGAATTGCAAATCTTTATCAGTAAAGCCTTGACCTGCGCCAAGTCCTGATCCTTTAATATTATCTAATGTTATGCCAGCAGAACCACCAATAAGACTTTGAGTATTTGCCGCTTTTTCTTGACCATCTTTACCAGTAACACCAAGAGCAGTACCAAAATTAGCCAATTCATTTTGAATATTAGCGGCTTTACCACTAAAGAATTTACCGCTATCAAGGATTTGTTTTTGTCTACCAATGTTAGCTACTGTAGTTTTAGCACCTTCAGCAATGTTTTTAAGGGCTAAATCTTGTTCTGCTACACCTTTACCAAAAGCGGCATTGTAAGCACTCTCAACGGGCGGCATATTAATCGTATTTTGATTTGCAGTAGCTCTTGATCGTTCTTGTTGATATTGAAAAAAAGAACCTTTATATGGTTGATTTGGGTCTGAAATAGCTTTTTGATATTCTTTGTATTCTGTAGGTAATTTCTCACCACCTGAAGCATAAGGAGTAAGTTGTCCATTAGCAAAATTAAATCGATTAAGTGTTTCACCTTCACCCAATTTTTGAGGTTTGAGCATTTCATATCCAGCAGATTGCAATGGAGCAGGTGCATAAGGACTTGTAGCCGCTTTAAATGCTTTGTAATAATCAGGGCCTTGTGCGGCAACAGGAGCTACTTGCTTATATTGCGGATTAAGTGACATATCAGCGTTATACATATCAGGTGTAGTCTGCGTAGTCATGCCATTAGGGCCTTGAATACCACCTTCTTGTGCAGGAGTGGTTTGCATAGCGTTCATATAATTTTGCACGGCTTCTTCTTGTTTTCCACGCAATTTTTGAGCTAAAGAAATTGCTTGTTCGTCACCCTTTTTACCAAGATATGCACCAGCCAATTGGTTGACTACTGGATTAAGCATTTGAAAGAAACTAGGCGGTACATAACGACCGCTAACCATCTGACCTTGTGGTTGCTGTCCTTGAGTCATTAACAGATCAGCAAACCGTTGTTGACGATTTAAGGCTTGTTGTTGTGCATAATCTTCAGGGGACATTGTCCCAGCTTGAATTGCGCTAAATTGATTTGTATCTGCCATTTTCTTTCCTTATGCGGCGGCGGCGGCGGCTGGAGCGGCTTCTTCTGCGGCTGTTGCCGCACCTGCACCCATTCCACCCAATCAATGCCTGAGAACCATCCACCAATACCACTAAACATATCACCTAGACCGCTTAAACTATCGCCAGCACCAGCCAAACTGTCACCAGCACCACCCATACTAAAGTCACCTGCACCACTAAAACCACCAGTATCAAGACCCATTTGACCTAAATAGTCATTCATACCACCCATTGCAGTAGGATCATACCCACCGTTACCAGCAAAACCACTACCAGTTACATCCCAACTTTGACCCGTTGCAGGGTTATATGGTGTGCTGTAATCGGTTACAGGTGCGCCAGTTGCATCTGTAGGTTGTTGAGCAGGCTTATTCTTTAGCATTTTAGCTAAATCCATAGGGTTCATACTGCTACCTTGTGTTTGTTGTGGATTTTTATGTTGTGCCAATGCTTGTTGTTCACGCAATTGTGCCGCTAAATACTGTTGTTGAGCATTAGTATTTTGGAATACAGGGCCAAGACCTTGTGCATCCTGTTGTGAAAATGTAGCAGGCGCATAAGTCGATGTATACGGATTTGTGTATTGACTATCCATTTAACTTACCATAATCAACCATCAAATAACCATCAGGGCGTGTAGAAACAGCTTCAGGCATCACTTCTTGTGCTTCTTGAGCCATTACACCCATAAACTTACCATGTCCAGCTAAAGGATCATTTTTAAATTCAGGCTTGTATTCAAACTCATATAATGGCAATCCATTATTTAAGTAACCAACTTGTTTAATATTTTCTTTAGTACGAATATCTGAAGTTGGTGACATCATATAAGCCGCACCTAATGTTCCGCCAAGACCCATTAACCCGCTATTAAATCCACTTTGTGCGGCATTAGCGGCATTAGAACTAGCCAAATTGTAGTTACCAGTAGCAGTAGCCGCACCTAATAGATCAGCACCACCAGTAGTCGCTTGTTGTGGGGTATTTTGGAATGTTGGGTTTTGAACCTGTGCGCCTGTACGCAATGCACTTAAAGTATTAAGTGGCATATTGTAATTAGTTTGAGCTTGATTATAAGCCTGCTGATTGGCGGCTAAACCAGTATTAAAGCCTTGAGTTGTATTAGCGGCTAAAAGATCATTTTCTTTTTGACCTTGATTCATTTGTGCAGTCTGCCAAGCCTGAGAACCTACGGGAATACCCTGATTAGCTAACTGATTATTAAGCAATTCACGCTGTTGACTAATTTGAGGTGCTAGACGTTGCATTGCCGCATCTTGGTAATTCTGACCAGCATTAATGCCTACTTGTGGAAGGTTAGGATTAAACGGCTGTGACATTGTGTTCTGTACATTTCCCAATTGGGATGTAATAGCAGAACCAAGACCTAATGATGCGTTGTTTTGATTGTTTAATAGTTGCTGACCGACATCGGAAAGACTTGTAGTAGCTGTCCAAGTAGGATTGCCTTGAGCATCCGTACCATTTTGACTGTAATTAAGGTTACCGTAAGGGGTTACTTGGTTTACACGATTTGCCGCCGCCGCTGTTTGTGCGGCCGCTAAGTTACCTGCGGCTGTAGCATTTGCCGCTCCAGTATAGTCAGGTGCGGCTGGCGCACTTGGCGCAGGCCCTAATCCTAAAAATCCACCACCACCCATGTCATTCCCCTTTTAATTTCCTCAAAGGACATTGGATGTCTAACCACCGACAATCCTCTTTCCTCATAGCCATAATTACCAAATCGCCTTCCATGTGAGCGTCAGGTATTTCAGCTACAACTTTAAAGCCTAAGTGTCGGTTTAACCTTAGTGCATCCGTGTTATCAGCACAGATTTGCCCTAGTATAACGCTAACTCCTAGTTTATTAAAGGGGTAATCGAAAGCCGCCCATAATAAATCCCGACTTATCCAATTTACTTCGTCTACTGCCGCAATGTGCATTTGGCACGATTTAGGCATAAAACTACAGAATCCTACGACTGCTGATAAAACACCATCAATTTCTTGTCCGATGCAGACTGTTTCTTCGGGTAGTGGGTAGTTCATTAAGCGAACCAGCCAGTCACCCATGTACTTTTGATCTTCGGTAGTGACTCTCCTCAAAGAACCCCACCTCGCTCCATTACATAATCGACTGAGGCCCAATGAAAATCAATTCCTTGAGATGCCACATTCAAGTTAATCGATGCGGCAAATCCTGTACCTGTCACGCCTTGCCAATATTTTGTAGTCACAAGTCCACCGCCCCATGTGTTTTGATCCCATTTAGCAGAATCCCAAATACCTGTGTTTGCAATAGATGGATTAAAGGCAAGCTGATTGGTTAATGGTACTGTGTCAAAGTCTGTGCTAATTCCGCATAAAACGGTCGGTAATCCGTTATCTGTTTGGAATATAGGCCTTACTAGTGTAAAGCGTTTAAGCTGTCCACGACTCTCAAAGTAGTTATAAGCCTGTTGCGCTGTAGCAACAATATTAGTATTGTTATCAGAAAAACCATTAAAGAACAGACCAACATAGCCATTACCGCCAAAGTGCATATCCTGATCACCTGATACGGTAAAGCAATAAGCCTGTATTCCAGTAAACCTAGCCCAAGACTTATTGATGGTGTTCATTACATACTGTTCCATGCCGTTTGATGTCGGAATGGACAAAATCAGCATATTAGCTTCTGCTAAATAATTAATTTGCCAGCCAAAATTGTTAGCATAAGCACTACAAGCTAATGAAACAGCGTAGAAAATCTTGTCTGTCAGGTTAATACGGGGGTCTAAACGATCAGATTGCAATGCAGACGTCAATGGTACTAACCCGTCTTGCGTTAATAGCAATAAGTCACCGCCCCACTTAAAGAAGCATCTACGGCTAAAGGTTTGACCCATCTGCCATAAACCTTTCATTGCCCAGTTATTAGGATCGCTAGGGTCAAAGCCTTGATATACGGCAATTTCACCCATACTGGTTACATATACAGCAAAGTCATCTACACCATAACCAGCATCAAGTGTCCATGTACCCATTGCTTGTAAATAACCGCCATTGCGAAAAATAGCACCTAAAGGGAACTCTGTAGCTGGGCCTGAGATCGCTTCTACATCAAGATACCAAAAACTTAAACTATTATTAACACAGAAATACAAACGGTTTTTAAACAAATTGACATTAACAAATATGTTACTATTTACGCCCGTAATCCCTGTAATCGTATAGGTTGGTACAGTTGTTGCATTAGAAGCTGGGGTCGTAGCCATTACATAGGTAAATGTATTTGTACCTGTCTTGGTAATAACATAAGTGCCGTTGTAATCAGTAGGAACACCACCCGATAAGCTGATTCTATTGCCTGTTACTAGACCATGTGCAGTTGCGGTAGTAACATTCGCTGTTGTTCCTGTGTGCGTAATACTGCTAATAGTCACAGCAGTTTGGGTTGTAGCCATAAATGCCCAAGCCGTACCGTCATATATAAGGGTAGGGTCTACACCGTTACAAGCAATAATAAAGTTGCCACCAGCGGTAGTCATATTGACATACTGCCACTTGGCGTTAGTTAATCCAGTAAATACGACCGTTGCTGTAGAGCTTGTAGCGTCATAAATCTGAGTTCCAGCAAATGCAAAAAGTTTATAGCCTTCAGAGTTGTTTGTAGGAAAGTTAATAATCGTATCAACTTGCCCTGTAATTCCTGTGCTGTACTTAGTCCAACCTTTTCTTAGCTGTACATCTGTAGGAGTAGGCCAAAAATTAACCAATTCAACAGCGTCTAATGGCGGCATTTCTGCCAATGAGTCCCTGTTATTCCATCCCCCAATAGGGGCGGCCATCGATGTTGTGGTGGCGTTTCTACCTTGAATTGCCATGATTAAGAACCATAGCCAGTATCAGGGATATTAGCCCAGCCAATAAGAACGGCACTTGGTTGTGGTGCAAATGATAAGGTAGCAGAACCCTTATCGTTAGCTTTAGCCACATTCAAATAGCGTATGTAGTCTTGATTCAATGCAGTAGTATCAAAAGACTTGATTTGGAAGTATTTAAGTTTAGTCGCTAATGCAATGACGTCATCATCTAAGACAGTAGTATCGGTATCGGCAGTAAAGCTATTCTTTACTTGACCAGTTGCATCTTTTACAAATCCCCTAGAACGGTACTCAAAACCTAGATATTCTTGAGTATTGTAGGGTGGCCATATCTGAAATTCATTGCCAAGAATACGCCAGCGAACTCGTGGCCCTGTTGAGATATAACCCGACTTTAGCCATTGCCATTGTTGTGCATCGACTGGGCCAAGCATCTGCCAATGCTTTGTCTTATCCCAATGCGTGTTATCTGTAATAGTTTCATAGTCAGGCGGCAAGTCATAGATAGTCTTGCTAAATGTGACCGATCCACCATAAGATGTAGCAGACGATAACTGGGTAGTTGTAATTGTATGGGCATCAATTACTTGATCCACATAGGTATCTTGGGGTACATTTGTCCCCACGATTGAATAGGTGCTGTCCAAACCTACGGTACTTGGAATGTTACCTAATATATAAGTGCCATTCGTAGTGTCGCAGGTTGTGGTTACAGCGGTTGTGTAGAAACGATACTCTACCTCTAATGCTTGCCAATCGTACTCCTTAACCAAGTCATACCCAGCACGGTTCATCAGAGCCAAGATTTGTTGCACATCCTGACTAGGATTGCCTGCTACATAGGTAGGAACGGCTAAGTTTAGTTCAGCCGTAACTTGCTGGACAAGCTGTAATAGGTTATAACTCATGTTTATTCCTTTTGGCTTTGCTCATTTTTTTCTTTGTATCTTCAGAATGTTTTTTCCCAAACATAGGGTGATTTTTCCCTGATAAAGAATTGCTCATTTTTTTTCTAGTTTCTTCATTAGGTATATGACCAATTTTATTCTTATGAGAATCACTTATTTTTTTACAAGTTTCTGCACTTAATTTTCTACCAATCATTCCCAAGCTAATTTTTTTCTTGGTTTCTTCAGTTAAAACTCGTTTTGGTCTATTTAAAGCAGATTGTTTAACTTTGTCACTTGCAGTTCCTTCACCGCCATTAGTTTTATTAGCTAAAACATAATTCATATCTTTAAAACATGAAATAAGTAGTTTTTCGTGATCAAATGCTTCTTTTTCAGAATTCCAATTAGCCAATATTTCAGCATTAAATCCATACTTATTTACAATATTATTCCAATGGGTGCTTCGTTTATATGTTGATTTATAACGATTTTTTGAACCTTTACCAATATAAAATATTTTGTTGGTAGTTGCGTTTATATGTGCATAGGTATAAAAAGCATGAGAAATGCTTTGTTTTGTATTTACATCTCCCATGCTGTATGACATATTAGGCTTCCTCTGTGGCTACCGTCTTTTTACGGGGTTTTTTCTCACCAACAGCGGCAAGTATAGCGGTCATTTGATCTTGCATTTTGGCCAGCTTCGCATCTGTTTCAGCCTTTATTTTAGCAGTTTCTTCGTCTTTTTTGGCAAGTTCTTGTTTTAAAGCGTTAATTTCGCTTTCACGCTTGTCAGTTTCAGCCGCAGTTGTCGCTAAATTTAAAAATGCCTTCGCTTTATCACGAAACGCATAGGGTGACATTCCTGCCGCCATACCCATACGCTGTAATTGTTGATCGGATGCACCTGCAATAGACTCAACGGTGTGGAACTTCATTGCCCGTAGTTCTTCAGCCTGTGATTTGGACACTAAAGGCCATTCTGATACAGGAGTACCGATAATTTGCTCATCGTTTGCGCCTACACGGTTCTGATAGTTAGCCCATTGCTGTGGAAAACGCTGTTTATGACTATTAAGGACATAAGTATCGATTTCGGTTAGGGTATCACCAGCTACACAAATATGGACAAAGTCAAATTCTTTAAAAATTGGTCTGCCAGCTTCTTGTGTTTCGTGATCTTGCTGTACTGGGCGTTTATAGAAACGAACCTGTAAACGGTTGTCTGCATTTTGCTCATCTGA
>Ga0208507_1001487_pt1 | contig 13026 bp, 19 predicted proteins | sample CryBogCBH12Aug01_FD_184626 | JGI IMG/M metagenome (GOLD analysis project Ga0208507, IMG submission 184626) | Freshwater microbial communities from Crystal Bog, Wisconsin, USA - CBH12Aug09.1 (SPAdes) (version 2) | ecosystem: Environmental > Aquatic > Freshwater > Lake | place: Crystal Bog... | reverse complement strand
CATGTCCAGATCGTCGCTTTCCTGCAGGTTGAGGATCGCCTCGAACAGTTCAGTCTGAATCAGGGCTGTGAGCGCCTCGCTGCGGGCATCTTCGTTATCACCGGCCTGGGCTCGGATGATCTTGGCGGCCTCGGTGCTGGCGCGGATCGCGCTGAGACGACGTTCGAGCTTCTGTCCGTATCGGTGCACTGCCGATCGGCTGGGCAGATCGCCAGCGGCCTGGTGCGACGGGAAGCGTTGCTGCAGATCGGCGATCAACTCGTCGAGCGTCAACCGGCCGTCGGCCATCTTTCCTTCAATATAGGACTTGATGTCGGCCGGAAGCCGGGCAATGGTGGATTTGCGGCCCATGGTTACCAGTATTTCTGGGGCCGTGCAATTCCGGCCTCGCAGGTCACTGTGTACTCAGCAACGTCTACGCCGTGGCGCGTGAGTTCCCCGTGCCATTTCCCGGTCGGCTGCTTGTCGATCTTCACTAGTTCACGTTCGTGTAGGTAGTCCAGCTCGCGCCGCAATTCCAGCGGCGTCGCATCCGGGTATTCGCTCTGCGCCACCGATAGGATCAAGCCCTCAAACGCTCCGATCGGGCGTGCATTGTTGAGGGTCAGGATGATGAGCCACCGGAGGGCTTCACGGCGCACGCGGTTATGGTCGATTTGATGTTGCTCAGGCATGTTCTTCTTCCGTTAAGCTTGATTTTTTAAAGAGCGCAGTTGGGCGTTTTCGAGTTTGGTTCCTAGCCCGTCAAGCTTGGATTCGATAATGCTTTGACCGCGTATGTAATCCTCCCGTCGCACGTAATGCACGGGCAATTCAGCCTTGAGGTTGAGTAACTCGCGCTCAACACGCTGCCATTGACTGGCTTCAACTCGATTCGATGATTCGATGCTGTCGAGCCGCTTATCCAGGCGAACGTGGTTATCGGCCTCCATCTTCTCGTGCATTGCCAAGCGGGTATCCAGAAAACGCTCTGATTTCTTTGAAAACATCTTCATCAAGGCCCAGATCGCACTGGTTCCGGAGATGGCGAGGATGATGAGATTCATCAAGCTGAATTCGATAGTCATAGTGGGTCAGTTGGCGGCAACGTTATTCAGAAAATAGATCAGCTTCTGGTGCCGGAGCCTGTCAATGGCGCAGCTTTTGGCGTTGATTTCTTGGTTTGACCAGGCGGCTTCAATCCCAACCCCGGAGTCAGCAGCACAGGCTGGGCCGGAGGTATCAGAAGCTCCGCAGGAATCGGCGGGCGTATCGGAACCGATGAGGGCGCTGTTCCACATCCATAAAGCGCCAAGACTGAGAGAAACGGGAGCATTGGCAGCAGCGCCAGCTTCGACCGGATTCCCTGCAACCAAAATTGCCCCAGATTCAGTGACAGGTTTTGTCTTGTAGACCACCAGCGGCACGCGCGTACGAAGTTCATTGAATCGACCCTCCAAGTCTGAATATTCGTTTTGAAGAACCTGCGCATCCAAGATCGCTTGGGACGCCGCCTCATTGCCGCGTTTCACTTCGGCCTGATAGTCCAACTGCGCTTTGCGTTGCACCTCGGCTTGTCTAGCGACCCAGACATTGTTTCGGTTGTAGTCGCCGGCCCAAAATCCAGCGCCACCCCACGCCAGCACAAGAATGACGGTCAACAAAGGGGGAAACTCAAACTTGGGCATGGATCAGTCCTGTCCCAGGCACTGACGGCGCAGACGTTGCCGGCGCGCCCATAGACCGGCGCAAACCTCATTCCCAGGCTTTGAACAGTCAACCTCGCCGACGCGTTTCCACATCAGAATGGCGTTGCACGCGCCCGTGTAGTCGCCGGCGTTGAGCCGCTTAACAAGGGTCGATGAGCAAAACGCGGCCGGACCGATGTTGTACGCCAGGTTGATGTAGGAATCGTATTCGTGTTGATGCAAGGGAACCTTGACGCAGTTCTTCAGCGCGCCTTCGAACGCCTGCACATCGGACAATTTACGCTGTAGCGCCTTTACTGGGGTCGTGGTATCGCCCATCCTCACGCCGCCAGTGGTTCCAAAACCAAGAGTTGGTACGGATTTCCCCTTGACCGGATCCGGAACTGCTTTGGCCGTGTAACCCTCATCCACGGCAATTCCAACCAGGCCGGCTGCAGACAAGACCAGCACAGCGAGTAAGGAACGGTTATCGGGACTCATGGCGGCAACTGTGCCTCGCGCGCGCGATATCCGATAACTAAAGCGCTTTAGTTATTGGGGGACGACTGGTGTGTTGACACTGAATGCTTTGATGAACCGAACCTGGAAAATACCTTATGTAGGAACCTTCGATGACTGTGTATGTTGATGACATGAAGGCGAGCTTTGGACGCATGAAGATGTGTCATATGCTGGCCGATACTGACGACGAGCTGCATACCATGGCCGATGCCATTGGCGTGCAGAGAAAGTGGCACCAGAAGCCGCCAATATGTAGCGGCAGCCATTACGACATCGCCCTGAGCAAACGTTCCTTAGCGGTTCAGGCAGGAGCGGTAGAAATCACAATGCGACAGCTTGCCTCCATGAATATGCGGCGGCGCATCACCGGCACGCTCGGCAGCCATCTCGACGCTGTTGAATGGGTCATAAACCACCACCAGAGCGGTGTACGCTTATGAAACTGGAGGTCCAATTCAAGTCCGCCGGCTGGAAATGGAATCACCATGCCGTATTTCACGACGCGACTTTGCAGACTGTTTTAGACTACGTCGATCGCGTCTTTGCTTGGGATGTCCAGAAGTCACTTGAACTTAGAATCGTTGATGCGGACGAACAGGTTGTTTGGTTCCGTTGATCCCGATTATTTGAAATCTACCCGGCTTTTTTTGGTTTTACGCCATACGAAACAAGTTTTCATGCGTCCCGTCCCAATAAATGCTTTCTCAGCCCTCTAAATCCCAAATATCGCGTCCGTGGCCCTTCAAATATGTCACTCGTCGTCAGAAACGTAGTTGAAGCAGCATGCAGGCAAGTTCACGCGAAGACTTCAATCAAGCCTGATCGTCGCCAGCCGCCGCAGCAGTTGCTGCACGGCGTCGGTCTGCATGTTGCGGTAGAGCAAGGCCTCTTCCGCTTCCTTGGCCAGCGCCGCCGTCTCGTTGAAGCTGATGTCGCTCTGCAGCAGGATATCGCTCTCGGGGGTCAGGTCCTTGCCCTGCGGCGTGCGCACGCGGAATTTCACCCGCAGCCGCAGCTGGAACTCGCGCACCTGGCCCGAGCTGTTGACGCCGACCACGACCTTCTCGCGCTGCTCCTGCAGGATGTCGAGCACAACCTGCGCCTGCGTCAGCGGCGCGTCTGCGCCCAACACGTGCACGGCCGGGTTGATGGAGCGCCGCAGCTCGAGGGCGACCGGGCCGCCCGGCTGCGGCATGACCGCCAGCGTGTCGAAGGCATAGTTCTGGGCGCCTCGCAGGTGGAAGCCGCAGCCGGTCAAGCCCGCCAGGGCAGACATCCCGATCAGCGCGATCACAGTGCGGCGTTGCATCGGTTGGCGCCTCACACCACGACGTTGACCAAGCGGCCAGCGACGATGACGACCTTCTTGATCGCCTGACCGCCCGCGAGTTTCTGGAACACCTCGCTGTCGATCGCAATGCGCTCGATCTCTTCGCGCGATGCGGCAGCCGGCACGACGATGGCGCCGCGCAGCTTGCCGTTGATCTGCAGCACGAGTTCGATTTCATCCTGCTGCAGCGCGCTCTCGTCAGCATTGGGCCAGGGCGCATCGAGCAGGTCACCGAACTCGCCGCTGTAGCCCAGTTCGACCCACAGCGCGTGCGTCAGGTGCGGCGTGGCCGGATAAATGGCGCGCAGCAGTATGCCCAGGCATTCGCGCAGCGCGGCGCGGCTGCCGGCGCTGCCGTCGTCCTGGAAATCTTCCAGCGCATTGAGCATCTTCATCGCGCCCGACACCACGGTGTTGTACTGCATGCGCTGGTAGTCGTAATCGACCTGTTTGAAGATGGTGTGGATTTCACGGCGCAGCGCCTTGGCTTGCTTGCCGAACGAAACCTGGCCGGCGGCGACCGGCGCTACACCGTGATTCGCCTCCTGCTTGACGCAGAAGTTCCAGACCCGGCGCAGGAAGCGGTGCGAGCCTTCGACCGCCGCATCGTTCCACTCCAGCGTGGCCTCGGGCGGCGCCGTGAACATGGTGTACAAACGCGCCGTGTCAGCGCCGTATTTCTCGATCAGGTCCTGTGGATCGACGCCGTTATTCTTGGATTTGCTCATGGTGCCGACACCTTCGTAGGTGATCGCCGTTCCGGCGGGCAGTTCGCCCTTGGCCTGCTTGAGCGTCGCGCCTGTCACCTTGCCGGAAGCGTCCAGCACGTCTTCCACCTCGGCCGGCCAGAAGTACTCGACGCCGCCCTTGTCGGACTTGCGCGAGTAGATGTGATTGAGCACCATGCCCTGGGTCAGCAGCTTGGTGAACGGCTCGTCCACCTTGACCAGTCCGAGGTCACGCATCACCTTGGTCCAGAAGCGCGCGTACAGCAGGTGCAGGATGGCGTGCTCGATGCCGCCGATGTACTGGTCCATCGGCATCCAGTAGGCTGCGCCGTCGCCCACCATGGCCTGCGTGTTCAGCGGGTCGCAGTAGCGCATGTAGTACCAGCTGGAATCGACAAACGTATCCATGGTGTCGGTCTCGCGCCGCGCCGCGGCGCCGCAAACCGGGCAGACGACACCGGCATGAAAACCCTCATGCTTGTGCAGCGGGTTGCCGGAACCGTCGGGCACGCAGTCCTGCGGCAGGATCACCGGCAGATCTTTTTCGGGCACCGGCACCGCGCCATGCTCGGGGCAGTGGATGATGGGGATCGGCGTGCCCCAGTAGCGCTGGCGGCTCACGCCCCAGTCGCGCAGGCGCCAGGTGATCTTTTTCTCGCCCAGCCCCTTTTGTTGCAGCGCGTGGCAGACCGCGCGGACCGCATCGTCGTAGGCCAGGCCGCTGAAACTGTCGGAATTGATTGTGACGCCGCGCTGCTTGTCGCCGTACCAGTCCTGCCACTGGTCGTAGTCGTAGGTCAGGCCGTCGACCAGCACGACTTCGAGGATGTCGATGCCGTACTTCTTGGCGAACGCAAAATCGCGCTCGTCGTGCGCCGGCACGCCCATCACGGCGCCGTCGCCGTAGCTCATCAGCACGTAGTTGCCGACCCAGACCTCGATCTTGTGGCCGCTCAGCGGATGCGTGACGAACAGGCCCGTGGGCATGCCTTCCTTTTCACGCACCGCGAGCTCGGCTTCGGTCGTACCACCGCGCGCGCATTCCTCGATGAAGGCGGCCAGCTTCGGGTTGCCCTGCGCCGCGTGTGTGGCCAGCGGATGCTCGGGCGCGACGGCGCAAAAGGTCACGCCCATGATGGTGTCGGCGCGCGTGGTGAAGACGTACATGCGACCGTCGTCAATCAGATCGCCGCTGTCGTCCCGGATGTCGTGCGGGAAGGCAAAGCGCACACCCTCGGACTTGCCGATCCAGTTTTCCTGCATCAGCTTGACGCGCTCGGGCCAGCCCGGCAGTCCTGTCTGCACGTGCTCGAGCAGTTCTTCGGCGTAGTCGGTGATCTTGAGGTAATAGCCGGGGATCTCGCGCTTTTCGACGACGGCGCCGGTGCGCCAGCCCTTGCCGTCGATCACCTGCTCGTTGGCCAGCACAGTCTGGTCAACCGGATCCCAGTTGACAACCTGGGTCTTGCGGTAGGCGATGCCCTTCTCCAGCATCTTCAGGAACAGCCACTGGTTCCACTTGTAGTAGCTTGGGTCGCAGGTGGCGACTTCGCGCGACCAGTCGATGGCCAGGCCCATGGACTGCATCTGCGCCTTCATGTAGGCGATGTTCTCGTAGGTCCACTTGGCCGGCGGCACACCGTTCTTCAGCGCGGCGTTCTCGGCCGGCAGGCCGAAGGCGTCCCAGCCCATCGGCATCAGCACGTTGTAGCCATTCATGCGCAACTGGCGCGTCAGCATGTCGTTGATGGTGTAGTTGCGCACGTGGCCCATGTGCAACTTGCCGCTCGGGTACGGCAGCATCGAGCAGGCGTAGAACTTCTTCTTCGACGCGTCCTCGGTGACACGGTAGGCGTCGCGCGCCGTCCAGTGGCTGTGGGCGGCTTTTTCAACGTCGAGGTGCTTGTATTTTTCTTGCATGGGGTTTTACTCTTGGCGATCAATGGATCGCAAGGTGCCGATTTTAGGGTTTGCGGCCAGCCGGCCCGGCCGCAGCAGCACTGCGCTCAGAATCGGCGACAAAACCGATCCGGTTCAGGCCCGCCTGCTGCGCCAGGCCCATCACTTCGACGATCCGGCCGTAAGGCACGGCCGCGTCGGCCCGCAATTGCACTTCGGTGTCGGAGTCGGCCTTGGCGGTCTGCGCCAGCGCCAACGCCAGCGCATCAAGGCCAAGCGGCTTGTCGTTGAGAAAAGCCTGCCCCGACTTGTCAACGACCAGGGCGACGAATTTCGGCGCATCGCCCGCCCTGGCCGCCTCGGTGCGGGGCAGGTCGAGCTTGATCGAACTCGCGAGCAGCGGCGCCGTGATGATCAGGATCACCACCAGCACCAGCATCACGTCGACCAGCGGCGTGACGTTGATCTCGCTCATCGGCTGCGTGCCTGCCGAGCGCTCGAAGCGGCCAAATGCCATGCTAGATGACTCCCAGGCTTGTGGCTTCGCCGCTCCTCGAGAACGCTGCGCGTACTATGCGGCCCCCCGAGGGGGCTGTTTCACCTTGGGGCGGCCCGGCGGTGAAACAGGTTCTCACTGCTGTCATTCCATGTCACCCGTTGGCGTACCAGCGAGCAGCGCGCGCAGGTCGCGCGCGAAGCCTTCGAGCTCGGCTTCGATGCGACTGATCAGGCGGCCGAGCACGTTGTATGCCAGCACCGCCGGGATGGCCACGGCCAGACCGGCGGCGGTCATGATGAGCGCCTCGCCGACCGGACCGGAGATCTTGTCGATCGTTATCTGGCCGGCGCCCGCTATGCCAATCAGCGCGTGATAAATGCCCCAAACGGTTCCCAGGAGACCGACAAACGGTGCGGTCGCGCCCACCGTCGCCAGCAGGACCTGGCCATACTGCAATTTGAGCAGTGCCACGTGCAGGGCGCCGCGCAGGACACGGGTCAATTGCTGCGCCTTGTCGCCCGCCGCTGCCAGCGTGCCGGCGCCATCGGTGCGGGTCGCCAGCAGCAAAGGCGCGACGAGGTCGGCGCGGTCAAAAGCCTTGATCCGGACCAGCGCCGCGTCGATCGAGTCGGATTGCCAGAAAGCCCCAAGGCTGCGCGTCATGTCACCAGCGGCGCGCTGCAGCAGCCACGACTTCCACAGAATGACGACCCAGCTGCTCACCGACATTGCCAGCAGCAGCAGGGCCACGCCCTTGGTCACGCCGTCGCCCTGCCAGAACAGATGCGCCGCGTTCATCTCAGCTGCAGAACATCGAACATGTCGAACAGGCCGCTCTTGCGCCCGCCCAGAAAGCGCGTGGCACGCAGGCTGCCCTGGGCATAGGTGGCGCGGCTCGACGACTTATGGCTGATCTCGATGCGCTCACCGATGCCCGCGAACAGCACCGTATGGTCGCCCACGATGTCGCCACCGCGGATCGTGGCAAAGCCGATCGACGACGGATCGCGCTCGCCGGTCACCCCCTCGCGCGCGTAGACCGCGCATTCCTTCAGGTCACGGCCCAGCGCGTCGGCGATCACCTCGCCCATCTTGAGCGCGGTGCCCGATGGCGCATCGACCTTGTGGCGGTGATGAGCCTCGATGATCTCGATGTCGTAGCCCGTGGCCAGGGCCTTGGCCGCCATCTCCAGCAGCTTGAGCGTGACGTTGACGCCGACGCTCATGTTGGGCGCCATCACGATGGCGATGTCCCGCGCGGCCGCGGCGATCTCGGCCTTTTGCGCAGCGCTGAAACCGGTCGTGCCGATGACCAGATTGACGCCGAGTTCGCGGCAAACGCGCAAATGCGCGAACGTGCCCTCGGGCCGAGTGAAATCAATCAGCACATCGGCCGGCGCGAGTGCGTCCTGCAAGTCGGCGCTGATGGTCACACCGCTGGCCTGGCCCAGAAACGAGGTCGCATCCAGCCCGATGGCCGGACTGCCGGCCAGGTCGAGCGCACCGACCAGTTCGCAATCATCACTGGCACGCACGGCCTCGATCAGCATCTGCCCCATGCGCCCGGAGGCGCCGGCAATCGTGATCCGATGCTTCTTCATGTCATTCATGCTCAAACGTCGATTGGCAGGCTAGCGCGCGGTGGACTCCAGCGGCGGATAGCTCGCTGGCAAGGGCGGCAGGGGTTTGGGCTCGGGCTTCTTAGTCGGCACCGGCAGATTCTTCAATTCCTCTTCCGACAGTTCCAGCACCGGAACCTTGGCGAAACGCCGCCCGGAATCGAGTGAGGCCGCGAATTCCATTTCGGTGGGCAAGAGATCGGCTTCCATGCGCTCGAGCGCATCGCCCTTGAAGAACACGGTGACACGGCGCGATTGCGGCTCGACGCCCTGGCGCTTGAAGGTGAAGACATAGTCCCAGCGGTCCGCATGGAAGATGCTGGTCAGCAAGGGCGTGCCCAGAATATCGCGAACCTGCACGCGGCTCATGCCCGGCTTGACGGCTGCCGCTTGTTCCTTCGACACGAAATTGCCCTGCACGATGTCCATCTTGTAGGGGGTGACCAGACCGGCAATCCGGTTACTGGCACTGTCCATACTGCCGCAGGCCACCAGGCTGCCACTGGCCGCAAACAGCAAAACCCATCCGGCAGAACGACATTGAAGATCAAACATGAGATGAATGGAAGTGTAGCGATATGATCGGACCATTGTACCGGCTGTACCCGTACGGGCGCACCGCCCGCTGGCGAGACAGAGACCTCCATGACCAATATCGAAGAACTCAAAAGCACCGGACTTAAGGCCACCCTGCCGCGACTGAAGATACTGGAAATCTTTCAGAAGAGCGCCGGGCGCCACATGACGGCCGAGGACATTTACCGCGTGCTGCTGGAAGAACGCTCCGATATTGGTCTGGCCACCATTTACCGTGTGCTGGCCCAGTTTGAGCAGGCCGGCATTCTGAGCCGCAGCCATTTCGAGGGCGGCAAGTCGGTCTACGAAATCAACGCCGGGCAGCACCACGACCATCTGGTGTGCCTGGATTGCGGCAAGGTGGAGGAGTTCTTTGATGCCGAAATCGAGAAGCGCCAGCACGTCATCGCCAGCGCCAAGGGCTTCACCATTGCGGACCACGCCCTGAGTTTGTACGCGCACTGCACCACGGCCCAGTGTCCGAACCGGCCGAAGGACGCGCCGGACACGAACTGAAAGGCAAAACGGCCGGCGCTGCGCGCCATCCTCACTCGATCAGGTTCATCGCCTTGCGGTGGCGCTCGACAAACTCCTGGTAGGTGTCGATGCCACGCAACTGGAGAATCGTGTTGCGCACGGCCGCTTCCACCAGCACGGCGATATTGCGCCCGGCCACCACCTGGATCACCACTTTGCGCACAGGCACCCCGAGCACATCCTGCGTCAGCGGCTCGTAGGGAATACGTTCATATTCGCGTTCCAGCGTTTCGCGCCGAACCAGGTGCACGATGAGCTTGAGCCGCATCTTGCGCCGCACCGCTGTCTCGCCAAAGATGCAGCGGATGTCGAGCAGACCGATACCGCGCACCTCAAGCAGGTTCATCAGCAACTCCGGGCAACGGCCTTCGATCGTGTCCTGGTTGATGCGGTACAGGTCGACCGCGTCGTCGGCCACCAGTCCGTTGCCGCGCGAAATCAGTTCCAATCCCAATTCGCTCTTGCCTAGGCCGGACTCGCCCGTGATCAGCACGCCCAGGCCCAGGATATCCATGAACACACCGTGCATGGTGCAGCGGTCGGCAAAATACTTGGACAGGTAGGCCCGCAGCACATCGATCACGAAAGCCGAGGAGCCGGTTGCCGCGAACATCGGAATCTGCGCCCGCTCGCACATCGAGAGCAGCGCCTCTGGCGCCGACTGTCCGTCGGCCAGCACAAGCACCGGCGGCTCGAGCGTGACGATGCGGGAAATGCGCCTGGCGCAGTCCTCGGGCGTCGCATTGGTCAGGTAGGCGATCTCGCGCTCGCCCAGAATCTGGATGCGGTACGGATGGATGTAGTTGAGGTGGCCCACCAGGTCCGCCCCGGATCGCGCGGCGCGCACCGCACCCTCGTCAAAACGGCGCTCGGACGCGCCTAGGCCGGCGACCCACTCCCACTTCAGGGTAGTGCGGAACTCCTCGAACAGGACGTCGGCGCTGACAACATTGGGCTTCACATCAAATCCAATGGGCAAAGCCCTGTGACCTGGCAGCCATCAGGCTGCTTGCGCGGACTGCCAGTTGCTGATCAGACCGTGCAATTCGGCCGCGTCCGCGCTGCGGATCATCTTTTCACGCAGGCTAACATCGCTGAGCAATTCGGCGATCTCGGAGAGAATTTCCAAATGCTTTTGCGTCGCCGCCTCGGGCACCAGCAGGAAGATCAGCAGACTGACCGCCTGCTCATCCGGCGCATCGAACCCGATCGGCTGTGCCAGTTGCAATACCGCTGCCATCGGCGCCTTCAGGCCCTTAATGCGGCCATGCGGGATGGCAACGCCATGACCGAGGCCGGTCGAACCAAGCCGCTCGCGAGAAAACAGGCTGTCTGTCACAAGGGCGCGGCTCAGGCCGTGCAGCGTTTCAAACAGCAGTCCAGCCTCCTCGAAGGCTCGTTTCTTGCTGCTGGCATCAACCTGGACCAGAACCTGGGCAGGGGAGAGGATGGACGCGAGTCGATTCATAATTCGTGGGAGATTATGCACGCAAGTCAGCAGAGGGCGAAAAAAAGGCCGCCCATATGAGCGGCCGGGTTGATCAGCTGCGGCGCTGAAGACTTACATCAGGCGCTTTGGCGCCTCATGGTGATGCTCCTGCAAACGCGTCTTGTGGCGCACCACTTGGCGATCCAACTTGTCCACCAACTCGTCGACTGCGGCATACAAGTCTGCGTGCGAGCTCTCGGCGAACATGTCGGTGCCCTTGACGTGGATGTTGCACTCCGCTCGCTGGCGGCCCTCTTTCTCCTTTTGCTTTTCCACTGTGAGCAAAACCTTGACATCGACCACCTGGTCGAAATGCCGAACAATCCGATCGAGCTTGCTTGTAACGTAACTACGCAGGGAAGGCGTAACCTCGAGGTGATGACCGCTGATCGTCAAGTTCATAAAAAACCTCCTGTTGTTCTCCGGGTTGAAAAAACTGCTCTTGATTCACTATGCCCCCGATGGGTTCAAAGTGCAATACCCTTTTCATAATCCAATGTAACAAAGATGGTGATAGGCGCACCGGCATCAAGCCCCTTCAAACTTTTTTGAGGTGACCCTGAAACCGGCCAATCCGCGATGCGATAATTTGACGAGATTGACTCCCGGAGAAATCTCCTTGTTAAGCCACCCCAGTCGGTAGCTTTCAACTCCCTCAGCTGCATCGGGGTTGAAAGCAAAGACCCGCACCCTCTGCCAGATGCAACTCATCCCCGGGAGTAAGCCATGCTCAACATTTTCACGCTCGCCAGTGGTCGGCTCTTTCAGGAAGAGATCGAATCGCTGGAAGAACTATCCAATTTCCAGCCGATCTGGGTCGATCTGGAATCCCCAACCCTCGAAGAGAAACGCTGGGTCAAGCAGCATTACGGCCTGTCCATCCCGGAGGATGCGATGGACGAGGACATCGAAGAATCGGCGCGCTTCTACAAGGAAGACAACGACGACCTGCACATCCGCAGCGACTTCCTGATCGCCGACGATGAAGAACCTCGCACGGTGCGGGTTGCCTTCATCCTGAACCTGGAAAACGACGCGCTCAAGAGCAAGGGCGTACTGTTCTCGATTCACGATGAAGACGTGCCGGTGTTCCGCCTGCTGCGCATGCGGGCGCGCCGGGCCTGATCGAAGACGCCAAGGACGTGCTTCTCAAGCTGTTCGACGCCGACGCCGAATACTCGGCCGACACGCTCGAGGGCATTTACGACGAGGTCGAGAAGGTCAGCAAGAAGGTCTTGTCGGGCAACATGACGGACGCCCTGGCCAATGAAGTGCTGGGCTCTATCGCCCGCCATGAGGACTTGAACGGTCGCATCCGGCGCAATGTGATGGACACGCGACGTGCGCTGAGTTTCTCGATGCGCAGCAAGATCCTGAACAACGAACAGTTTGAAGAAGCGCGCCAGATTCTGCGCGACATCGACTCGCTCGATTCGCACACCGCGTTCCTGTTCGACAAGATCAACTTCCTGATGGATGCGACGGTCGGTTTCATCAACATCAGCCAGAACAAGATCATCAAAATCTTCTCGGTCGCCAGCGTCGCGCTGCTGCCGCCAACGCTGGTGGCCAGCATCTACGGCATGAACCTGCAGTTCCCGGAGTTCACGGTGCTCGGCACATGGGCCTACCCCTACGTGGTCACGCTCATGGGTTTGAGTGCGGTTCTGCCGATGTGGTACTGCTACCGGCGCGGCTGGTTGCGGTGATGCGGCCCGCCGCTTGACCAACAACCGCTTGGCACTGCGGCGGGATGTGGTCTAGATGGGAAAATCTGCTATTTCGCCGTGGAAGACAAGTAGTTCCCCTTCGAACCCAGTGAATTCCCGATCGTCAGGCCAAAAACGAAAAGATCCAGGATGGTGGCGAGCGCCGTCTTCAAGACATCGGTTTCCCGCCGCTCGATCAAGCCGATCGGTATGCGACTGGGCTCGGTCCTGCCAGCGACGCTGCGCACCACGGCCTCGTCTTCAACCGCGGTCATGATCATTTCAATCCTTGCACCATCGGTCGTTGTGATGGTCGCGGCATCGCCGCGGCGCAACAGCGGTTCGGACTAATTCCAATTTGCAATAGAAACTGTAATAATATAGCCATGATTTTAAGGAGCAATCATGGCAAGACCTGCAAGTGGATCGGAACACATTGATGCAGCACGCA
>Ga0208507_1001485_pt1 | contig 13031 bp, 9 predicted proteins | sample CryBogCBH12Aug01_FD_184626 | JGI IMG/M metagenome (GOLD analysis project Ga0208507, IMG submission 184626) | Freshwater microbial communities from Crystal Bog, Wisconsin, USA - CBH12Aug09.1 (SPAdes) (version 2) | ecosystem: Environmental > Aquatic > Freshwater > Lake | place: Crystal Bog... | reverse complement strand
GGGGATAGTGCCCAACGCGGGGGTGACGAACGTGAGCGTGGTGTTCACGCCGACGGACGGGGTGAATTACAGCAGCGTTACCAACCCGGTGCCGGTGACCGTCAATCCCTCTGGCAACGCCTATCTGACCTCGTTTGGGTTGAATCCGGCGGGAACCCTGACCCCCGGCTTCGCCACCAACATTTTCAGCTATACGGCCACGGAAGCCTACGGCAACCAGCCGTCTGTCACGGTAACCAATGCTGACCTGAGTGCCACCAATCAACTGGTTTACAATCACACGACCAATCTGCTGGTGTCCGGGGTGACCAGCGCGGCGCTGACCCTTAATCCTAATCCAGGCATAACCAACGTGGTGCAGGTCCAAGTGCGCGCGCAGGACGGGGTGACGGTGCTGACCTACACGGTGCAGGTGCAGCAACTGCCAAGTCAGAGCCAGCCGACAATGAGCAATACTTTGAGCGGCACGAATCTGACATTGAGCTGGCCGCTAGCCAACCTGGGCTACCAGTTGCTGGTACAAACAAACAAGCTCGTTAACGGCATCAGTCCAAACACCAACGACTGGATGCCGGTTCCAAATTCAACGCGCACCAATCAAATCTCCCTGCCCATTGATCCAAGCATCTCTTCCGAATTTTACCGCCTGCTTTCGCCGTGATTTAATAGCTGAACGTTTAGTTCGACTCGAGGTTTAACATTAAAACAGTAGAGCAGGGGAGATTTTAGATTTTTATGAACTGCATCACACCAGCGTCCTGCTGGCCGTGCGATTTGCCGCAAATCCGTGAACGAAAAGTTCAACTGGAAGAATGTGTGGATCAAATATCCTTCAGCTTTTCATCCAACCTTTTTGGTGAAACGGGGCATGCGGTGCCAAGCTCCTGCGCAAAAACCGATACTTTGTATTCTTCAATCAACCAGCGGAACTCCTCCAATCGCTGGTGCCTATGGGCGGATTTTGGCGGTGTTCCGGCCAATGCCTTAAACTTGGCGACATACGGCGCGACGAGTGCGGTTCGTTCCTTATCCTTCACTGGATTGAGTTTAGCTCGCTCCATGCGCGTGGCGAGTGCTTTGAGATAACGTGGTATGTGCGCGAGTTGCTCGAACGGAATCACTGTCAGAAAATTACGCGGCAGCAGCGCATCCAGTTCTTCTGCCCAGACATTCGTCGGCTTGGCGTCGTCGCGGGTGGCGATGTTCAATTGACTCAAATCAATCAGCGTCTTCGGTTTGGCCGTCGGCAGCGTCGGCGACGGCCCGCAACGTTGCTGGATTTCTTTGCGCGCCCGCAGGATTACGCCGACTTGATCCACCAACTTGATCGCGAGTCCAGGGATTTGCAGCCGCGTCTGTTGCACGGCGGACTGAAAACAGTCTTCGTTCAGCACCGAAAAAACTTCGGCCGGCAAAATGTGGCGCTTCAGATTGGTGAACGCGCTTTCCTGTAATTCATCCAGCGGACAAAGGTTGGTCACCAGCGCGTCAAAGCGATTTAGTTCCCGCAGATCACGATGCAACCACGCAAAATCTTTCGAGAGCGCCAGCTCCACGAGTTTTTGGATGCCGCCTAAAGTGGCCTGCCGCGCCAGATCTTCCGTGCGAAACAGCCGGAGACCTGCCGAATCCCCTTCGTCGGCTAACCCCGGCCACGCATACGTGGGCACCGGACCATTTTCACTCACCGTAATGCGGGCGGGCAGTGTGCCGAAATTCCACGTCGTGATACCGGTGCGTTCCCACTGCTGGGCCACGCGCGTCCACGCGGAGTTGTCTGGCGCGGGCTTGGCTTTGACCTGCTCCATTTTTTGCCGGAGCGTCGCGAGATCACGGCTCGTGCCAATCGTTTTCTGATCGTTGCCGACGACTTCGATGCGCGGACGCAAGTGTGCCGGAATCGTATCGGTCGGCCACGCGTTCAGCGGAATCTCCACGCCATATCGACGGCGGATGAATAGCGCCAGATCAGCCTGCAAGGATTCGCCGGTGGCCTGAAGCGTGTTGATAATCTCCGCGACTTTCGACGGAATCGGCTGCAGCTCGCGGCGAATACTTTTTGGCAAAGTGCGGAGAAGTTCGTTCACCAAACCCTCGCGCAAGCCGGGCACGGACCACTCCACGCACGATTGTGAAACGGTTTGCGCGAGGCTGAAACCAAGCTTTACGGTTGCCCCGTCATTTTCCTCGCCCGGCGAATACGCATAGGCCACCGATACCGGCTGGCCGCCAAGTGGGACGGCATCGGGAAATGCTTGGCCATCGAAATCCAAAGCGGTGCCACCGGTCAGCTCAGCCTCCGTGGCGCAGAGAAAATTCGGCCCGCCGCAATCGCGGATGAGCCGGTTCAATTCGTGAACCGACGAGACCTTTTGAATTCGCTGTCCGTAAAACATGAACAGCTTTTCGTCCAGATTGCCGAGGCCGTGACTGCGGACGCGCGTCTGCCAGTTCTCAATCTTCTCGCGGATTTTCCGGTTGTGTTCGAGAAATGAATATTGCAGCGGCAACGGCTTGGGCTTGTCGGCCGAATGAAAAATGCGCGTGTCGTCATCATCGCTTTCATCACCGGTAACTTTGCGGTGCGATGGCAGCAGGTCGTCTTCAACGAGCGCGGCTTGGATGAATATTTTCGTAGCCTCTTCGGAATCGATGTTGCCGTGGGAGACTTTGACCTTCCGCACTTCCATGCCGTAAAGTGTGGTGCGTTCATCCACCAGCACATTCCCCGCCGCCACGCTCCAATGCGGATTTTGATGCGTGGTTTTGCACAGATGCGGCGCTAGCTGGACGATCCACAGCGGGTCAATGCCGGCATTCGTGCGCGCAAATAACTGCGACGTCTCCACGATTTCACCCGCGATAATCCACGGCGGTTGCTGCGTGGATGCGGGCTTGGGTGGCGGCTGATTGGCGTTGCGTGCGGCCGGTTTCGGCTGGTGGTCGTTGCGGTCGTAAAGCGCCGAGCCGGGAAACATTGCGAGCAGACGATTGCCGGTTCCTTGATACTGGTTGCGCTCCTTGCGCAACGCGACGTGCCCGAGCAGGCCGGTGAGGATTGAGCGATGAATCGCTGCGTAATCGGCGTTGCTCTCGTTTAGTTTGAAGCAACCCAAATCTTCCAGTGCGCCGTGCAGTTGCGCGTGCAGATCCTGCCACTCGCGCATGCGCAGGTAGGAGAGGAAGTTGGCTTTGCAAAATTTCCGTCGCTGGCCTTGAGTGCGCAACCGTTCCCATTGATCGTGCACGGCGTCCCAGATCTTCAGCAGCGAAAGAAAATCCGACGCCGGATCAATGAATCGTTTGTGCGCGGCGGCGGCGGCTTCTTTGCGGTCGAGCGGGCGTTCCCGCGGATCTTGAATGCTCAAGCCGGCGGCGATGATGAGCAGTTCGCGGCCGGCGTGTTCGTGCTGTGATTGCAGCAGCATCCGGCCAAGTGTTGGATCGATCGGCAGGCGCGAAAGGTCGTGGCCGAGCTGCGTGAGTTCGCGTTTTTCATCGAGCGCGCCGAGTTCTTGCAACAGGGTGTAGCCGCCATCAATCGCCGAGGGCGGCGGCGGATTCACGAACGGAAAGGTCCCAATGTCGCCAAGGCGATACGCCCGCATCCGCAAAATGACTTCGGCCAGATTTGCGCGCTGGATTTCCGGTTGCGTGTATTGCGGACGCTCTTTGAAATCTTCCTCGGAATAGAGCCGGATGCACACGCCGTCCTGCACGCGACCGCTGCGGCCTTTGCGCTGATTTGCGCTGCTTTGCGAAACTGGCTCCACCGGCAACCGCTTGGTACGTGTGCGCGGATTATAGCGGCTGATGCGGGCGAGGCCGGAATCAATCACGTAGCGGATGCCGGGAATCGTGAGCGACGTTTCGGCGATGTTCGTGGCGACGACAATTTTCCGCCGGTTCAACGGCGCGAAAACGCGTTGCTGATCCGCTGCGCTCAACAGGCCGAAGAGCGGAATAATTTCCGCCTCGCGACCGAAGCGGCCATCAAGCAGATCACATGTTTCACGGATATCGCGTTCGCCGGGCATGAAGATGAGGATGTCGCCGTTGCCGGGTTCGCCCAGCGCGGTTTCGGCGGCGCGCACGGCGGCGTCCACGTAAGTGATGTCGCCGCGCTCTTCCGAGTCCGCGTCGAAGGGCGCGTAAATCACTTCCACCGGATAGAGCCGGCCGGAAACCTCGATAATGGGCGCATCGTTGAAGGCTTTGGAAAATGTGGCCGTATCAATCGTCGCCGACGTGATGATAAGCTTGAGGTCGCTTCGTTTGGCAAGCAGGCCTTTCAAGTAACCCAGCAGAAAATCAATGTTCAGGCTGCGCTCATGCGCCTCGTCAATTATGATGCAGTTGTATTCCGAAAGCAGTGGATCACTTTGCATCTCGGCGAGCAGGATGCCGTCGGTCATCAGCTTGATGTAAGTCTGCGCGTTGCTGCGGTCGTCAAATCGAATCGTGCAGCCAACCTCGCGTCCCCAATTCACCTTCAATTCTTCGGCGATGCGCCGCGAAATGGATAGCGCCGCCACGCGGCGCGGCTGCGTGCAGCCAATCTTTGCCTCAATGCCTAGCCCTGCTTCGAGACACATCTTGGGTATCTGCGTCGTCTTGCCCGAGCCGGTTTCGCCCGCGATGACCACGACTTGATTCGCGCGGATGGCCGCGACGATATCGTCTTTGCGCACCGTGATGGGTAGATCAGGCGGATAAGATATCTTCGGAACATTAGCCTTCCGTTCTTTGCGCAAGGCAACGGAAGCGAGCAGTTGCTCATGGATTCGATTGAGCAATTTCTCGTGCGTCTGCGGATGATGTTGATCGCGCAACAGCCGGATCATCCGGCCCCCGAGCCGCACCCAGTCGGGCAGCATGGCTTGGGGCAGGAGTTGGCGGATTTCTTCGATGGCCGGATCGTTCATGCCGAGCGACAGATTGTATTGAACGCGTCGGCAATGGGAAGCTCTCAAGGATGGGTTGCCATAATAACCTTCGGCAGATTTCAATTATTTATTTGATGTGAAATACTTTGCTCGATTATGTTTCGGCTCGAGGTGTCCGCTGGCTTGGTTGCATAGCCTGACGGCAGGCTGTCCATCCTTCCGGCAGGATTTCCCGTGCGGCAAGCACTTTCTCCACAACTGGTGACATGCGAAAAATCCCGTCTCTGGTACACTTTCCTTTTTTGAGAGTTGTGTCCCGACCGATAAAAAAAAGTGTGTTGCTAGAGCCCGGAGTAGTGTCCGGGCTCTTTTCATGTCCGGGTCCCGAGACCTCATCGTCTTGGGGTTAAAGTTTAAGCGTTTCCGCTTTCCCAGCTTTCGCTTTAAATTCGTATTTTTCCAGCGACGGCAATTCATCAGCGCCCGCTTCGCATAAGCTCGATGCACGGCTTTTGAATTGTGCCCCAAATTCTCCATCGCGAACCGTTCCGGATAACCGCACTTCAAAGCCCGCTCCGCCCAAGCATGGCTGTAACTGTGCAGCGTCACGCCAGTGATCTCCAACTGGCGGCAACGCGACCGAAACTCCGTGGCCCGATCACCCGCGTGCACCGAGGCCAGATAAGGGAGCAGGGGACCCTCCGCTGGTAAATCCTTGAGCAGGTTCAGCGCCTCCGACACCAAGCGCACTATTACCGGCACCTTCGTTTTCTTGCGCGTGAAACTCACCGTGTTGTTCTTCCAATCCACATCCTCACCCTTCAAGCACGCGATGTCGCCCTGGCTGCCGCCCAAGTGCCAGCACAATTGATAAAACACCTTCCGCTCCGCATTCATCTCCGTCGCGAGGATCGCCGCGCGTTCCTCCGCCCGTAATCGCCCGCTTCTCTTTGTAAACTGGCTTGGGCCATTGCAGGCGCGGGATGACCGATTTCAGGAGCCATTCCATGCTGCGCCTGACCTTGGTCAGCACCTGCATCCGTTCGCTCCTGAAGAACCCCGCGGTGGCCCGGTTTTTATCCGCCCAGCAGCCCGGTATTTTTGCCGAGTTCGACATCTTCGCCAAGGCGGGGACCTTGTAAATACGGCCAATAAGCAGTGATTATTTTAGATTCATTTTCCATTGAACTGTTCGGCAATGTGTGGCAGGGTTTCCCCTAAATCATGACCCGAAACCCCATCCCTGCGGTGGGCGCACCTGTCCGGAACGGGTTTGCCCCTTTGAATCCGGTCGAGTTGGAGACCATCCATTTGTTCGTCCAGCTTTCCCGCGCCCTCAATCAGCCGACCTCCGTCGCTGAAATCTACGGATTGCTGTTCGTCTCCCCGCGCCCCCTGCCGCAGGACGAATTTCTTGAGCGGCTGAATTTGAGCAAGGGCTCCGCCAGCCAGGGGGTGCGTTACCTGGTCGATCTGGGGGCGGCGCGGACGGTTTATGTGGCGGGCGACCGCCGGGTGCATTACGAGGCCGTGGCCGAACTGCGCAATCTGGCCAGCCGGTTTCTGCGCCAGCAGGTGTTCAGCTATTTTGAGGACAGCGGTGAGCGGCTGGAACGCATCGAAGCCGAAGCCAAAAAACTTTCCGGGGCGGAACGCGATCAGGCCTTGGCCCGTATAAAACTCCTGAAAAGTTGGCAGCGAAATGGGCGGAAAATATTGCCGCTCATTCTGGCCCTTCTGGGAGGCCGCAACGGAAAATAGAGTCGGTGTTTGGACGCAGACAATCCGCCATACGCCCAGTGGTTTTGGAACCAAACGGTTCCCGACGACCACGGGCGGCAGCTTGTCCCGCAATAAACCGGGTAATTCCGGGTGAAAATCGCCGTCGCCGGCTAGGTGGAAAACAGTTTTAACCTTTCAACTCATAAATTTATGGAACTCTTGATCGAACCCGGGCGCGCCGGGAAAAATTACTGGCGCGACCTGTGGCGCTATCGCGAACTGTTTTACTTCCTGGCCTGGCGCGACATCCTGGTCCGCTACAAGCAGACGGTCATCGGCATCGCCTGGGCGGTCATCCGGCCGCTGCTGCTGACGATCATTTTCACCATTTTCGCCAGCAAAGTCGCCGGGTTGAAATCCCTCGGGGCCGCGCCCCACGCGCTGCTCGTCATGGCGGCGATGCTGCCGTGGCAGTTTTTTTCCACCGCCATGACCGAGGCCAGCAACAGCCTCATCGGCAACGCCAATCTCATCTCCAAGATTTACTTTCCGCGCCTCGTCGTGCCGGCGGGCGCGGTCATCACCAGCTTCGTGGATTTTCTCATCACGCTCGGCTTGCTGGCGCTGTTCATGGTGTTTTACCGGTTCGCGCCGGACTGGCATCTGCTGGCCCTGCCGCTGTTCATGCTGCTCGCCTTCAGCGCGGCGTTCGGCATCGGCCTGTGGCTGTGCGCGCTGAACGTGGAGTATCGCGATTTCCGCTACATCATTCCCTTCATCGTGCAGTTCGGCATTTATGTTTCGCCGGTGATTTACACCAGCGCCGACATCAAGGCCAAGCTCGGCGACACCTGCTCCCTGATTTACGCGCTCAATCCGATGGTGGGCGTGATTGACGGCTTCCAATGGTCGCTGCTCCGCGCCCCCGTGCCGCTCGACGGCCGGGAAATCCTCACCTCCGTCGCGGTGGTGGTGCTGCTCCTCGTGACCGGCGTCTGGTATTTCCGCAAGATGGAGCGCACGTTTGCCGACGTCATCTGACCCGGACGTTGCCTGCCGGAATATTTTTCCACACCCATGAATAACCTGTCTCCCCGGATTAGTTGCGCGCTGGCCGCCCTGTTCTTGCTCGCGGCAGTAGTGGTTGGTCACGCCGCCGCTCCGGCAACCGCGACAGAGCCTGATAGCTGGAACGACCCCGCAACCGGTCACCGGGTCGTGCGCATTTCCCGGCTCCAAGGAAAAAGCGCCACCAGCTTTTACTTCAATCAAACCGCGTTCACCGACGCCGGGGACAAAATGGTCTTCATGACCGGCGACGGGCTCTACACCGTGGAAATGCCGAAAGGCGACGAGGTCGGGAGTCTCAAGACCACCCGCATTGCGGAGGTGAAAAGCCTGGTCGCCTTTCCCATCGTCGCCCCGATCAGCCGCCAGGTGTTCTATCTCACCAAAGAACGAACCATTTTGGCAACGGAGATTGACACCGGGAAAACCCGCGTTGTCCGGACTTTGCCGGAGGATTGGGATTTGGCCCCCGAAAGCATCAGCGGCCTGACCCTCAACAGCGACGAAACGCTTTTGTGCGGAGTCGAAAAGAAGGGATTTGGCGCGGTGTTTGCAACAGGAAAGACGCGGGGGGACAAGATCAAAATCGCCTACGAAGCCCATCTGCCGACGTTCCTTTTTACCGTGAACACCCAAAGCGGCGACTGGAAACAGATTTATGGCACCAACGAGTGGCTGAATCACACCCAGTTCTCCCCCGCCAATCCCAAGCTGCTCCTGTTTTGCCACGAAGGCCCCTGGCAAAAGCTTGACCGCATCTGGCTGATCCAACCCGACGGCAGCGGGCTTATCAATGTGCATCCCCGCAAAAGGGCGGATGAGTCGTATGGCCATGAATTCTGGAGCGCTGATGGAACCACGGTCTGGAGCGACCATTATGTCCCCGGTAACCGCAACCGGTTCTTGAACGGCTACAATGCGTCCACGGGCGCGGAGGTGGAATATGTGGTCCAGCGCGACTGGCTCTCCCGGCATTATAACATCTCGCACGATGGCCGGTTTTTTGCCGGTGACGGGGAGCCCATCAATCCCACACCCATGATCCGGCTATTCATCCCCCAGCCGGATGGGACGCTGAAAGCCGAAAACCTTTGCAGCATCGCGAAAAATAATTTCAACAGCCGCGAGCCGAACGTGATGTTTTCCAGGGATGACAAATGGATCATTTTCATGTCAACCCAAACCGGCTTATCCCAAATTTATGCAGTCAAGGTCGCCAAGTAACCGGATTTGAGCGCCCGTTTGCCGACGTCATCTGACCCGGATGCTGCCTGCCGGAACTTATTTCATTTATTTTTTTTGTTTTCAGACCATGCCGTCCGCGAGCGGCAAAGATTTCCAATTTTTTGAGAGCATCCATCCAGCAATTCATCCAGCGCCACTTCCACGCCGGTCGTGGCGGCCGCGCCAAGCTGGCCATGTCCACCAGTCTGATGGCGCGGATCGTGGGCATGGTCGTCAGCCTGGTGAATGTGCCAGTGGCGGTCCGCTATCTGGGGAACGAAGGCTATGGCCTCCTGACGGTGATCATCAGTGTCGTGGGCTGGATCCAGTTCTCCAACCTGGGTCTTGGTCTGGGGTTGCAAAACACCCTGACTGAACAGACCGCCCTGGGAAATAAAAAGACCCAGCGCGAACTCGTCAGCACCACCTTCTTCGCTCTCTTGGGCATCGGGGCATTGCTGATTGTGGCGGCGGCCGTCGCTTTTCCGCTGGTGCGTTGGACGGCGCTGTTTCCTCCCACCACGGCGAGGTTTGCCAATGAAATTCCCGGGGCCGTGGCCATGGCCATCGGCTGTTTCATTGCGGCCACTATCTGGGGGTTCATCCAGCCCATTTACGCCGCCCGGCAGGAACTGCACCTGTATAGTTTGCAAGGGCTGGTTGCCAACATCACCAGCCTGCTGGCCCTGTTTGCCGCCGTGCATTTCAAAACCGGTTTGCTGGGCGTGGCGGTCGCCAATATCGGTGTCAACGCCTTGTTTGCGGCGGGCTTTGCCGTTTGGACCATTTATGGCCGAGGCCTCACCGAATTGCGCCCGTCCTGGTCGGCTATCCGACTGGCGGCTTTCCACAGTGTTTTCCGGACCGGCTTCGGATTCCTCGCCTTGCAAATTTGCAGCGTGGTCATTTCGCAGGCCGATGGTTTTTTGATCGCCCAATTTCTCTCCACGGAACAAGTCACACCTTACGCCGTCGGCCAGCGGGTTTTTGCCCAGTTGATCGGCGTGCTGGGCATCATCACCGCCCCGTTGTGGCCGGCCTTTGGCCATGCCAAGACTTTGGGCGATACCGCCTGGATCAGCCGCATTTACCAGAAGGTCATCTGGTATTCCACCGGCGCATATCTCGCGGCCTTCCTATCCTTGTGCCTCGCGGGACATTGGCTGCTCGCCTTATGGGTGGGAAAAGGTTCCGCGCCCAAAACCTGGCTGCTGGCGGCCATCGGCGCGCAATATTTTTTGAATCTCTGGTCGTCCAACCACGCCATCCTGCTCAATGGGCTGGGGGTCATCCGGCAGCAGGTCTGGGCGTATTCCCTGCAAGCCCTGCTGGGACTGGGCTTGAGCATCTGCTTCATCAAAAAATTCGGCGTCATTGGCATTCCGCTGGGCGGTGGGCTGGCTTATCTGGTCGTGTCCGTCTGGTATCTGCCCTGGCTCTTCCAATCCACCCTGAAAAAATTGGAACGCGGGAAGGCAACAACGGAAAACTAAACGAATGCCGCTTTTTTCCGTCATTATTCCCTGTTACAACAGCGCCCGGTGGGTCCGGCGATGTTTGGATTCGGTTTTTGCCCAGGGCGGCAATGACTTTGAGGTAATTACCGTGGATGACGGATCCACGGATGACACATTGGCCATCCTCGATGCCTACGGTCATGGTATCAAAGTCTTTTCCCAGTCCAATCAAGGCGCCGGCGTGGCGCGCAACCTGGCCATCCGCCATGCCGCCGGGGATTATATCGCTACCTTGGATGCGGATGATGTCTGGTTTCCGTGGACGTTGGCCATCTATCGTCAGTTGATCGCGGAATTTAATCAGCCCGGCATCGTCGCGGGCAAACCGCTTCATTTTAAGGATGACGCCGAGCTGGCGGATGATACCGCACCCGAACCGGCGGCCTGCCGTCACTACGCCAATTTTTACACGGCGGCAGCGGACGGCTTTTGGTTTTTGTTGAATGGGGCATTGATTGTCCGGAAAGACGTGTTGGAAACTTGCGGCGGGTTTGCCGATCGGAATATCAACAGCGAAGACACGCATCTGTTCATGAAGTTTGGGATGGTTCCGGACTTTATTGCCGTGGATCGCCCCAAACTTTTCGGTTACCGGCTGCATGGGGCAAATGCCATTTTCAATTCGCATTTGAATTTTACCGGCTGCCAATATTGCATCGCTCAGGAAAAGGCGGGGCATTATCCCGGTGGCGTGGCGATGCGAAAAATGCGCCGGACGATGCTCAGCACCCATTCTCGCTCGGCCAGCCTTGCTTGCCTTAAGGCGGGGAGTTTCCATCAAGGTTGGCAATTATATCTCAACACCATTGGTTGGAATTTGGCTCTTGGCCGAATCCGGTATTTGGCAGGCTTTCCGGTTCTTTTGGCAATGGCCCCGCTCAAGAAACATGGCTGATCATGCTCGTCTTTGATGTCAACATAGATGTTTTCCAGGAGCTTTACCGCGTCGAAAGCCGGCTCCCGCGGCGCGTGCTTTATCAGTATCAGGTGCCCAATCAAGCCCGGCACCTGGGTTGGAAAAACGAGGTCTTCGCCGGGCCGTCCTTGGCCGGTCAACCGCCGCGCTGGCGGCTCGTGCGCCGCATCCTGTTTCCCGGCTGGTTCTGTTCGCTCGGCTGGCTCACCATGCCCATTCTGGCGCGCCAAGCCTTGCGCCAATGCCGCGAGTTCCTTGGCGGCCGGCCGGATATCGGCGTATTCTACAATCCTTATTATCTGCCGATGCAGCGGGCCATCAAACCCCGGATCACGGTCTATCATCCGATTGATGACTATGTCTTTTACTGGCCGAAACGGGCGCAGCGAACCCTGCGTTTGGAGGACAAACTTTTGCGCCGGTCAGACCTGGTGATTTGCACGGGCAAATTCATGGCGGACGAATTCCGCCAGAAATATCCGCAACTGGCGGATCGCATCCATCACATACCCAATCCGGTGCCCGCCAGCCTCATCGTGCCGCAGCCGCTGCCGCGCACGCTGTTTCAGGGCGACGGCACGGACGCGCGCCGGCCTGTCCTCGGCTATGTGGGACGGATCCAGGACCGGCTGCATGAAGCCGCCGTCTGTGCGCTGGCGCGGGCGTTGCCGTGGGCCGACATTGTGCTGGCGCCGGTGCCCGGCGAAATGGAACGGCGACAGCGCGACGGACTGGTCAATCCCTTTGCCGCGCATGCCAACATTCGCATCCGGGAAAACGTGCCCAAAACGGAGCTGGTGGAACTCGTCCGGTCATTTGATGTCTGTCTGCTGCCGCAGGTGGAAAGCCATTTCAACAACTGCGTTTCACCCCGAAAACTTTGGGAATACCTCGCCACCTCGCGCCCCATCGTGGCGATGCATCTGCCCGAGGCCGCCTTGTTGGAACCGCTGGTTCACGTCGCGCGTTCGCCGGAGGATTTTATTGCGGTCGTAAAGTCAATTCTGGTGGCGGGCGAACCGGTGGATTTTCCGGCCCGGCGGGTGGCCCGGGCGTGGGATTACACGGCCGCACCGCTGGCCAACCGTTACGCCGACCTGCTCGCCGAAACTTGCCGGCGCAAAGGAATCCAGCTGCCCGCATGAGCGTTAAATATAAAATCGCCGCCTACATCTATCCCCGGGCATTGAAGATGCCGACCGGGGTTTCCATGCTCACGCTGAACATGGTTCGCGTTCTCGCCAAAAATCCTGAAGTGGAATTGCGGTTGCTGGCCGGGGCGGATGAGCTGGAGCCGGATGGCACGCTGCCGCCGGAATTAAAATTTGATGGCCTCCCCGTGGTGCCGCTGCCATGGCGTCGGGGAACCCGGGAAGCCGTCTGGCTGGCTTCCGGCTGGCCGCCGGTGGATCGCTATCTGTCGGAGGATTTCTGGGTCTATTCCACGATGGAGACGTATGTTCCCGCCCGGCGCTGCCGCCGGATTATCACCGTCCACCATCTGGAATCGCGCGTGAAAGCCGCGCCTTTCAGCGGCCCGGCCCTGCGCCAATGGCGTCAGGATTTCCGCCTGCGCAAGGCCATCCGCACCGCCGACCTGATTGTGGCCCAATCCACTTTCACCCGCGATGCGGTGGTCCGGGAATTTTCCGCGCCGATGGAGCGGATGCAGGTGGTGGGCAGCGGGGTCACCGAAGA
>Ga0208507_1001484_pt1 | contig 13032 bp, 10 predicted proteins | sample CryBogCBH12Aug01_FD_184626 | JGI IMG/M metagenome (GOLD analysis project Ga0208507, IMG submission 184626) | Freshwater microbial communities from Crystal Bog, Wisconsin, USA - CBH12Aug09.1 (SPAdes) (version 2) | ecosystem: Environmental > Aquatic > Freshwater > Lake | place: Crystal Bog... | reverse complement strand
GCGCCTGACCGCCATAGCCCTGGTCCCGCTGAGCTTCTGGTTCGTCTATTCGGTGGTGTCGCTGGCCGGACAGGACTACGGGCATTTTCGCGCCTGGCTCGGCCAACCCGGCAATCTGACGATGATGGTTCTGGTGATTTTCGCCGTTTTCCATCATGGGCAGTTGGGCATGCAGGTGGTGATCGAAGATTATGTTCATGACGAAAAGACGATGTTCACGTCGCTGATCGTCATGAAATTCGCCGCCGTCCTGATGGCGGTGTTTTCCGTTGTGGCGGTGCTGCGCATCGCTCTTGTTGGGGGTTGATGGCAATGGCTGCTTATAAACTCGTCGACCACACCTATGACGTGGTCGTCGTCGGCGCCGGCGGCGCCGGATTGCGCGCCACCTTCGGCATGGGTGCGGCCGGTTTCAAGACCGCCTGCATCACCAAGGTCTTTCCGACCCGCAGCCACACCGTGGCGGCGCAGGGCGGCATCGGCGCCAGTCTCGGCAACATGGCCGAGGACAACTGGCGCTGGCATATGTACGACACCGTCAAGGGATCCGACTGGCTGGGCGACCAGGACGCCATCGAGTATATGTGCCGCGAGGCGGTGCCGGCGGTCTACGAGCTCGAGCATTTCGGCCTGCCGTTTTCGCGGACCGAGGACGGCAAGATCTATCAGCGGCCGTTCGGCGGCCATATGCGCAATTACGGCGAAGCGCCGGTGCAGCGCGCCTGCGCCGCCGCCGACCGCACCGGCCATGCCATGCTGCATACCCTGTATCAGCAGAGCCTCAAGCATAACGCCGAATTCTTCGTCGAATATTTCGCCATCGACCTGATCATGGATGCCGACGGCTCCTGCCGCGGCGTCGTCGCCATCAATCTCGACGACGGCACCATCCACCGCTTCCGCGCCCACCAGACGGTGCTGGCCACCGGCGGCTACGGGCGGGCTTATTTCTCCTGCACCTCGGCGCATACCTGCACCGGCGACGGCCATGGCCTGGTCGCCCGCGCCGGCCTGCCGTTGCAGGACATGGAGTTCGTGCAGTTCCATCCCACCGGCATGTATGGCTCCGGCTGCCTGATCACCGAAGGCGCCCGCGGCGAAGGCGGCTATCTGACCAACTCGGCCGGCGAGCGCTTCATGGAACGCTATGCGCCCACCGCCAAGGACCTGGCCTCCCGCGACGTGGTGTCGCGCGCCATGACCGTGGAAATCCGCGAGGGCCGCGGCGTCGGCAAGGGCAAGGATCATATCCACCTGCATCTCGAGCATCTGGGGGCCGAAACCCTCGAGCTCAGGCTGCCCGGCATTACCGAGACGGCGAAGATCTTCACCGGGGTCGACGTCACCCGCGACCCGGCGCCGGTGCTGCCGACCGTGCATTACAACATGGGCGGCATCCCCACCAACCTGCATGGCGAAGTGCTGCGTCCGACCAAGGACAATCCCGATGCCACCTGCCCCGGGCTGATGGCCATCGGCGAAACCGCCTGCGTGTCGGTGCATGGCGCCAACCGCCTGGGCACCAATTCGCTGCTCGACATCGTCGTCTTCGGTCGCGCCGCCGCGCTGCGCGCCGCCGCGACGATGAAGCCGGGGGCCTCGCACAAGCCGCTGCCCAAGGATGGCGGCGACCTGGCGGTGTCTCGCCTGGACCGCCTGCGCAATGCCAGCGGCGATCTCAGGACCGCCGAAGTGCGGCTGTCCATGCAAAAGACCATGCAGAACGACGCCGCGGTGTTCCGGACCGCCTCATCCCTCGGCGAAGGGGTCAAGAAGATCAACGAGATCCAGGCGACGCTGCCGCGTCTCAAGCTGTCCGACCGCTCGCTGGTGTGGAATTCCGATCTGGTGGAAGCCCTGGAGTTGGAAAACCTGATGGCCTGCGCCCAGGCGACCATCACCTCGGCCGAGGCCCGCAAGGAAAGTCGCGGCGCCCATGCCCGCGAGGACTTCCCCGATCGGGACGACGCCACCTGGATGAAGCATTCCCTTGCCTCGATCGACGAGAAGGGCAAAGTCACCCTCGATTACCGTCCGGTTCATACCTACACGCTGACCGACGAAGTCGAATATATCGTGCCGAAAGCGCGCGTTTATTAAAGCCCCAAGGAGCGATCATGGTTGAATTCGCGCTACCCGCCAATTCGAAGGTCCAGCCGGGCAAGACCCACAAGGCGCCTCCCGGTGCCAAGCGGGTGAGAACCTTCAAGGTCTATCGCTACGATCCCGACAGCGGGGCCAATCCGCGTCTCGACAGCTTCGAGATCGATCTCGACGATTGCGGCCCGATGGTCCTGGACGCGCTGCTGAAGATCAAGGACGAGGTCGATCAGACCGTGACCTTCCGGCGCTCATGCCGCGAAGGAATCTGCGGTTCCTGCGCCATGAACATCGACGGCAGCAATACCCTGGCCTGTCTGAAGCCGATCGAGGACAAACTGGGCGACGTCAAGATCTATCCGCTGCCTCATATGCCGGTGGTCAAGGATCTGGTGCCGGACCTCACGGTTCCCTACGCCCAGTTCGCCTCCATCAAGCCGTGGATCCAGACCGAATCGCCGCCGCCGCCCGACCGTGAACGGCTGCAGAGCGTCGAGGACCGGGCCAAGCTGGACGGGATGTGGGAATGCATCCTGTGCTTCTGCTGCTCCACCTCCTGCCCGAGCTACTGGTGGAACGGCGATGCCCGCTATCTCGGCCCGGCCATTCTGCTGCAGGCGGCCAGATGGATCCATGACAGCCGCGACGAGTACACCGGCGAGCGGCTGGACTTTCTCGAGGATCCGTTCAAGCTCTATCGCTGCCACACCATCATGAACTGCACGGCGACCTGCCCGAAAGGCCTCAACCCGGCCAAGGCCATCGCCAGCATCAAGGCCAAGCTGGTCGAACGGCGGTTCTAGGAAGGGATCAGTGGCACCGGCCTCCGTGCCGGTGTTACTGGGGTGCCTGGATCCGACTGTCTCCGCCGCTTTGCGGCGGAGTCCGGCAGGGACGCCGGACCCACTGGAAGATAACTTCTTCACAGGCTCTCTCCACCCGTGGCAAATGTCCACGGGCGGGGACGCTCGTGCCACTGCATGTCTCTCTTGGTGTCCTTGGTGCACTTGGTGGTCCGACACCGGTCGGCGGGATCCACCTGATACCAACCGTTACAAAATTTCGGCCGCGCGCAATATGAACGCAACCAGCCTCGCCTAGCCTGCCAAAAATTGCAAACCGGCGGCGGAGTTGGACCATGCAGGCGATCATTCTCGGCGCCAGGAACCTGGTGGCCGGACCTCTGGCCAGGCGCCTGGTCGCCGAAGGCTGCGCCGTCACCCTCTGTGGCCGCCGGCGGCCGCTGGAGGCCGTCGACGCGCCATGGCAGGACTTCGAGGGAGACTGGGTGGTGCCGCCCGGAGCCCGGGTCTTCTCGCTGCTGCCCATCTGGCTGCTGCCGCCGCTGATCCCGCGGCTGAAGGACGCCGGCTGGCTGGTCGCCCTCAGCAGCGCCAGCGCCGTCTGCTATGCCGACAGCCCCGATCCCGAGGAACAAACCCTGTCCGCCCGTCTGCGCCATGCCGAATTGCAGCTCATCGGCGCGGCGGCGCGGGAAAAACTGCCGTTCACGATTCTGCGTCCGACGATGATCTATGGCGGCGGCGTCGACGCCAATCTGTCGGCCATCGTCAGGTTCGCCGACCGCTTCGGCGTCTTTCCCCTGGCGGGACCGGCCGCCGGTCTGCGCCAGCCCATCCATGCCGATGATGTGGCCGCTGCCGCTGTCGCCGCCCCTCGCTTCGCCGCCGCCCGCGACCGCATCTTCGATATTGGCGGCGGCGAGATCCTGGCCTTCCGCCGGCTGGTCGAGCGCGTTCTCGACGCCGGCGGCCGACAGGCCCGCCTGGCAAGCATGCCGACTTTTCTGCTGAAGGCACTGTTTGTTCTCTTCGGCCGCCCGTTCCGCGAACGCTATTCGACGGCGCTGTTCGAGCGCATGAACCGCGATCAGGCGGTCAATATCGAACCCGCCCGCAAGGCCTTCGGCTTTGCGCCGCGCGCCCTGCTGCCGGCCCCCGAGGACATTCCGCCGCGTCAGGTCCGACGGATTATTCCGGCGGCAGTGCCGGGTCGTGGCGCATCGGCGCGTTGTGGCGGATGATCGGCGGCGGCGTCTCGCCGGGCCGTGCCACGCAATGGAAAATCGCCTGGGTCGGCGCCGTCCAGCTGCATTGGTAGAGCTGCTGCAGTTGCAGGCTGGCGGTGCGGTCGTATTGCCGGCAGATCTCGTCGGCCATCGCCTTGACCTGCGCCGGCGTGGTGGTTTCGTCGCTGTAGCAGACGATCACCGTACCCCGCTGATGATGGCGGTAGTCGGACAGGAGATAGGGCGGTTCGGCCGCGCAGCCGCCGACCAGGGCCGCCAGCAGAGCCAGGACGGAGGCTGAAATCAGAGGTTTGCCGAACAGCGTCATGACTTCTGTTTAACGGGTCCGGCGGCGTCCGCAAAGGGCTTTTGCCGTGCTGTCCGCTGATTAGAAAATTCCTCGGCGGCCGCCTGCGCGGAAAACATGACACCTGTCAAAAGTCCAGCGGTTGTCACGACTGACGACAAGGGCTATGTTTCGCCCATCGCAAAGCCCCGGGTGGAGGGAAACAGCATGTCGGGCAAGACGAAGTTCCGGTTGGTGACCCGCAGCGATTTCGATGGTCTGGTTTGCGCGGTGCTGCTCAAGCATCTTGATTTGATCGACGACATCAAGTTCGTGCATCCGAAAGATATGCAGGACGGTATCATCGAAATCGGCGGCAACGACATCACCACCAACCTGCCCTATGTCGACGGGGTCCGCATTGCCTTCGACCATCATTTGTCGGAAACCATGCGGGTCGGCAAACGCGACAATCATATCATTGAACCCGAGGCGCCGTCGGCGGCGCGCGTGGTGTTCAATCACTACGGCGGCACCAGCGTTTTCCCCGAGGATTTCGACGCCATGATGGCGGCCGTCGACCAGGGTGACGCGGCGCGCTTTACCCGGGCCGAGATTCTCCATCCGACCGGCTGGCCGCTGCTCAATTTCATCATGGACGCGCGCACCGGCCTGGGGCGCTTCCATACGTTCCGGCTATCGAATTACCAGTTGATGATGAATCTCATCGACTATTGCCGGAACCACCGGATTGAAGAAATCCTCGAACTGCCCGACGTCAAAGAGCGTGTTGATCTCTATTTCGATCATGAAGAAAAGTTCAAGGACCAATTACGGCGAAATTCCAAAGTATACAAGAACTTGGTGGTCCTTGATCTGCGCCGTGAAGAAACCATCTTTGTCGGCAATCGGTTCATGATTTATGCGCTGTATCCGGAATGCAATATTTCCATCCATGTTCTTTGGGGTGTCAAACAGCAGAACACGGTGTTCGCCGTCGGCAAATCGATCCTCAATCGATCGTCGAAGACCAATATCGGTTCCCTGATGCTGGAATTCGGCGGTGGCGGCCATGAGAATGCCGGAACCTGCCAGGTCGACAACGACCAGGCCGAGTCCACCCTCAAAACGCTTGTCGAGCGCATCAACGCCGACGGTTGAGACGTCTCCCGGCGGGGGGAGGGGTGCCTCCCCCCGCCACCTGATCCCCATAGCCCGACATCGGCCATGACCAGTCCCCTTATCAAGTATCGCGCCTTCCTCGCCGAGGGCGCCCTCGGTCCGGACATGGCTCAGGCCATGGCGGTCGAAAAACTGGAAGGCCTGCATAAGGCGCTCGCCACCTATAAGCCGGCGGACGGCGAAGCCGGATGGCTGGCCCGCTTCGGCTTCAGCTCGCGCTCGCAGCGCCGGCTGGCCTGGACCCCCGGCGACTGCGAATCCAACGAATTCAAGCAGGGCCTGTATATTTACGGCGAAGTCGGCCGCGGCAAATCCATGCTGATGGACCTGTTCTTTTCGTCGTCGACGGTCAAGGCCAAGCGGCGCGTGCATTTCCACGAGTTCATGCGCGACCTGCACGACCGCATCCATCTCTGGCGCCAGGACGGCGGCCGCCGCGAAAAGGATCCGATCCCCGAACTGGCCCGTCATGTGGCGGGCCAGGCCTGGCTGTTGTGTTTCGACGAACTGCAGGTCACCGATATCGCCGACGCCATGATCCTCGGCCGTCTGTTCCAGGAACTGATGGCGCTGGGCGTGGTGATGGTGATCACCTCCAACCGCGCCCCCGACGACCTTTACAAGGATGGGCTGCAGCGCGACCGCTTCCTGCCGTTCATCGCCATCATCAAGCAACAGTTCGACCTGCTGGAGTTGAACAGCGAGCGCGACTACCGCCTGGGCCGCAAGAAAGGCATGCAGGTCTATTACGCCCCGTCCGGCGACGGCGCCGAGGCGGCCCTCGGCGCCTGCTTCCATCGCCTGACCGGCGGCCTGCCGGCCAAGGAAGATCTGGTCTGTGTCCATGAGCGGTGCTGGACGGTGCCGAAGTCCGCCGACGGCGTCGCCTGGTTCGATTTCGACCAGTTATGCCGGAGCAATCTCGGGGCCTCTGATTATTTGCAACTGGCGACCCTTTACCACACCGTCATTTTATCCTCGGTACCCATCCTGTCGCCGGCCAACCGCGATGCCGCCAGGCGCTTCGTCACCCTGATCGATGCTCTTTACGAGCACAAAGTGACCTTTCTCTGCTCGGCGGCGGCGGCGCCCGAACAGCTCTATCCGGCGGGTGACGGGTCCTTCGAATTCCGCCGAACGGCAAGCCGGCTGATGGAAATGCAGGCCGAGGACTATTTGCTGCGGACCCACCTGACGTAATGGGTATTTGGTGTTTGGGGCCTACCCCCTTGCCGAAAAGTGGAATTCGCGCTACCAAAAGCCGCTCAATGAACCTGACTGTTGGTCAGCGGCAGTCCTGCATCTGCTTTTCTTTGTCTTATCACCCGAAAGGCGACAACCATGGCACGTAAGAAAATCGCGCTTGTCGGCGCCGGCAACATCGGCGGCACGCTTGCTCATCTGATTGGTCTGAAAGAACTGGGCGATGTCGTATTGTTCGACATCGTCGACGGCGTGCCGCAGGGCAAGGGCCTGGACATCGCAGAATCGACGCCGATCGAAGGCGTCAACGCCGCCTATGCCGGTGCCAGCGACTATTCGGCGATCGCCGGTGCCGACGTCATCATCGTCACCGCCGGCGTGCCCCGCAAGCCGGGGATGAGCCGCGACGACCTGATCGGCATCAACGCCAAGGTGATGACCGATGTCGGCAAAGGCATCAAGCAGCATGCTCCCAATGCCTTCGTCATCTGCATCACCAACCCGCTCGACGCCATGGTCTGGGTACTGCGCGAGGTCTCGGGCCTGCCGCACAACAAGGTGGTGGGCATGGCCGGCGTTCTCGACTCGGCGCGGTTCCGCTACTTCCTGTCGGAAGAATTCAAGGTCTCGGTGGAAGACATCACCGCCTTCGTGCTGGGCGGCCACGGCGACACCATGGTGCCGCTGGTCCGCTATTCCACCGTCGCCGGCATCCCGCTGCCCGACCTGATCAAGGCCGGTTGGACCACCCAGGAACGGCTCGACCAGATCGTCCAGCGGACCCGCGACGGCGGTGCCGAAATCGTCGGCCTGCTGAAGACCGGCTCGGCCTTCTATGCGCCGGCCGCCGCCGCGGTGCAGATGGCGGAAGCCTATCTCAAGGACAAGAAGCGGGTGCTTCCCTGCGCCGCCTGGGTCGACGGCTGCTATGGCCTGAAGGGCATCTATGTCGGTGTGCCGGTGGTGCTGGGCGCCGGCGGCGTCGAAAAGATTGTTGCCATCGAATTGAACCCGGCCGAGCAGGCCGAGTTCACCAAATCGGTCGATGCCGTGAAGGTGCTGATCGAAAAATCCAAGGAACTGATGCCGAAGTGATTTTTCGGCCGGAAAGGTGAGGCATCGATGAATATTCACGAATACCAAGCGAAAAAGCTGCTGGCCAAATATGGCGTCGCGGTGTTGAAGGGCGGCGTCGCCTACACGCCGGCCGAAGCCGAGCATGTGGCCAAGGAGCTGGGCGGCCCGATCTGGGTGGTCAAGTCGCAGATCCATGCCGGCGGCCGCGGCAAGGGCAAGTTCAAGGGCCGCGAGAAGGATGGCGGCGGCGTGCGGGTGGTCAAGTCGGTGGACGACGTCCGCGAGAACGCCCAGGGCATGCTGGGCCAGATCCTGGTCACCCACCAGACCGGTCCCGCCGGCAAGGAAGTCAAGCGCGTCTATATCGAGGAAGGCTGCGACATCAAGCGCGAGCTTTATCTCGGCATGCTGATCGACCGCGCTTCCAGCCGCATCACCATCATGGCCTCCACCGAAGGCGGCATGGAAATCGAGGAAGTGGCCGCCAAGCATCCGGAAAAGATCCTCAAGGTGGCCGTCGATCCGGTCGAAGGCTTCCAGCAGTATCACGGCCGCAAGATCGCCTTCGGCCTGGGGCTGGAAGGCAAGCAGGTCAACACGGCGGTGAAGTTCATCGGCTCGCTGTACAAGGCCTTCCTCGATCTGGACGCCTCCATCGTCGAGATCAATCCGCTGGTGGTGACCGGCGCCGGCGAGGTGATCGCGTTGGACGCCAAGGTCAATTTCGACGACAACGCCCTGTTCCGCCACAAGGATGTCGAGGAACTGCGGGACGAATCCGAGGAAGACCCGGCCGAGCTCGAAGCCGCCCGGCACAGCCTCAATTACATCAAGCTCGACGGCCAGATCGGCTGTATGGTCAACGGCGCCGGCCTGGCCATGGCGACCATGGACATCATCAAGCTCTACGGCAGCGAACCCGCCAACTTCCTCGATGTCGGCGGCGGTGCCACCAAGGAGCGGGTGACCACGGCGTTCAAGCTGATCCTGTCGGATCCCAATGTCGAAGGCATCCTGGTGAACATCTTCGGCGGCATCATGCGCTGCGACGTGATCGCCGAGGGCGTGGTGGCGGCGGCCCGCGAGGTCAGCCTCAACGTGCCGCTGGTGGTCCGCCTGGAAGGCACCAATGTCGAACTTGGTAAGAAAATCATGTCGCAATCGGGCCTGCCGATTATCGCCGCCGACAATCTGGCGGATGCCGCCGAGAAGGTGGTCAAGGCCGTGAAGGAGGCTCAGTAATGGCCGTTCTCGTAAATAAAGACACCAAGGTGATCTGCCAGGGCTTCACCGGAGCCCAGGGCACCTTCCACTCCGAACAGGCCGTCGCCTACGGCACCCGCATGGTCGGCGGCGTCACCCCGGGCAAGGGCGGCACCAGCCATCTCGACCTGCCGGTGTTCAACACCGTCGCCGAAGCCAAGGCCAAGACCGGCTGCAACGCCAGCGTCATCTACGTGCCGCCGCCCTTCGCCGCCGACGCCATCCTCGAGGCCATCGACGCCGAACTGGACCTGGCGGTCTGCATCACCGAAGGCATTCCGGTGATCGACATGCTGGCGGTGAAGCGGGCCCTGCAGGGCTCCAAGACCCGTCTGATCGGCCCCAATTGCCCGGGCATCATCACGCCCGGCGAATGCAAGATCGGCATCATGCCCGGCCATATCCATGCCCGCGGCAAGATCGGCATTGTTTCGCGCTCGGGAACCCTTACCTATGAAGCGGTAGCGCAGACCACGGCGGCCGGCCTCGGCCAGACCACCTGCATCGGCATCGGGGGGGATCCCATCAATGGGACCAATTTCGTTGACTGCCTGGAACTGTTCCTGGCCGATCCGGAAACGGCGGCCATCGTCATGATCGGCGAAATCGGCGGTTCGGCCGAGGAGGACGGCGCCTATCTGCTGAAGAACTCGAAGGTGAAGAAGCCGGTGGTCGGGTTCATCGCCGGCCTGACGGCCCCGCCGGGCCGTCGCATGGGCCATGCCGGGGCGATCATCTCCGGCGGCAAGGGCGGCGCCGGCGACAAGATCGAGGCGCTGCGCAGTGCCGGCGTGCATGTCGCCGATTCACCAGCCTCGCTCGGCAGCACCATGCTGAAGGTGTTGAAAGGCTGAACGTAACGACACTCCCGGCGGCAGGGGCGGCGCCGGGGACTGGATAGGCCAACCAAGGGAGAGGGCGCGGCGATGAGCCGCGCCCACCGCGTCAGATGCAGCAGAACGAAACCTCCTTTCTTACCGGTGCCAACGCCACCTATGTTTCCGAGCTTTATGCCCGCTATGCCGAGGATCCGGACGCGGTCGACGCCGGATGGGCGGAATTCTTCAGCGATCTCAACGATGACGGGCGGGCCATCCTGGCCGAGCTCAGGGGCGCCAGTTGGAGCAGAAGCGCCTCCAAGGTGATCGGCGCCGCCATCGAGGAGACGCCGGCGCCGAAGAAGGCCGCCGGCAAGGCCGCCGCGCCGTCGAGCCAGGAGGACATCCGCAAGTCGACGCTGGATTCGATCCGCGCCCTGATGTTCATTCGTGCCTATCGGGTGCGCGGCCATCTGCAGGCCAGGCTCGACCCCCTCGGGCTGCAGCATCCCGAGCCGCATCCCGAACTGGACTACCGCAGCTACGGCTTCACCGAGGCCGATCTCGACCGCGAGATCTTCATCGACAATGTGCTGGGCCTGGAAACCGCGCCGCTCAGGACCATCATCAATGTCGTCCAGGAGACCTATTGCGGCACCATCGGCGTCGAGTTCATGCATATCCAGGATCCCGATCAGAAGGCGTGGATCCAGAAGCGCATGGAATCGGTGCGCAACCAGACCGAATTCACCGAGCGCGGCAAGAAGGCGATCCTCGAGCGGCTGACCGAGGCCGAGGGCCTGGAACGCTTCCTGCAGATGAAATACACCGGCACCAAGCGCTTCGGCCTCGAGGGCGGCGAGGCGCTGATCCCGGCGCTCGAGCAGATCCTCAAGCGCGGCAGCCAGATGGGCTTGCGCAATGTCGCGCTGGGCATGGCCCATCGCGGGCGCCTCAATGTGCTGACCAATTTCATGAAGAAGCCCTATGTCGCGCTGTTCTCGGAATTCCAGGGCAATCCCGCCAAGCCCGAGGATGTGCAGGGTTCGGGCGACGTCAAATATCACCTGGGCACCGGCGCCGACCGCGACTTCGACGGCAATATCGTGCGCCTGTCGCTGTCGGCCAATCCGTCCCATCTCGAAGTCGGTGACCCGGTGGTGCTGGGCAAGGTGCGGGCCAAGCAGGCGCAGCGCGGCGATAGCGAACGCACCCAGTGCATGGGCCTGCTGATCCATGGCGACGCCGCCTTCGCCGGCCAGGGCGTGGTCCATGAATGCTTCGCCATGAGCCAGCTCAAGGGCTACACCACCGGCGGCACCGTGCATGTGGTGGTCAACAACCAGATCGGCTTCACCACGGCGCCGCAATATTCCCGCTCGGGGCCCTATTGCACCGACGTCGCCAAGATGGTTCAGGCGCCGATCTTCCACGTCAACGGCGACGATGCCGAGGCGGTGGTGCATGTGGCGCGCATCGCCACCGAGTTTCGCCAGCAGTTCAAGGCCGACGTGGTCATCGACATGGTCTGCTACCGCCGGCACGGCCATAACGAGGGTGACGAGCCGGCCTTCACCCAGCCGCTGATGTATCGCCGCATTGCCCAGCATCCCACCACCCGGCAGCTCTATGCCGAGCAGCTGGTCAAGGAAGGGGTGATCACCGCCGCCGATGCCGAGCAGATGGTCAAGGATTTCATCGCCCGGCTGGAGGCCGACTTCGTGGCGGCCAAGTCCTACAAGGTCAACAAGGCCGACTGGCTGGAAGGCAAATGGTCGGGGCTGGGGGCGTTGTCCGGCGAAGAGGAATTGCAAGACGAGAACACCGACGTCTCGGCGGACCTGCTGCGCGAGGTCGGGCATGGGATTTCGGCGATGCCCGAGGGGGTCAACGTCAACCGCAAGATCGTCCGCCAGCTGGAATCCAAGCGCGAGATGATCGACAGCGGCGAGGGCGTGGACTGGGCGACGGCCGAGGCCCTGGCCTTCGGCACCTTGCTGGTGGAGGGCACGCCGGTCCGCCTGTCGGGCCAGGATTGCGGCCGCGGCACCTTCTCGCAGCGCCATTCGGTGCTGGTCGATCAGGACAGCGAACAGCGCTATGTGCCGCTCAATCAGCTGCGGCCGGGCCAGGCCCCCTACGAGGTCATCGACTCACTGCTCTCGGAAGAAGGCGTGCTGGGCTTCGAATACGGCTATTCCCTGGCCGACCCGTCGTCGCTGATCCTGTGGGAGGCGCAGTTCGGCGACTTCGCCAACGGCGCCCAGGTGATCATCGACCAGTTCATCTCGTCGGGCGAATCCAAATGGCTGCGCATGTCGGGGTTGGTCCTGCTGCTGCCTCATGGCTACGAAGGCCAGGGTCCGGAACACAGTTCGGCCCGTCCCGAGCGTTTTCTGCAGATGTCGGCCGAGGAAAACTGGCAGATCTGCAACATCACCACCCCGGCCAATTATTTCCACGCCCTGCGCCGCCAGGTCCGGCGCAATTACAGAAAACCGCTGGTGGTGATGACGCCCAAGTCGCTGCTCCGGCACAAGCTGGCGGTCAGCCGGCTGGACGAGATGGGGCCGGGGTCGCGTTTCTTCCGGGTGCTGCCCGAGACTGGCCGGCTGGTTGCCGACAACAAGGTGCGCCGGGTCGTTCTCTGCTCGGGCAAAGTGTATTATGATCTGCTGGAGGAACGGACGAAGCAGGCGATCGACGATGTTGCCATCGTCCGCATCGAACAGCTCTATCCGTGGCCCAAGGAAACCATAACCCGCGAGATCAAGCGGTATTCCAAAGCGGAAGTGGTATGGTGCCAGGAAGAGCCATCCAACCAGGGGGCGTGGATGTTCGTCGACCGTCGGCTCGATTATGTGCTTGAAGACCTTGATCACAAGCAGCGCCGGGTCCGCTATGCCGGGCGCAAGGCCGCCGCCGCGCCGGCCACCGGCGTCCATAAGAACCATGTCGAGGAACAGGCCTGGCTGGTCGCCCAGGCCCTGACGGCGCCCCTCGACACCTTGCATGAGCCGTTCAAGCGCCTGATCAAGGCGCCCAAAGTCCTGATCACCAATTCTTAAGAAGGC
>Ga0208507_1001474_pt1 | contig 13077 bp, 12 predicted proteins | sample CryBogCBH12Aug01_FD_184626 | JGI IMG/M metagenome (GOLD analysis project Ga0208507, IMG submission 184626) | Freshwater microbial communities from Crystal Bog, Wisconsin, USA - CBH12Aug09.1 (SPAdes) (version 2) | ecosystem: Environmental > Aquatic > Freshwater > Lake | place: Crystal Bog... | reverse complement strand
TTGGAAGCGGGCGTCCATTTCGGACATCAAACGAAGCGCTGGAATCCGAAGATGAAACCGTTCATTTTCGATGCGCGCAACGGCATTCACATCATTGATTTGAGCAAAACCGAAGCGCAGTTGACTGCCGCTTTGAATTATCTTTCCAACGCCGTCCGCAAAGGTGGAAAGATTTTGTTCGTCGGCACCAAGAAACAGGCGCAGATTTGCGTCAAGGAAACCGCCAAGGAAACCGGCCAGATGTTCGTCACGGAACGTTGGCTGGGCGGAACGCTGACCAATTTCGCCACGGTCAAAACGTCCATCAAACGCCTCAAAGAAATTGAACGTTGGGAAACCGACGGCACGATGGGTGGTTACGTTAAACAGGAACAAGCTGCGATCCGCCGTGAAGGTGCGCGCTTGAATAAATATTTCGACGGTCTTCGCGAATTGGACAAGATGCCCGCCGCACTTTTTGTCGTGGACGTGAAACGCGAACACAACGCCGTGGCTGAAGCGAAGAAGCTGGGCATTCCGGTCGTCGCGCTCGTAGACACGAACTGCGATCCGGAAGATGCGGATTATCCGATTGCCGCGAACGATGACGCGATTCGCTCCGTGCGTTTGTTGCTCGGCGCGGTGGCTCAGGCCATCACGCAGGCGCGTGCGGAATTCGAATCCAAAAAATCCCGCCGCGTGAATGAAGAAACGGCCGCTGCGCCGGTTGAAGCGGCCGCGCCGGTTGCCGCCTAAATTGCGGTCAAAGTAAATTCAATGGGGCGGACGAAAATAATTTCGTCTGCCCCGAACTTTTAAACTTCAACATTTAACATTCAAAAAATATGGCTGAAATTACTGCTGCAAATGTAGGCAAGCTCCGTGAAATGACGGGCGTGGGCATGATGGAATGCAAAAAGGCGCTCGTCGAAGCGCAAGGCAACATCGAGGCCGCCGTGGACTTGCTCCGCAAATCCGGCGCCGCGAGTGCCGCAAAAAAAGCGACGCGTGAAGCGCGCGAAGGCGTCATCGCCCAATTCATCGCGCCCGGTGGCAAATCCGGCGTGTTGGTGGAAGTGAATTGCGAAACCGATTTCGTGGCGCGCAACGATGCGTTCCGTGCGTTCGCGGATGAAATTGCCAAGAAAGTTTCTGCCGATGCGAACGTCAATCTCGAAGCCGATCGCGAAGCTGCGGTGGGCAAGATGGGCGAAAACATCAAGATCACCCGCAACGCTCGTTTGGAAGTTTCCGGCAATGGCGCGGTCGCCGCTTACATTCACACCGGCGCAAAAGTCGGCGTGCTCGTCGAAGTCGGTTGCACTAAACCCGACACCACTGGCAAAGAAGAATTCAAGCAGCTCGTGAAGGACATCACGTTGCAAATCGCCGCCGGTTTCCCGCAGGTGGTTTCCCGCGAGAACGTCGCGCCGGAAGTCATCGCCAAGGAACGTGAGATTGCCGCGCAATCCGACCGCTTGAAGGGCAAGCCCGCTGCTGCGATGGAAAAAATCCTCGCCGGTGTGCTGGATAAATTCTTCCAGACTTATTGCCTCGTGGATCAAGGCTTCGTGAAACGCAATTCCGAAGTCAGCGTGAAAGAACACGTCGCGCAAATCAGCAAGCAGCTCGGCGACGAAGTCAGCATCCGTCGTTTCGTGCGTTTCCAGGTTGGCGAAGCCACGGCGTAAACGTTCGTAAATTAAATTCTCAAGGCGTCCAGCTATGGACGCCTTTTTTGTTTTCAGATGGAGTTTGGTTTGACCGGCGACAGATTGGTTGTTAAAAAGAAGTGTGATTTCTCTCACCACTTCATACTTATGAGCAAAACCAAAAAACCTCAATTTTCCAGGATTCTGCTCAAGTTGAGCGGTGAAGCGCTGGGCGGTCAAGCTGGTGTTGGCATTTCTGCCGAAGCCGTGCAAAACATGGCGGAACAGATTTGCGAAGTGCGCGAACTCGGCGTGCAAGTTGTCGTGGTCGTCGGCGGCGGGAATATTTTTCGCGGTCTGACCGGTAGCAAGCGTGGTATTGAACGCGCCACCGGTGATTACATGGGAATGCTCGCGACAATCATCAATTCACTAGCGCTGCAGGACGCATTGGAAAAACTTGGCGCTCCGACGCGTGTGCAAAGCGCGATTGCGATGTCACAAATTGCTGAATCGTTCATCCGCCGTCGCGCCGTTCGCCACTTGGAAAAGGGCAGGGTGGTGATTTTCGGTGGCGGAACGGGCAATCCCTATTTCTCCACCGACACAGCGGCGGCATTGCGCGCGAATGAAATCGGTGCGGAAGTGATTTTGAAAGCGACTAAAGTGGACGGCATCTACGACAGCGATCCGAAGAAAAATCCCAAAGCTAAACGCTTCGCGCAAATCTCCTACATTGACGCACTGCAGCGGCGTTTGCAGGTGATGGACTCCACGGCGTTCTCGCTATGCATGGATAACAAGATGCCAATTATCGTTTTTGATTTCTTTCGCGCTCATAATCTTAAGCGCGTGGTTCTAGGCGAAAAAGTTGGCACGCTCGTCACCGGTTAAATTCGTTCATGCCCGAATTGCCCGAAGTTGAAGTCCTATCACGGCATTTGCGTCCGCTGTTGGTTGGCAAAACGATTCGTGATGTCGAAGTGCGGCGCGAAAAAGTTTTGCGCCCGACCACGCCTTCCTACTTCAAAAAAACCTTGGTTGGCGCAAAGTTCCTCGGACTGCAACGGCGCGGAAAATATCTGCTGTTTGAATTACGGCCAAAAAATTCGCGTAAAGAAATACTTTTGCTCGGTCATCTCGGCATGACGGGGCGAATGTTTCTGGCGCCAAAACTATCACCGCCACCTAAACACACCGCGGTAATTCTTAATCTCGGCGCGCAAAATTTCATTTACGAGGACACGCGCTATTTTGGCCGGTTGACGCTGGAGATTTCATCAGCAGATAAACTTGGACCAGAGCCGTGGGATAAAACTTTCACGTCCGAGCAGTTTCATAAAAAACTAAAACTTTCACGCCAGCCGGTGAAAGTAAAGTTACTGGATCAATCTTTCATTGCTGGTGTCGGCAATATTTATGCGAGTGAAGCTTTGTATCGCGCCAAAATTTCTCCGCGCCGGGCAGTGAACAAAATTTCGTTGGCGCTCGCGGAAAAATTATTAACCGCCATTCGCGACGTGATGCAGGAGGCGATTGATTGCGGCAGCACGATTCCGCTGAATTTTACCGGAGGCAAGACGGACGGATTGTTTTATTTTGGTCGCGCCGCTGGGACGCCGGATTATTACGAAGAGCGATTGCAGGTTTATGATCGTGCAAAAAAACCGTGTGTAATCTGCAATTTCCCAATCAAACGGATTATTCAGGCGGCACGCAGCACTTTTTTCTGCCCGCATTGTCAAAAAGACTGACGAAACGATTTGACGAATGCGCCGCGCCTTGTAAATTATGCGTCCGTCTGCGTTCCAGAGTAGCTCAATGGTAGAGCACGCGGCTGTTAACCGTGTGGTTGTAGGTTCAAGTCCTACCTCTGGAGCCAATTTTCACTGGCTAATTTCAGCCGCTAAATCGTGAGTCACAAAAGCGCCCGCATCGCTGCGATGATTGAGTCCTTTCAGGGACAGAAATTGAACGCGCACTACCTCGGCTATTTCGATTGCTTCAACCGGCAGCTATTTTATGAAGCCCATGACGTTCTAGAAGATTTGTGGTTGCCTGATCGTCAGGGCGTAAACGGAAATTTTTACAAGGGCTTAATCCAACTGGCAGGTGCATTTGTGCATCTCCAAAAAAATCGCCTGCGGCCGTCCGCAGCGCTATTCAAACTCGCGAAAGTGAATCTGGAAAAATATCAGGCGCCGCATGAGCAATTGGATCTGAAAGCTGTGCTGCACCTGATTGCGGAATGGTTGTGGCAATTGGAATCGAATGATTTTACGGTTAACCCGCTTTCCGCTACGAATGTGCCGCGACTGTTTTTGAATGCTTGATTTGCCATGAACTCTAAACGAATTGTTATCGCGGGCGGCAGTGGGTTTATCGGTCGCGCGCTGACGGCGCAATTTTCCGAGCAGGATTTTGAAGTTGTCGTTCTCACCCGCACGCCCCGCGCGCGCGCCGGAAATGTCCGCGAAGTCGCTTGGGACGGGAAAAATATCGGCGAGTGGATTCAAAATCTTGACGGCGCGGAAGCTGTCATCAATCTCACCGGAAAAAATATTAATTGCCCGCACACGCCCGAAAATTTACAGGCAATCATCGCGTCGCGCGTGGATTCAGTGAACGTGATCGCGGCCGCTTTACGGCAGGTAAAAACTCTGCCACGCGTCTGGGTGCAAGCCAGTGCAGTCGGTTTTTATGGTGATACTGGAAGTGCCATCGCCGATGAAAATTCTCCAGTTGGAAATGATTCGCTCGCGAAAATCTGCCAGCAATGGGAATCGGCGTTCACTGCCGCCGATGCTCCGCAGACGCGTAAAGTCACATTGCGAATAGGTTTTGTTTTGGGTCGCGATGGTGGCGCGCTGCCAGTCTTGACTAACATTGCTAAATTGTTTCTCGGCGGCGCGGTTGGCAGCGGTCGGCAGTATATCAGCTGGATTCACATCGCAGATTTGGTGCAGATGTTTGTGACATCTATTAAGCAGGACAAGCTGACTGGAACTTTCAATGCCGTTGCGCCGGGGGTGACGACGAATGCTGATTTCATGCGGGAATTGCGCCGAGCGCTGCATCGTCCATGGTCTCCACCCGCACCGGAATTTGCCGTGCGCCTTGGCTCATGGTTGATGCGTTCTGAAGCTTCGCTGGCGTTGATTAGTCAACGATGCGCTCCAAAAAAATTTCTTGAGGCGAAATTTCAGTTCCAATTTTCAAATCTGCACGACGCGTTGGCAGATCTTTGCCGCAAAGAATAATTTTATTCCAACGCAGCGGCGACAACCTCGGCCATGTGGCGCGTGCGGACGGTGGCGAGATGCTGCACCTGCTGACGGCAGCTGGTGCCGGAAAGAATCGTGGTCGTGCCGAAAGGTTGCTGCTTGAGTTGCGCTAGCAGCGGTTCGGCAATCTTTACCGAGAGATCATATTTCGATTCCATCATGCCGAAGGCGCCGGCCATACCGCAGCAACCGGTATCGAGCAGTGTAGCGGTGCGCCCGGGCAACCGCGCGGCAAGCCGTTGCATCGCAGCGGGACTGGTCAGTGCTTTGGCGTGGCAATGCACATGGATGGCGAGGCGTTCTTCCTGCGGCTTAAATTTCAGCGCGTCCGGTTCGCGTTCGAGCAACTGGCCAATGAAATCTTCAAACAAAAAACTGCGCGCGGCGATGTCGGCAGCGCCGGGCAAATACAATTCCCGATAATCTTCCGCGAACATGGAGTAGCACGATGGTTCCAGAAAAATGATCGGCGTGGTTTCGCCGGTTGCTGCCAGCAAGGCCAGATTATGTGCGCCGAGCTTTTCTGCTTCATCCAAATTGCCGACGCTGAAAGCCGGACGCCCGCAGCATTTGCGTTTTTCTGCCAGCGTCACAGCGAAACCGGCGGCTTCCAACACGGCCACAGCCGCTTTGCCGATATGCGGTTCGTGATAACGCACAAACGTATCGTCCCACAAAATCACGCTGCCGCGGTTGGGCGTGCTGCCGTTTTTGTGTTTGGCAAACCAGCGGTCGAACCGTTCGTGCGTGAATTCCGACATCGGTCGCTGACCGGAAAGTCCGAACATTTTTGCGAGCACATGGCGCACGGAGCGCGAGTTCATGAATAAATTTGTCAGCCCCGGCATCGCGCACCCAATCTGACCGACTAAATCCAGCGAACCAATCAGTCGCTGAAATTTATTTTTGTGCGTGCGCTTCGTGCGCGCGTGCAGTAACTCGGCTTTGAGCAGCGGCAGGTTCACATTCGACGGACATTCATTTGTGCAGGCGCGGCAGGAAAGGCAATTGTTCAACGCGTATTCCAATTCCTCCGCGCGCAATGGGTCGGCGATCTCGCGCTGCTCCAACGCGGCGCGGATGAGATTCGCGCGACCGCGCGTGGACATGCCTTCCTCGCCGGTCGCGAGATACGTCGGACACATCGTCGGCGTCTGTTTGGTGCAACCGCCGCAGCCGTTGCATTGTTCGAGGTTCGCGATGAAGGATTCGTCGCGCGCGGCAAAAGCCAGTTTTGGTTCAAACGGCAAAACCAGATTGTAATCCGCTCCCTGACGCAGGTGACGGTCGATTTTGTAACGCCCGTCGCCAATTATTTTTCCGGGATTGAACAGGTTGTTCGGATCAAACGCCGATTTGATTTCGCGCATCACGCGGTAAAGTTCGGCACCAACTTGTTCCTTCAAAAATTCCGTGCGCGCGATGCCGACGCCATGTTCTGCTGCGAGCGAACCTTTGAACTGCGCCACGAGGGCGGCGACTTCGTCGGCGATCTGCCGGAATTTTTTTAGGTCAGTGCCGCTGTGCAAATCAAGCACGGGGCGGACGTGCAAAAGCCCTGCGGCTGCGTGGCCGTAAAACGACGCCTCCACGCCGACGCGTTGCATCAATTCCTGTAAGCCCGTGACATACGCCGGCAAATCGCGCGGTTGCACCGCCGCGTCTTCGATGAAACACGCAGGCTTCGCGTCGCCTTTGCGGCTGGTTAGCAACGACAATCCCGCTTTACGCATCGCCCAAACCAGATCGCGTTCGCGGCTCGTTTTCAAAATCAAACGGCGCTGGCCGATCTTCATTTTGGCGAGCTGTGCCAGTTTATCTTTCGCGTCCGCAAAAAATTCTACGATCAGAATCGCCTCGCACGGTTGACCGTCGAGATGTAACAGATCGCGCACAGCTTGAAACTCCCGTTGGCCGCGTGTCTGGTCAAACAGCGGACGGTCAACGTGCTCAATCGCCGCCGGCTGTAATGGTAAAATCTCCTGCGTAGCCGCCATCGCCTCGGTGATCGAGTCAAAGAACACCACGCCCACTCCGCGCTCGGCGGGCAGGGGAACCAGATTCAATTCCGCCGAAAAGATTCCCGCGAGCGTGCCTTCGCTGCCGCAGATTATCGGAACCAGATTGCTCGGTTGTTTGACGGCGCGCGCGAGGCCGTAGCCCGGCCAGCGTTTCAAAAGTCCCGCCGGAAATTGTTCGCTGATGAGCAATTCGTTTAGCGATACCAAATCTTCCACCACCGTGCGCTGGCGGCGCAACGATTCCAGATGCGCGCCGATGCGGGTGATTTTGCCGTCGGCCATGATGATTTCGATTTCGCGGACGTGCTGGCCGGTCGTGCCGTAAACCGGCGTGTGCGCACCGGAAGAATCATTCGCAATCATCCCGCCGAGCGTCGCGCGCGAACTTGTCGCCACGTCCGGCCCGAAACAAAAACCGAACGGCTTCAGATATGCGTTCAGTTGATCCAGCACCACGCCTGCGCCCACGCGCACCGTGGCTGTGTCTTTGTTGAAATCCCAGATGACGCGATTGTGCCGCGCAAAATCTACGATGAGTCCGTCGCCGATCGCGCCGCCGGAAAGTCCCGTGCCACCGCCGCGCGGCGTCACTGAAACGCCCGCCGACAAAGCCGATTGAATGGCGTGGGCCGCTTCGACTGAAGTTTTCGGAAAAGCCACCGCAGCCGGCACGATCTGATACGGCGAAGCGTCCGTCGCATAGAGTTGCCGCGTGCGGTTGTCGAACGCGACCTCGTAGTTCGCCGCGTTCAGCACCGCCATCTGTTGGGTGGAAAGCACGGCGAACAAGCTATCGGCGTGACAGCCGGTTGACAATCGCATTAACTCATCACCCATGAGTTCGAGTTCGCAAAAACGTTCCGAAGAATTTTTAAAGATCAGCGGCCAGTTCAAACTCGGCGCGCTCGTCACCGAATCCTCCCATCCCGTCACGGCGAATCTGAGCGACGTGGCAAAAACGGATATTGCCGCCGCGCTCGGGCTGTTATTTCAAGCCGATGGCGATGTCGTGAATAAATTCGGCGAATTCGTCGCGTCTGGTCGCGCCGAGAAAATTGCTGCGGTAATTTTGGATTCGATCAAATCCGGCGGAAAAATCTTTTTTACCGGCTGCGGTTCGACCGGACGTTTGAGCATTTTGCTGGATGCCATCTGGCGCGATTTTTGGGCGAAACAAAAAAATCCAGATTATGAAAACCGCACGTTCAGTGTTATGGCTGGCGGCGATTACGCGCTGATTAAATCCGTTGAAGGCTTTGAGGATTTTACTGCGTTCGGTGGAAAACAAATTTCTGATTTAGGTGTCTCCACCAACGATGTTGTCTTTGCCATCACGGAGGGCGGCGAAACTTCATTCGTCATCGGCACGGCGTGGGCGGGCGTGCAGGCGGGTGCGAAAGTTTATTTCGTCTATAACAATCCCGACGACATCCTGTGTGAACACGTTCAGCGCAGTCGCGAAGTCATTCAGGACGCGCGCATCGAGAAAATAAATCTCACAACTGGACCGATGAGCATTACGGGTTCAACCCGTATGCAAGCTACGTCCATCCAGCTCGCCGTAATGCTGACGGTTTTGGAAATCGTTGTGCGCGAGTTGACCGGACAAAAATCTATCGGCGTTGCGAATGAATTTATGGCGCAGCTTGAAACGCTCCACGCCAATTTGTGCGCACCGGATTTTTTAAAATCGCTGGCGAAGCTGGTCGCACTGGAAGAATCGGTCTATCGCGGTGGCGGCAAAAACAATTACTTCGCCGATCAGTTTGGCGCGGATGTTTTGACCGACACCACCGAACGCTCGCCGACGTATTGCACGCCGCCGTTCCGCAAGTTCGATGACGCCACGGCGACGGAATCGTGGGCATATTTATTTTTGCCGGAGCCGGACGCGGCGTCCGCGTGGCGCAGTATCTTGAAACGCGAACCGCGCTGCGTGGCCTGGAATGATTCCGAAATCCGTGCGCTCGTGAGCGAAGATAAGTTTCCGCGCACCCGCGAAATCATCGGCAAGATCAGCGCCCACGAATTGCGGCGCTTCCGTATTGGTTTGGACGGAGTAAAAAATCGTCCACTGCGCCAAGGCGATTCGGCAATTGCGGTTTTAAGCGAAACTGAAATCGCCGATTTTCAAATTTCCCAGCTTGAAGCGGCGGAACAGAGGGGCGCGCAGACGGCGTTGATTTATTTTGGTCAGGCAGAACTAAAAACTAAAAATTCAAATCTAAAAACTATTTCCGTTCCTTTGCCACAGACAAATTTCCTTCTCAACGGCATTACGCGCGTGGCCGTGAAGCTGGTGATGAACGCGCTCTCCACCTGCACGATGGTGCGCTTGGGCCGCGTGATGGGCAATTACATGGTGTGGGTCGTGCCGCGCAATCTGAAGTTAATCGACCGCGCCACACGTTACATCACCAAGCTAACCGGGCTGGATTACATCGCCGCGAACGCGTTGCTGTTTGAGATCATCGAATACGTCGAGCCGCGCATGAAGGCGGATCAAGCGTATCCGCCGGTGGTCGGCATGGCGGTGGTGCGGGTGAAAAATAATTTCACGAATGAGCAGGCCGAAAGCTTTTTACAGTCGCAATCAATTTGATTAAGCTCCCGACATTATGACACTCGACGATATTCTTTTGGAAGCGGAAGACAAAATGCTCAAGACCGAAACGGCGGTGGCGAATGAATTTCTCGGCGTGCGCACGGGTAAAGCCTCAGCCGGCCTCGTGGAAAACATTCAGGCAGAAGTTTACGGTTCCATGATGCGCATCCGCGAACTGGGCAGCATCTCCACGCCGGAACCGCGCATGCTCGTCATCACGCCGTGGGATGTGGCCGCACTCCAGCCGATCGAGAAGGCCATCCAGAAGGCGAATCTCGGTCTCTCGCCGGTGATTCAGGGCAAGCTGCTGCGCCTCTCGTTTCCTGAATTGAGCACGGAACGCCGTCAGGAATTTGTGAAGCTCATCAAGAAAATGTCCGAGGACGGGCGCGTGGCCATTCGCCATCATCGCCGCGACGCGATGGACTTGTTCAAGAAACACGCGCATGACAGCGGCATCACCGAGGACGCGAAGAAACAGGCGGAAAAAGATCTGCAAAAGCTGACGGACGATTACATCGGCAAGATTGACGCGCACGTGGCGCACAAAGAAAAAGAAATCATGACCGTGTGAGTTGCTGTCCGCTCGACTGATGAAATCAATTCAAGCCATCCGGTTTCTGGTGTTGGTTTCAATGCTGTTGGCGGGAGCTTTGCAAGCTGGTTCAACTAATTTACTGCCGGGCATAACTTTTTACGACGGGCCGGAAAAACTTACTGGCAAGTTGGTATTCCTTGTTCAATCAAACTATTTCGAGGATGAATTCTTTGTCGCAACCAATAGTTCTCCCTCTATTTACGAATTCGATTTGCAGTATAAAAAGCTGACTAAAGTTATTGATTGTCCATACGGGCGGACGATTTACTCTCATGACGGCGATATTTTTTGCATAATATATTCGTCAGGTCAGTGGCATCAAGATAGTGACACCAACATTTTTGTTTATTCAAAATCGTTAGGGGTAAATCGAACCATAAGCCTTGATAGTTCGCCAAAAGAGACGGTGATTATTGATGGTCACATCTTTTTTCAACTTGGAGACCTACTCAACCACAAACTTGCTGATTATGACATTGCTAATGGAAAAATCCGGCAAATAGAATTTTCAGATGTCAGCAAATGGGAACTTCAGGATTACGACCTAATCCACGCGCCTTCCGGGCAATCAAATGTTCTTCACTTCCATTATACAACCGCCGGAAATCGTATCGAAGACGGCAAGGATTATCCGCGAGGCTTTTATAGTTTTGATATTCAAACCGGCAATATTAAATGGCTCTCAAACAATCCGGCGTGCAGAGACGATGAAAGTTATTGGTTCAAAGACTACGATGGTAATTTTATAAGTTTTGCTGGTGGCAATAATGCGCCGTTTGACGGATTTAAGTTGGCGTCTTCTCCGTGGAATTATGTTGGGTCAGATGGAATTATTTCTGATGACAAAGAAAAGAACATTAGGATTCTCCACAAGTTTTCTAAAATGCGAGCAGCCTTAACTTTTGCAGGCGAATACCACCTGATTCAAACTTCACCCGACCTACATTTCGCATGGATAAAATCAGGGTTGGGAGATGCCTCCGATTATTATCTGACTGATTTATCAAGTGGTAAAACGAGGGTTCTACTCAAAGTTGATGGCTCGTCAAAAACACACGAACTGGTAGATATGGTTCGCTGGGTTCAATAATTAAAACTTCACTTCACTGCCGCACCGGCGCGTTGGTTTCAAACCGAATCACCGTTTCATCCGATTTGGCGTAACCGAGTTTTTCGCGGGCGAGCCGCGTGACGGTCGCCGGATCGTTGCGGAGCGCGTCAATCTCGGCGCGCAGTTGTTTGGAGATGGCGTCCTGCTTTTGCAGTTCGGTATCGAGCCGGAGAATCTCGCGGCGCATCCGTTCGTTTTGCTGGATGGGTTTCTGGTAGGCGAGAATAATGAACACCAAAACGGCCAACGCCACGAGGACGAGGACCGCCTGACTGAGCTTGCTCCAGATGCCGAGATCAACTTTCACGCGGCCAGTTTAACGGCGCGCGGCTCGGAAGTGAAAGCGGATTTTACTGACAATCGTAAATCGTCCGCCTAAAGTCAGCGCATCATGATTAAGGCGTTTTTCCTGATTTTTGAGCCGAGCGTCGCGTGGACGCGCGTCGCGCAGGCGCGGCGCGGATTCGCCTTTATTCTGGGCGTGTATTTACTGCCGATGATTCTGCTCGCGTCGGCGGTCGAAGGTTGGGGGCTGCATCGCTGGGGAAAATGGCAGCCGAAATTCGAGCGGTTCAAGCAATTTTCCGACAGCGGCGTTATCACATTTGAAATTGTGCAGGTGCTGCTGGCGTTGCTCATGATTTTTGTCAGCGCCTTGTTGCTCCTGAAAATCAGTCAGACGTTTGAGAGCCGTCACCGTTATCTCGATGCGTTCACGACGGTGGCTTACGGTTATAGTCCGCTGTTTCTCGCGCGGTTGCTGGACGCCGGCCCGACGGTGCATCCGGCGACGTCGTGGGTCATCGGCATCGTGCTCACGGTTTGGGTGTTGTATCAAGGCATCCCGCACGTCATGCAGCCGGACCCAACGCACGCCTTCGGTCTGTATCTCGCGGCGATGTTCGTCGTCGTGCTAATTTCCGGCATGACGCGTTTGTTAACCGCCTTGTATTTGCTGGGCGTAGTGGACTATCACCATTCCTGGCTCACGCAAAATATTCCCGGATTGTTCCAATGAATTTCGCCACTGAACAACAAATCCTCGCCGCGCTCGTGCAGTTGGATGAAACCGTGAAGACTATGGCTACGGCGAATCCAAAACCAAACTTGCTGTCGATGTTCGCACGGATTGATGAACTGGCGGCGCAATTGCCGCGCGCCACGGATCCGACGTTGCTGCATTATCTGCACAAGAAAAGTTACGAGAAGGCGCGGCTCTTCCTGCTGGGGCGCGAGGCGGAAAATCAAGCGGGCAACTGTCGCCATGTTTGACGATACGATCGTAGCCATCGCCACGCCGCTCGGCGAAGGCGGACTCGCGGTAATCCGGCTTTCCGGCGCGCACGCTTTCACCATCGCGGACAAATGTTTCGCGCCCATCGGTAAAAGTTCGTTGCTGCCGTCTGCCGCCCCAACGCACACGATTCAATATGGGAAAATCCTGCGTGATGGCAAAGTGATTGATGAAGTGTTACTCGCGGTCTTACGGGCGCCGCGCACGTTCACGCGCGAAGACACGGTGGAGATTTCCTGTCACGGCGGCATTTTACCCGCAAAGCTGGTGCTGGATACTTTACTTGCGCAGGGCGCGCGACTGGCCGAGCCGGGGGAATTTACCAAACGCGCTTTCCTCAACGGTCGTATCGACCTCGCGCAGGCTGAAGCAGTCGCGGACGTGATTCATTCGCGCACGGAACTCGCGCTCGCGGCTGCGAACGAACAACTCGCCGGCAAATTATCTCAGCGCATCAACAAACTGCGCGATGACCTGATGCTCACGCTCGCGCACGTCGAAGCGCACATCGATTTTCCCGACGAAGATATTTC
>Ga0208507_1001472_pt1 | contig 13092 bp, 9 predicted proteins | sample CryBogCBH12Aug01_FD_184626 | JGI IMG/M metagenome (GOLD analysis project Ga0208507, IMG submission 184626) | Freshwater microbial communities from Crystal Bog, Wisconsin, USA - CBH12Aug09.1 (SPAdes) (version 2) | ecosystem: Environmental > Aquatic > Freshwater > Lake | place: Crystal Bog... | reverse complement strand
CGTCCGTGAGATAAGCGGGGTCCGTCTGCGGCAAACCGCTCGCCGCGATGGCGGCCACCGTCCGCTCGCAAAGACAGAGTTGTTCCAAGAGGGATTTATTACGGAAACCAAGTTTGAAGCGTTGCATTTGATTTTTTCCTTTCAATACCGGACGGCGTTGCCTGTTCCCGCCGCAAAAGTAACTGCCTTGCTCCGGCGAATGACTGCCACCGGCACCGGCGCGAGCAAAAACTTTCGGGCGATGATAAAAGAACGGGTTTCGATGACAGCGATACGCCTGACTGTAATTGAAGTCAAAGAAAATTGTGGCGCTATTTTGAAAATAGCTCCACGAACGGAAAGAAAAGTAACTACCGGACAATGAAATATAGTCAGGGAACGAACAATTTCTGGCGCTATTTCAAAAATAGCTCCAGAGGAAAAGATAAAATTGATTACCTAAAGAGTAATCCGTGGAGCTATTTGCAAAATAGCGCCTTAAAACCTTCTGAAAGTGATTACCAAAGCTCTTGTCCCTGGCGCTATTTTTAAAATAGCGCCACAAACTGCGACGGAAACAATCACTTTTTAAAGGGAAATAGTCAAAAAAAACTCGGAAATAAGCATAAATCCTTGAAAAACGATCACCCAAACGCTTCCGGCAGCTAAACAATGTGCCGATTCCGCCAAGAGCGATGGTGAAATTCAAGCCGGTTCGTTGGCGGTTGCCAGATAATCAGCCAAGGTATCAAAACTCGCACACCACATGAGCGGCTACGTCATACTGGTCAGAACGCTTATTTAAACCTACTGGAATTCCCAGTCCAATTTCAAAGTTTCTAGTCACCTTCCATACCCAACCCGGGGTCAGGTATAATTCATTTTCGGTTCCCTGATGATTCCATTGATTATTTGCCAAATTAAATTCAATCGTAAGCGCGCCGTGGGAAAATGGAACAAAACCGCCAATTCCAAGGTTAAACACATGGGCTGCGGGCTCGGCGTCATCGGCCTCGGACGGCCGTTTTACCCGTTGGACAAAACTGATTCCGATTTCAGTAAATAATTGCGCGTCATGAAACTGCGGAAAGTCTCTGGCCAGAATGATGGCCGGTTGGTATTCCATAAATCCTTCGGTCAACCCTTTGTTGACGTCCCCCAAAGGAATCTCCATGGAGAAACGGGGAGCAATATGAAACATCGAATCTCCTATATTCATAAAACTATATTGGGTGCCAATCTCAAGATCGCCGATGCCATGGTTTTTAGATTGATTCCCAAAATGTTGAACAAATGAATTCCATTCAGCTTCCACCTGCCACCTGCCTGTTAGGCCGTATTCCAAAGAAATCGGGACCGTCAAAGCGTCGCCACTCGAATTGTGCTGATACAAAGAAGCCAACCCCACTTGCAATTCTCCAATTTCCTGAGAATACACCATATCCGTTTTGAAAAGTTCTTCGATTGGCTTTTTGACCTGATTGGTACCTGCGCCCGTGCTATTGACCGTTGCATAACCAGGGGATGCTGAAACGGCAATCAGAACGACAGCCCCTAAATAGAGGTTCTTAAACATGTTCATAAATATGAGACAGACCAGTAATTCTGATTGAATACGGGCGAATATCTTGTCAAAACCCGTCCAAGCCTTTTAAAGCCCGCCATCTGGAAAGGATCTTCCGGAAATGGCGCACGACTTTCGTCCCGATCTTGATCAGTTTCCCGGAACAAACCTTTACGGCGGAATATGTTCACTGACCCGTAAAGTTCAGGCTTTTTCGGTCGGAAATGGCTCTGCCAAACGCGATACAAGCTCGCTACGTTACGGACCTAAAATAAGCTTCTCGCTGGTCAGATACTGTTTAGGGGTGACTCAAAAGGTAATAGCGTGACCCATTCGTCGCTGGATTTAAATCGGTGAATTGATAGTTGCCGGAACCCTCCGGGTTTTCAACGACGACCGCGCCGGGCAGGGGCGGCCAAGTGGCTCTCGGGGCCGTCACATTATTGGTCGCCAACACCGTGAAGCTTGAGCTCAAGCCGGTGAAGTTGGTGAAGGCAAACTTGAGAGCGCCGCCGGTCAAGGCAACTCCGCCCATTTTTGGTGGTGCCGGGGCGCCCAGGGGCTGGACAACTGAATCGTTGCCGTAAACCGTCGCGCTGATGACGATGTTGGAGCTGCCCGCTGATTGCAGCAACGGGGAAGCGGCGGGGTTGAAGTTAATCCCGCCGGCTTGAGTCGTGTCATACGCCGAAGACGGCAGCGAAGTGCCATTCATTGTAATGTTGGTGATGGCGGCCCGCCATGCGGAATCGTCCGGAGTGCAAGTGATAGTGAAGGGCTGACCGGCAATAACTCCCGCCTGTGCGGTGAGGAAGGGGGCCAGAAGATTATTGGTCAAAGGCACGGACACAATGCCAAAGACGGTTTGGCCCGCGTGCGCCGTGTAGAGGGTGTTGGTGGCGGTGATGTTGATCGCGCCCGTGAGGCTCGAATCCGTCACCCGCACGATGCTGTTCGCATCCTTGGTGCCATTGGCGTAATAGAGATAAACGCCGCCGGTTCCATTTGTGGTGGCGAAGAGCGAGTTGGCGTTATCGAAGTTGGTCCAAGATCCGATGGCCGTCCATGAATCATCGACCGCATTCCTCTGAAACTTATTAATGACTCCATTGGTTCCATATCCGCCGTTATTTTCAATGGTGTAAAGGATTGCAAAGGACGACGGAACCCGGCTTCCATTCGTGGAAATCATGTAAAAGTCCACGGCCAGCGGGTCGGGTGGCGGGGTGAGGGTGGTGATGATCCAGGGTGCATCGTTTCCGGTATTAAAATAATCCAATTGGCCGATCGCTCCATTGTTGAATTGGAACACCGCAGGACTGTTTACATAAGCGACCACTTTTTGAGTCATGGACCAGGCACTGCCGCCAAAAGACCGGACACAGTAGTTGTTTTGCTGGTAGGCATTGTAGCCTGAGCCATAGGACGGGCTGTAAACATATAATCCGCCTTTATCATCAATCAGGAAGTCATGGTTGTCCGGACTGCAAGCCGCACGCGGCGCGCTGCCGCCGAGCGAGTCGGAAACATACTTGCCGGTCTTGGTGAAACCATTGGTGCCGTTCATGGTTCCGACCGCGCGATTCAGGTTGAAGGTTTCATCGGGCGTGGCCGAACTGTTATCGTCATAGGCCCCAAAGACCAAGAAGGTGTGATCATCGCTCAAAGCAAGGTGACCGGCGCCGCCACCCGTGGAAATACGCAGCGCATTTGACCCCGTGGCGGTGATGGGGTTGATATTAACGGGGACGCTTTGCCCCGATAAAGTCGGGTTGACTTCAATCACGCTAAAGGTGGAATTGCCTCCCAATGAGTCGACCTGAATGGCCGCCAGGTTGCCTTGGGTGAATTTGCCGGGCGGCGCGCCAATGGTAAAGGCGGTGGAATAGTTGGTGAGAATGTTGCCCAGAGTGGCAGCATTGGTGTATCCGGAGATTTGGAATTGAATCACAGCATTGTTAACCGCCGAACTGCCAATGACCGTGGCCGTCAAATCCGTGAAAGTACAGTAGCCATTGTTCATGGATTGTACCGTGGAACCGCCCAACACCCAAGTTGCCGGCGTGTTGCTCACGGTTGCCGTAACCACCATGTTGACATACGGATTCGTGGTCGGGTTGCCATATTGATCCGTAACGGTGAATACGGGGTTGGTAATCAAGGTGCCGCCACTGGCCGACGGCCCGCCAACTTGGATGTAGCTCAGACTTTTCGCCACCCCAGTGGCAACATATTGGACATATTTGGCGGAAGTGTAATTATTGGTTGCATTAATCACAATGTAGTCCAGTCCGGCTACCGTCAAGGCTGGCGCACTGGCCGACGGCGTAAAGACAATGTTGCTCGCTGTTAGCACATAAGCTGTTTTCGGCAAAAGCACGCCGTTGATGTAGATGCTGCTGACGTTCGTGTTCCAGCCCAAATCGTTGTCGGCAGCGTTCAAACTAAACGTGTTGGTGAACGGCCCATCAACCGAGACCAGGGAAGCGTTGGTGATAACCGGTGCGATTTGGCCGCTAAACTGACCGTTGACCGCAACGTTATCTATACGGGCATTGCCGGAATTATTGTTGTAAGGCTGCCCGATATAGTTGACGCAATCGGAACCGGTTGCCGCATTCACGACCCGGAAACCGAAATAGGGATTGTTGCCCACTCCGGGCAAGCCGGTAAAATCAACGCTCATGTAGTTGTAAAAGAGCGAGCCGATGGTGTTGTCAATGTAGTAGCCATTCACAGTGTTGGCGGAATAGCCGCGTGACTCGGACGCGTAGGTAGGCGTGTTGACTTGAATGAGGTTGGGATAGGAACTGCAAGCCAAAACGGCCACATTGGTGCTGGTCCAAGCGTTCGTGGTATACAGCACGCACATTCTCGCTTCGCCTTGAGTCGTGAAATAAAGGTCGAAGGTCACAAGAATATTGGTGTAATGAGTCGTGTCCACATCAATCTCAGCGCCCTGACTGCCGATGGGCTGCGTGGAAAGCCAGCCGTTGCCTTTCTGCCCTCGCAAACGCCAAACGTATTTGCCGGCAGATCCAGTGGAAGTGTAAGGTCCAGAACCCATAGAGGTTATGTCTGCGCCATTAGTGCTCCAACCGCTCGTTCCTGTTCCAAAAGTAGTGGAAACCAAATGGTTGGTGGGCACGCCAAAACCAAAGCAAAAAGCGTTTGCTAAATTGTTGGAAATTTCCGGAATCGGATTATTGTCCGGGTTTAGGGTGCCAATGTTGTCAAATGTCCAATTCGCTACAGTGTCGAAAGAAACACCCTTGACCGCGACGTTATCCAGGGTCAAATCGCCGCCGCTGGCGCTGTTGTAGAAGGTTCCCGCCACATTGAGGCAATTCGTGCCGGTGGCGGCATTCACAATCCGGATGGCGAAGTTGGGATCGTTGGCCACGCCGGGAACACCGGTCAAATTGATCTTCACGCCGTTGTTCCAACCGGCGGTACCGCTGTTGGTAAGGAGCAAGTAGGCGCAATTGGTCACAATCCCGTTAGCGGGAATGTTATTCGTGGCGAGGATACCCGCCGTGCCCGCCGAAGTGATGTTGGCATTCTGCCAATATGTGCCGTCCTGCGAATATTGCACCAGCAACGCGGCCTCCGAGTTCGTCCGGGCATAAACATCGAAGGAAACTTGAATCTGATAATACCCCAAAGTACTCGCCGCGAACTTTGCTCCCTGCGTGCCGATGGCCGCGTTGGTGTTCCAACCCACGCTTGCGCCGCCGGTGTTGCCCACGCTCCAGGCTTGGCCCCCCCCCACGGAACTGCCCAATTGGGACACCACGGTCGGGCTGCTGCTCCCGCCGAAGCCCAGCACTGTCGCCGAACCCAAACCGGTCGAAGGCGGGGGCGTGGCATTGGCGCCCAAGGAGAGGATGTCAAAATTCCACGCCGTGAGCGTGGTCTGGGCTTGGACAACTGAAAGCGACGACAAGGCCAGCGCAGACAACAAAACAGAGGTTTTCAGGTTCATTGATGGTTTGATGGGTTGATTAGTCCTTAGCTGGGCTGAAATACAAACAGCGACAGCTCGACGTGCAGGAGAGTGACATCGGCTGGTTACAGAAATACGTCTCTAAGGCAACATTCTTGAAACTATCAATGAATTTAATTAAACAATTAATGTTTCTTGCTTGGAACCTGGTCGCCTTTGTTTTGTAACAAGACCGATTTAGAATTTTTTTCTAATAGTTAGTATTCGCAAGCAAAACATGAAACTGCAATTTAGAAAAGACGCCGGGTTCACCCTCATTGAACTTCTGGTGGTCATCGCCATTATCGCCATTCTTGCCGCCATGCTGCTACCGACACTCGCCAAGGCCAAGACCAAGGCCCAGCAGATCTACTGCTTGAATAACTTAAAGCAATGGGGACTGGCTGAAACCATGTATGTCGCGGATAATAATGATTGTTTTCCCACCCCGCGTTATCAGTCGTATGCGTCTGCGGCCGATCAGGACAATCCAACCTGGGTGGACATTGCTGCTTTCCATTATTACCTCACACCCTCGGAGGGTGACGATGTTTGGTTCAATGCCCTGCCTTCTTTTGTGGCTAGCAAGCCCTTGTATGAATGGGCCATCGGGGCAAACAAAACCGTTTTCAATCAATCCGTCGGTAAGAATATATTCAGTTGCCCGACCGCCATCAGCAGCGGTATAGATCCGGAAGACAACTCATCTGTCCCCCTTGGTCAATCAGGTTATCATGGCAATATGCAAACGGGACAGCGCCCTCTGTTTTGTTATGGCATGAATTCAAAAGGACCCGCGAATTATAATTCATTTTTCAATACCGGCCAGCCCATCGTCAACGTTAAGACCACGATGGTGGCTCACCCTTCGGCCTTCGTGATGTTTTCCGAAACCCGCTGGCGTTCCATGGAGCAGCCGTATTATCCCTACACCCCCAATCCATCCTCCAGCGACAACCAAATGGTTTTGGGCACGCCCCAGTCTTACACCACCCGTTTCTCCTCGCGGCATAGCCGCGGCGGACAAATCACCTTCAGCGACGGCCATGCCGCCTATTACAAATATAGTGGTGTTGTCTCGGACGGCACCGCGGCTTATCAGTATAAGAACCCCTTTACAGGCCAAATCACCACGCCCGCCGCCGGCAAGGATCCGGGGCGTGCCGACATTAATTGGGATATGCAAGGAAATCCGGTCATGTAACGGCTTGATAAACATATTCCTCATCGCTTTGAATGCTTTCGTTCATTACATAGAATCAACCTTATTATGCTAAAAATAAAATTACCGCTGGCCATTGTTCTGCTTTCCATCTTGGTGGTCGCACCGTTTCCTGCCTCCGCCAAGGAAGCTAAGTTATCTTTCCTCAAATACGGCCAGCCGGTCGCCAGCGAGGTGCTCGCGCCACCGCCTCTCCCAAATTCCGCTGAACAGGCAGCCGACTTGGATGAAGTGCGCGCGGTCTATTATGCCGCCAGCGAAGCTAGCAAGCAGGCCGCCCACGGCGAAAAGAAATTTTCCGTCTTCAATTTCGTGGATTCAGCAGGCGTTTATTTTGTGGAAACCAACCTGCCAAAAACCGCTAAGTTTTTCGCTAAAGTGCAAGACGATGCTGAAATTGTGACCGACCTTGGCAAGACGTATTTTCATCGACCGCGCCCATACACGGTGGACACCAAGCTGGCCAACGGCAAACTTGAAAAATCCTTCGGCTATCCCAGTGGGCATTCCACCGAAAGCATGGTGCTGGCGCTCGTGCTCGCCGATTTGCTGCCGGATAAACGCGATGCCATCCTTGCCCACGCACGCCTGATGGGCTGGCACCGCGTCCAAATCGCCCGGCATTACCCAACAGACATATACGCCGGTCGCGTTCTCGCGCAAGCGATCGCGAAGGAACTGAAGAAAAGCGAAGCCTTCCAAGCCGAATTTATGGAAGCGAAGGCGGAAATGGAAGCCGCCCGTATTGCGAAGAGCAACTAGCTTTTTATAATATCTTTTCCCTAGTGAATCTACGGTTGGATGCAAGAAATGCGATTAAAAAGTGGTCACTGATGGTTGTCCCGTTATCACCGTTATGCCAGTGACCGGGGATGCAAATATTCTAAAATGGAGTATATTGGGTTGGCTCTGATAACAGGCTAATCTGTTCAGATGGTTCCTCCAGTTTGTTCAGGTTTCTCCTCGTTGTCGGGGCCATATCGTAGAAAACCATTCCCTTTCACAAAGCTACAAATTGACTTTTTCCTCAATCAGGGTCTAAATCACTTTTATCAATTTACTCGAATACATTCTGCTAGCGGCCAGTTCGCTCTTTGTGATTGTGGATCCACTGGCCGTGGTGCCGGCGTTTCTGGCCATGACGCCCAACGACACGGTGGAACAGCGCATTCGAACCGCGCGATTGGCGTGTTTTGTCACGGCCGGTGTCATGCTGGTGTTTTCCTTCGCCGGCCAGATCATTTTCAAGTTCATGGGCATCACCATGCCGGCGTTCCAGATTGCCGCGAGCATCCTGTTGCTGATGGTGGCGCTGGACATGGTGCGCGCTCAACGCTCGCGCGTTCAAGAAACGCACGAGGAAACCAAGGCTGGAACGGAAAAAACGGATATTGCCGTGACCCCGCTGGCGATTCCCATGCTGGCAGGACCCGGGGCCATTTCCACAACGGTTCTGCTCCAAAATGAAGCCAAGACCATTCCCCAGCACATTGCGCTTTACTGCTGCATCCTGGCGGTTTCGTTTGTGAGTTATTGGGTTTTACGGGTTGCCGCCCGAGGCACCCGCTGGCTGAATCCGATCATGATGAGCATCGCCATCCGTATCATGGGTTTATTGCTGGCGGCCGTCGCCATTCAATTCATGCTCAATGCCATCAAAGCGTTCCGCATGGAATTGCTGGTGCCGATACCGATCTGAACACTTTCCCCAACCAGCTTTTCAAATCCAGTTGCTTAAAATCAGAGGGACGGCATGTGAGGTAACGTTGCTTTTTATTTGGCAATGCGACCGCCATTACAAGTAAATCAACCGCCAAAATTAAAACCCCGGCGAAGTCAAATTTGCTATGCGCATCTTCGGCTGAATGCCCATCAGGCTTGAGGAGCGCAAAGATGACAAATCATTTAACCTGTGTAAAACGCTTCTGATACTCCGCCGGCACAAGTTCTTTGATGAGCTTCACATGATCGGCACCCGCCGCCAAAGAGCCTGCAGGCATCAGCTGGCCGTTGATGAGGCAGTTTTTATAATTCACTTCACCCAGCGCAGTTAGGGTCGCATTTTCCAACGTCACTCGCGTCGCGGTCAGTTTTGTGCCTTTCTGAACCAGCACAGGCACAGGCCGGCCTGCGCGCAGGATGAAAATATTATCAAGAGTCAATTCAGCATGCTCGCCTTTGCTGGAACTAACCATCAGCGGATGCTCGGACGAGGACAATACCACGGTGTTCTCAACCTTGTAGCTGCCGTTGTTCATAAAAAACAGATCGAAGGCGTGGCAATCAGCGATGAAGACATGGTTATAACTGGTGTGGGCCAACAAGATATCGGTGATGCCGGTGCTATTGCCGATGCTGACCAACCCATCCACAGAAACCTCGGCGGATTCGTGCGAGCTGATTCCGTCGTCACCGCACTCGAGGGCACGGATGTTTTTGAACACGACATCGCGGCAGTCACCGTGGATGTTGAAGCCGTCGTTGTAGGGATGGGTGGCGGTGATATTCTTAATGATGAGATGGGCATTATCACCTCCCAGCTGAACTCCATTCAGGCGCATCGGGGCGGCGATGTTCGCCTCGGCCAGCTTTTGCCCGGGCGGCAATTTGACATAGAAGGTGCCGCAAATTTGCGATGCTCCCGGTTGTTCCCGCGCCTGGTCGCGGACAAAGGTCCACTCGCCCGGTTGCAAGTCTCCAGCCTTCTTGAAAGGCGCCTTGATTCCCTTCGAGGTGCGCCCCATGTGATTCATCTTGCCGTCCCAGAGGAAGAACCAGCGCATGATCGCCGCGTCGTTCAATTCACGCGGCGGAAGCAATTCACTGTTCGCAAAAAGTCCCGGAGCCACTTCCTTCCACTTCGCCAAATCAAGCGCATCAGCCTCTTCCAGTGTGGCCCCATGACCATCCAGCGTGATGGGCCTTCCCGGTTCGCCTTTCTTGGCTTGGAAGATTGCGGTGTCGTGATACACGATGGGTTGCAGGTGGATCGTATCGCCCGGCTGCGCGAGTTTGATGGCCTCGCGAATCGTTTTCACATCCGTGCCGACACGGATGTCACGACCCGGCGGTGAAACCGGGGCTGCCTTTGCCGCTTTGGGATTTGACACGACTAACAGGGCCAGCAGCCAGGCGATGATCATTAGTGGGGTACGTTTCATTTGTCTGAATGGTCGGACATATTTGAAGACGGGCAGGTTACATGAGGTTTTACAAACACACAACCAGTACAGCCACCCAGTATCAACAAATTGAAAAGTTACGCGCGATTGACGCCCGCCGGGCAATCTTGGAAATTATTTCAAATTGCTTTTAACCTTTGCTCGCCTCGTGCATTCCTCTTGCTGACAATGCCGGAAGTGGCCGACATCGAACAACTGCCAGTGCCGCAGGCCCGCGCCGGGGAACCGGCGGCCTGGGACACACTCTTCCGACGATATCAACTGCCGCTTTATGTCTATGTTTTTGAACTCGTCCATGACGAACAGGCCGGCCTCGACATCGTGCAAGAGACGTTCATCGCCGCCGTCAAACACATTGGCAGCTTGCGCGAGAACGGTAAATTCGGAAGCTGGCTGTTTGGCATCGCGCATCAGAAAGTCTTCCAGCACTGGCGCAAGCGGAAAGAGAATTTGTTTGATGAATTCCCCGCATGGCCGGATGCCTTTGAGGACAGTCCGGACGATTTACTCATCCGGCGCGAACAGGAAGCCGGTTTTATGAAGTTGCTCGAACAACTGCCGCTGGCGCAGCGTTCAGTTTTGCTGCTGCATTACATCGAAGATTTCCCGCTGGAAGAAATCGGCCGCATCACGGAGACGCAGATTGGCACGGTGAAATCCCGGCTGCATTACGCCAAGAAATCCCTGCGAAAATTGCTGGAGGAAAAACCATGACAACGCCGCGTGAAATCCTGTTGAGCCGCCACCAGGCCGCCCTGCCTAAACTGGACACCCTTCGCGCCGCCGCCTTGACAACGATGAGCCAGCCGGTTGAACCATGGCCGCCAGCGGCATTCTGGCTGCTGGCATGGCGTGAATTGTTTTTGCCCGTCCGATTTGCCTGGAGCGGACTGGCAGCGATCTGGGTATTGCTGATTGCAGTCAATTTCTTCCAACATAAAGCCTCGTCTCAGACGAAAAGTGTTTCTGCACCGATGGGTGTAAGTTTTCACGAGCAGCAAAGGATGCTCAACGAGTTGCTGGCTGACCGCACGCCAATCAACCCAGACGCCGACCGGCAGAAGATTTCCCCTCCCAAACCGCACACGGAACTCACCCGCATCGAATTCGTATGAATGAAACAATACAGCCGGATAAAAAGACGCTTTTCAGTTGGCGCAACCGCCGCCGGATATTGATGGGCTTGGCGGTCTTTACCACGCTCATTGCCGTATTTTACGCCGAGGAAAACTGGCGCGGACGGCACGCGTGGAATAGATTTTGCCGTGAATGGGAGGCCAAAGGCAAACGGTTCGACTGGCAATCCATCGTGCCGGCGCGCGTGCCGGACGACCAGAATTTTGCGCTCACGCCAGTCGTCTACTCCAGCTACGGACAAAAACTGACGCGCGATGGCAAAACCATCCCACCGGAAAAACGGGATACCAACTTCGTCAACCGGCTGATGATGGATATTCATTTTGACGTTTCATCAGAGTTGTGGCCGAACAACGAATTCGGCTCTTGGGCAACTGGCACAAAATCGAATTTGAAAGCCTGGCAGCAGTTTTACCGGACGGCAGCCAATTCCACCAACGGCATCAAGACCACGCCCCAGCCGCAAACGCCGGCGGGGGATGTGCTGCTGGCCTTGAGCCCATACGATTCCACCATCAATGACCTGCGCGCCGCCGCCCAGCTGCCATATTCCCGTTTTCCAGTGGATTATAACACCGATTGTCCGGCAGCCATTTTGTTGCCGCATTTGGGTTCTTTAAGAATGAGTTCGCAAGTGCTTTCGCTGCGTATTTCCGCTGAACTTCAAAATGGCCAGAGCGAAAAAGCCTTGGATGATGTAGCGCTCTTGCTGCGGCTGATGGGCTCCATCCGCCAGGAACCAACATTGATTTCGCAACTCGTCCGGATGGCTATTTTCCAATTCACGATAAATCCCATTTACGAAGGGTTGGCCGAACATCGTTGGTCGGATGCGCAACTGACGGCAATGGGAGACATGTTGCAGAAAATAGATTTTTTTACGGATTTTCAAACTGGCATGCATGGTGAACGGGTATGGGATGTTGCCATAGTGGATTGGCTGGGCCGGTGCGATAAAAAAGATTTTTCAAACATGCTGGGTGACAGCCATTCCGCAGGTTTGTGGCTGATGTTGAAATGCGCACCATCCGGCTGGCTGGAGCAAAACAAAGTGTGGCTTTGTGACTTCTACACCAATCTAAATGCGGTGGCAAACCTCGACAACAGGATCATGCGACCCGCAGCCGTAAGCCAAAGTGATTTGTTTTTTATTCGCGAATGCAGCCGTATAACACCCCGCAATTTCGCGGGAAGAATCCTTCTGCCAGCCCTGGCTCCTTGTAGCAAGAAATTTGCCTACAACCAAGGGACGCTTGATTTGGCCTGCACGGCGGTTGCACTCGAACGCCATCGACTCGCACACGACGAATATCCGAAAACGCTTGCAGCACTGGCGCCGCAGTTCATCGCGCAAGTTCCGCGTGATGTCATTGGCGGCCAGCCATTGAAATATCGCCGCACCAGTGATGGCAGGTTTGTTTTGTATTCCATCGGATGGAATGAGAAAGACGACGGCGGCGTGGTGGTCTTCAGAAAGAAATCTTCAACGGCGGTAGACACCGAAAAGGGCGACTGGGTCTGGCAGTATCCGGTGAAGTAAAGCGGCAAATCTTATTGGCTGCAGATTTTCACAGATGAAACATAGATAATAATCATCCGTGTAAATCGATGCGCATCTGTGGATGATTTTTCACACTGCGCTCTGTCCGCCGCCATCGGCACCGCCGCCGTCGAGATCAATCAGGATTTCGCGCGGCTCGGCACCCTGGCTGGGGCCGACGATGCCGCGTCCTTCGAGTTCGTCCATGATGCGCGCGGCGCGGGTGTAGCCGAGGCGCAGCCGGCGTTGCATGAGCGACACGCTGGCCTTCTGTTCGCTACGGATGACTTCGATGCACTGCTGGATGAGTTCCTCGTCCTCGTCAATGCCGCTCTCGATGTCCATGTTCGCGCTGGGCTTGGAAAGCTGCTGGTGAATTTCCATTTCGTAGCTCGGCTTGCCCTGCTTGGCGATGAAGTCGACAATGTCCTCCAGTTCCTTGTCGGTGATGAGTGCGCCCTGGGCACGCTTCAAATTGCCGGA
>Ga0208507_1001469_pt1 | contig 13151 bp, 6 predicted proteins | sample CryBogCBH12Aug01_FD_184626 | JGI IMG/M metagenome (GOLD analysis project Ga0208507, IMG submission 184626) | Freshwater microbial communities from Crystal Bog, Wisconsin, USA - CBH12Aug09.1 (SPAdes) (version 2) | ecosystem: Environmental > Aquatic > Freshwater > Lake | place: Crystal Bog... | reverse complement strand
TTACTGCATTTTTGATGGCGCCATGAACGGCTTTGTGACCTCCACGAATGGCAACCCCAGCGGCTCGGTGCCCTGCTGGGGAAACAACCCGAACCTGTGGAACTGCAAGACGAACAACACGCTGCCCCGCGGCTTCTTTAATCAGGATCCGCGGTTCGTCAATCCCGTTGCCGGGGACTTTCATCTGCAAAGCAATTCGCCCTGCCTGGGTCTTTGCGACGACAGTGCTACTACGGTTGACCTGGAGGGCAATGCCCGCCCTCTGCCGGCCGGCTCCTCCGCTGACCTGGGCTGTTATGAAAGTGCCTATGGGGCCAACCCGGTCGGCAGCAACACCGTCATGGTCGTGCTTGAGCAGGCGCTGGGCACCTCCGCTGACGACCAGGGGCTGGCCATGCTCGATTGCAGCATTCAGGGTTTGCTGAACCGCCAAGGTCCCCGGGTGTATCGGATCATCGCCAATGATTGGGATGATCCCTTCAGCCCATCCTGGCAATGGCTCCAGATCTTTTCCACCAATAACGGCGTTCAATATCAGGTCGTCGGCCGGAAGCAGCTGCTAAATGTGGCCGCCCAGACCCTGACCAACAAATACGTCCTTTGGACGGCACCCGGCAATGTCGCCAATGACGATAACACCGCAGCCGCGATGGATTATTCCAGCATGGAAAGCATGATCATGGTAACTTCCAACCTCGTGAGTGTGGTGGCGTCCAACGGATTCAACGGTGGCGCGGGCTTCAATGTGGACAGCCTACTCCAAAGCAAAACCACCCGCGCTGCGAAATACGATTATCTGTTCACCACCTATTCCAACCGGATGGCCAAAGACCGCCTCGCGGTCGTATCGATTCCCGACTCCTGGCATACGGATTGGTGGATTGAACACAAGACGTTCTGTGAAAACCTGGCCTGGCTCAATTCGGCCCCGGACGGTGTGAATGAAGTGGCCGTGAGCACCAAAATCTTCAACTGGCTGCCGGTCCCGGCGGATGTGATAGGTGAAGCCTACAATGATAACAACCAGGTGCCCACCATACACCCAAACAACTACGGCCACGGCAACACCTACAAAGGTGCCCAGAACTATTCCTTTTTCAAGTGGATGACCAATGCCAACGGCAAACTCACCCGGGTGCCGCCCATGCCGCTGGTGCCAGCCATTGACACCAACACCGTCTACATCGCCTTGCACTGCAGCGATGGCGACGCCCTTTGGACCCATACGCGCTTCTTGCACGACATGTGGGTGGATCCGCTCCATTACTCGCGTTCGGATATTCCCATTGGCTGGTGGATTGCGAAGGCCTGTCTGGAAGACGCCCCCGGCGATTGGGAGTATTATGCGAAAACCGCCCACACCAATGACACCTTCATCCTAGCCGGCGGCTGTGGCCCCCTCTGGGCGGGGATGACGTCCGGTCAATATGGCAGCGACATGGGCCAAAGCCGGTGGACCAATTACTTGAAGGGTTCCCTCAAGTATTTCAAGGATTCGGGCATCATGACCACCGAGCTGTTGGGCGGCGGCGGACAGCAGCCGGACAACGCCCATCTGCTGACGATGCGAACGATCTGGATGACCAACATGCTGGGGGCGTTTCAGGGTTACTGCGGTTGGAACTACACTGACGGCCCCACCAGCCAGGAATTCCGGTGGGCTGACTTCACCATGTTTTTCAACCGGCTGACGCTGGCAACCAACATCAACGGTGACGACTTCAAATACCTCACCGGGCAAATCATGTATGATCAGACCTACAACATCGTGGTCACGCAGGGCAAGAAGACCAGCACCGCGCCGCTGTTCCTGCCCTGCAACTTCAATCTCTTCACAGGATTTGACGATCACAGCGGCCTTAAGGTGGTGACGAATTACGTGGCGATCTGTCATGCCAATGAAACATCCACCCGCAAATACCAGTTTGTCCGCACTGACATCTTCATGGCCTTGTCGCAAAAGTGGCAGTATAAAGTCAATTATGGCTCGTATCCCACTCCGGTGTTGCCGGTGATTCCCGTGTGGGCGACCGCGCCCACACCGCAGGGCGGCGGAGCCATCACGATGACGGCGCAGGCGCCGACCAACGGCCCGGGCGCGGTGCTATACTACTTCCGCTGCTCCGGCGGCGGCGGGCATGACAGCGATTGGCAAACCTCACCCACCTACACAGATAACAACCTCAAACCCGGCACAACCTACTCCTATCAAATCAACATCCGCGACGCCGCCTACCTCTGGAACAACACCGACCATTCCACAAACGCCAACTGCACGCTACTGGCCTCGACTGGACCCATTATTGGTTCGACCAATGTGTTGGCAGGCCAGGTCAACGTTTCCTATATGATTACCAGCGTCAGTGGCGCTTCGAATTATGTCTGGACCATTCCTGCCGGCGCGACAATCGCCAGTGGGCAGGGCACAACCAACCTTCTGGTCAATTTCGTTTGTGGCACCAGCAGCGGCATCATAGGCGTGACGCCGAATAACAACAACGGAGGCGCGGGCACCACTAGCAGCCTATCCGTAACCGTCACGGGCATGGGCGCGGTTGGCCCGATTAGCGGATTGACGAACGTGACGGCGGGACAGTCCGGTGTTTCCTATCGAATCACGAATGTGAGCGGTGCGACAACTTATAATTGGACGGTGCCGACAAACGCGGTCATTGCGAGTGGGCAAGGCACGACAAATATCTTGGTCAACTGGGGGGTGAACGGAGGCAATGTGACGGTGATCCCGGTTAATGCAAACGGTTGCACCGGCAGCGGAAACGTCATCTTGACGGTGACGGACGGTTCTCAGCCGCAAGTCCCGCCCATGTTAATTTCGTCCGCCAGGGTTGAGGGTGACATGTTCATCTTCTCGGTCTCTGCGCTGGTGACCGGTTACGGCTATACGCTTGAAGCAACGACCAATCTGGCGAATGGCCCATGGGTGGAGGAGGCTGTGTTCACAGCCTCCAGCGGTTCTGTGACGCTTACCAATCATCAAGATGGAATGACGCAGAAATTCTACCGAATCAGCCACTGAATCAGATTTTACGTGCGTGTTTCAATTATATGGCGTTTCCTAATTGACGCCGCGCAAACATGATGGAGCCCTGGGCGGCTCATGTTTAAAAAGTGCGACCATAAAGAAACGAACGCCACTGCCATGACTTCTTGATAGCGTTTAATCGTCACCAAGTTGAAGAGAGCTGTCGATTAAATACACATGATGCGTCGCGTTAATTTTTTGGAAAGAAATCTCCGATCTAGTCAGGCGGTTAGCGACACGGCTTTCACCCTGATTGAATTGCTGGTCGTCATTGCGATCATTGCAATCCTGGCGGCGATGCTCCTGCCGGCGCTGGCCAAGGCCAAAGAAAAGGCGAAAGAAACCGCCTGCATGAACAATCTGCGGCAGATCGGCATCGCCACCGTAATATACACGTCCGATTTTCAAAAATATCCCGGCAATTTCCTCTACGCCAACGACGTTGGCGCCTACTATTGTTGGCCAGACCGTCTTTTAATCAGCATGGGCGGCAATCGCAAGGCCTTCTCATGTCCGAAGGCGGAAATTTCCAGCCAGTGGGATCTCACCAATAACCTCACGTTGGGGCGGTTGGGAGATCCTTACTGCGTCAATGGCAGTTCTAAATTCTCCTATGGCTATAATGACTGGGGTTCCTACGATTGGGCTGGGAGTTCCGGCGGTATTCAATATGGTCTGGGTGGCAACGTATGGCAGTCAGCATTCCCCGAGATCAAGGATACCCAGGTCCGAAACCCCTCGGATATGATCATGCTAGCGGACAGCAAAGCGGATGGATATCTAGACGCGAACATTGATCCAACTGAATTCTCGCAATGGCCTTCCAGTCGGCATGGCGGCCGCACCGTGTTGATGTTCTGTGATGGACACGCCGAGAAGGCCTGGCGCAAGGACGTGATCAACCCGAATAACGGTATCTGGCCGCCTCGCTGGAATAATGACGGCCACAAAGCCATCCCCTGGTCCTACAATGCCGCCCAAGCGAGTGCGGTTGATAGCTATTGACTTCTTTCTGATTCAAAATGAATAGATTTACCGTGTTGACTGTGATCATGAAAATATTAAACAAAAACCTTTCCCACCTGGTCGTGTGCTGTCTGGCCGCCAGTCTGCTGACGGGTTGCGCTAAGGGCACAGGCGGCGATGCCAATATTTTTGATGGGGCCTCGCCGGAAATCAAGGCCGTGTGGTCCAAGACGACGGCCGCAGATCTAGCCAATGAATACGTGACTGCGGCTAACGGCTATCAGTTGATCCTGAGTCAGGCTGACAAATTGAGCGTGGAGCAATGTCAATCTGTCACAGTTGCCCGAAGCCAATTATTATCCCGCCTCAATATCGCCGCCAAAAAGGGTGAGCCCGGTGCTGTCAAGGCGCTTGATACATTGCGACGATCGGTAGCGCATTAAGTCATGTCGCCATGTCAAATGGGGGTTGGAACAATGATTGATTTGTGTTTGAAAAACATGGGTTTAAGAAAACGAACGCCAGCAGGAGGTGATTCGTGTTATTTTAGCCCATCAATTGGTTTAAACTGCTAAAATGTTCATGATCACAATGAAAAGTCGATTGAAAATTTCCGATCCAAAACCATGCCGGACTTTCAGCAGAGGTGTGGCTGCCTTCACCCTGATTGAACTCCTGGTCGTCATCGCGATCATCGCCATCCTCGCGGCGATGCTTCTGCCCGCCTTGGCCCGGGCCAAGGCCAAGGCCAAGGACATCGGGTGCGTCAACAATTGTAAACAAATCGGCCTGGCGATGAAGATGTATGTAGATGATGCCAATGGCATGTTTATGAGTTGGGTTGACCCGAGTGGGGCCAATTCCTTGTGGATGAGCCGACTTCAGATCAACTATTCGGCCGCTACTTCGTCACGGTTGTGCCCGATGGCTCCAGACGCAACCCCTTATGTCAATAAATCGCCTTGGACCCCAGCCACCGGATTTTGGGGGCTTGCCGATTATGCTTGGCGGTGGAATGCCAGCGGCGCTGTAGGTTCCTATGGATTGAATGGGTGGACTTGGTCGGGACCAGCACCCGGTTCCCCCAATCCGGGCTATTTTCAGAAAGAGACTGCCGTAAGGAATTCATCCCAGACACCACTTTTTGCCGATTGCATTTGGCCGGACGGATTTCCTTTTCCGACGGATGTGCCTGCCCGCAATCTATATTATGGCTTGGACAGTGTTAATATTGGAAGGTTTTGCATTGCCCGTCACGGTGGTCCCATAGTAAACCGCCCGGCTCCGGCTGGAAGCACCCTGTCCGGTCGCATCAATATCGGGTTCACCGACGGCCATACCGAGGCTGTCCGGTTGGAAGACCTTTGGAACCAGTATTGGAGCGCCACGTGGGTTGTCCCCGCTCCTCGCCCGCAGTAAGCAAATGAAAATTTTTTGTGACGGTCTGAGTTCCGTCATAAATCCCGAATTGGGTTTTCGGGATGGGATGGCGGTGTCAGGGGTGGTGCCGTCATTCACAAATTTTCTTAAACAATGTGCGTGTTGTTAGATTCTGGTAGCCGCATCCCGAAGGCTTAGATTTCCATCATCATTCCCCCATTGCGGAATCAAGCTTTCAATTTGAGCATCAATCCCGATCCGGCACTATTTACACTATTTAAGGAGTGTTGGCCGAGCACATGATCCACACGAGAATTCTTGCCCGGGATACTACGGTTTTGGTTTCTCCGCCCCTTTTTCAATCACAGGAAATTCAGTGATGCGCAGGCGGGTGCAACCGTAGGGAATAAGTTCCAGCGCTGTGTCTGGCAGGCCGGAAACCATCGGACTCAAAGGTGTTTCACCGGCTGAGTTGTTCACGAGAACCCAGCCAGGAATAGCACGACCTTTGACCTTCAACACCACTGGTGCGCTTTCCTGCATAAATGGAATCTTGCCAGGCTTCCTCGTCGTCACGGCAATCGATTCTTGTGGGTGAGTGCGGTCAATCAACAACCCATAATTCCATGGAGTCGTCGGAGAAATCTCCCAATCTGCGGTGGGATAGGTCGGATGGTTAGCTTTTAGTTTCCGGTATTCCTCACCGATTTTGAGAGAGAACACCAACGGCCCACGCAGGATTGTCACTGCATTATTGTAGCGGGTTTCCGTCCGCAGCCTCATGGGCAGAGATAATTCCACTACATCACCGGAGCGCCACTCGCGCCGGATGTTGGAAAAAGTTCCGGGCTGTGTTGGATATTTCTTCCCTCGCACCTTCAGCTCAGCGCCATCCGCCCAGGCAGGAATGCGAAATTGGAGTGAAAAATCCGCGGCTTTCGGCAACTTAACCGCAAATTGTATTCGGCCATCAAAGGGGTATTCCGTCTTTTCCTGAATCTCAACCGCCAATCCGTCCGCCACGGTGGCCTTCACCGTGCAAGGACCGTAGGCCACGGCGGCCAATCCCTGATCAGGAGTGGCCATCCAGAGAGACGAGACAAATTTGGGCCAGCCTTGGTGCATATTAGCCGTGCAGCAGCCGTAGTTGGGCTCCAAACCGTAAAGATTTGAAGTATCATCGTTATTTCGCCATTCGCGGTGGGCCTTGGAGCAGAGCACCTGATTAGCCTGTTGATCATATTGATGCGCCCAACAATCCGGCGTCCAGGTGCCGGGCTGGGCATTGTAGGCCAGAAGTTCCAAGCGGTCCGCCAACGCGACATCGCCGAACACTGCGGTCAACTTTTCCAGCGAGAACATATACTCCACCACGGCGCACAATTCCGTCCCCTGCGTGGGTTTTCGTCCGGATAAATGTTCGTCCCCGGAAAATCGGCCACCTGCTTGACCATGCAAGTCATCCAGACTGCGAATGCCTTGAAACACCGCCTGCCTGTCACGTTCATCATGGGATTGCTGATACCATAAACCGGGGCCTTTGATGGCCATGGCCACATTCACTATATGGTCCATGTGATCAGTCTTATAGCGTTTTTGAACGGCGTCTGACGTGATGGGGAAATCCAAGAAGAAGCCAGTCCAATCAGGGCTATTCCGATGAATGGAATCAGCTACGCTCAGGAGGTCAAGGTCGCCTGTTCGGTTGTAGAGCCAATAGGCGGTGGTGACATTTTCCATCGCTCGCGTGCCACGCCAGTCATTATACGGCCAATCCGGCGGCGCATTCTTAAGAAATGTAAAATAATTCTTTAACAAGGGAATTACGCGCGGATCGCCGGTGGCCTCCTGATATTGGGTCAGGACTTTCATAGCCACAGCCAGCGGCCAACGGTCGTTGCTCGCGCCAAACCAACCGTTTGTTTGTCCGCTGGCGAGGATCCATTCAATATACGGCTGCACCTTGGCCTTGAGTCGAGCATCGTCCAGCTGATAGGCCAACGGCACCAAGCCATCGAGGTAATAAGGCGTCCGTTCCCAACTATCACCCGCCGGGCCATTGCTGCCTTTCCATCGGGAGTTGAGCAAGTCAGGCCAAAACTCATCAAGATGCCCCGTAAGACCATTGGCTTGAACAGTCAGCTGATCTTTGAGCCAGCCGGCAGGTTTCACACTTCCCAGCGGTAGTGCCAGAAATTTGGCCTGCCCCAGAGGCGCGCGATTGGCGGGATAATTCTGGTTTGTCGCAGCTGCCCACAACAACGGATAAATGCCGAGCAGTGACACGGTGATCAAAACTAATTTACAAGTATGTTTCATTTTCATGTGAGGCAATCCGGGCAGCGGATAGCGAAAGAAACTCGCTCTATTTTTCAGTTTGCTCCCAGCTCCAGTCCACAACGATATCATTCACCAACAGTTTGCGACCTTCATGACGGACTTTACCATCGGCGGGCACCGACACCGCAATCACGGCGCTGTCTGCCGGGACGATGATCTTGGTTTTTCCCTTCACATCACTGGCGAGAATTTTTTTACCAACAACGTCATATATTGTCACGTTTTTGTCCCCTAGTTCGAGCGTGATGCGGCAATCTTTAAGATGAGGGTTATAGTAAAGAAAGGTTGGATATGCCGGAGCGCGGAAAAAATCCGTGGCCAGGCAGTCGAGTTGCAGGATGCGGGAGTCGCTGGTGGGGCGAACAATCGCACCGAGAATTCCCGCATAGCTGGAGCCATACAGTCCCAGATCGGTCTTGGGTCCCCACTTCATTGCCACCGGATCACCGGTTGCGCAGGGACTTTTCCCCTGCCACTCGTAGCGCAGGGCTTCATAGGCAATGACATGTTGGGGATCAGTTTTCCACCGCGGCCCGGATTCATGATCTGCCGACATCGCACCGGGATAAAAAAGTCGCGCCGAGTTGACCAGATTGAGCATCCATTTGCCAATGGCGCGGGCGTATTTCGGTTCATATCGCGGCAGCGGCATGAGCGCGCCGGCCTGAGCAAAGGTGTTCATCGCAAACCCATAGCCGCCGCGATTATCAATGCTTCCCTGCAAGCCGTCGCAATCATAGCCACCCCAGTTGCCGAGCAATATTCCCCAGCCACCCCGGCAGTCGCTGATGCCGAAACACCACTCGAGCAGTCGATCCACATTGTAGTCCCGCCCTTGTTCCGCGTTCAGACGCGCAGCGGTCAGTGTTCCATACGGCAGCAATACCTCGTAATAAGGATTAGCCTTCAGACCCTGCAAGTAGTTCAAACAATTTTCAGCCGCCGCGAGGTAATTGGAGTCATGAAACTTCATCCAAGCAGCATATTGCATCCATGCCATGCCCCCGGCGGCATCCGGCTCACGCCAATAGGGGTTGCTCACCCCCTTGCGCGTGCGAAAGTCAAATGAGGTGTGATTGAAGTCCGGCACGCCGTTGGAATCGCAGAGGTCAAGATAAGCCCCATGCCAGCGGTCGGCAGTGATTCGCATGATTTCGGCGAGACGGGTCTTGTCGGGGTAACGGTCAGTTAGTGCGTAAAACACCATATGCGTAAACATCTCATACCAAAACGTCCCGCCCGTTCCCCCGATCTGCCGGTTAAGAACAAGATTCAACCCGTTCCTGGAATTGAACCAAGCCTCGCACATGTCCACATAATCATATTCCTGACGGCTTTTATCGACCCCCGCCAACGTCGCGCCCAACACCGCGCCCATGCAGGTGACGCCCTCCTGCGAATTGGTGATGCCACACGCCTGATCCGGCGTCGCCACGTAACTGGGCAGGCCAAAGGTGGGTCGGTCCAGGTTAAGATGCGTTTCATCCAGCCACACCAAGGGCAAATATTCTCCCCTGGCCTTAAAGTTGAAAACAAATTGGTCGTATGCCCGCGCCTTTTCACGCCAATCAATTAACTTGTAAGGTTCCGGCAGATTCGGCATGAGTTCCACCGCCGCAATATCTTTCTGGCCGGACTGAAAAATTGTCCGTGGCTGGCGGTTGGAATGCTTTAACGCGGGCAGAAATTCCACATCTTCAAACACGACAAACGCGCCGGGAGCGTCGACCACCCCAAGTTGCAGCTGCACCGGACGGTCGCGCAAAGCCCACAGGCGCGGGTCAATGTCGAAAATCCGCTCGCCCGCAGTTTCAGCCGCGGCCAGATAGGCAGTATTATTTTCGCCGGGGCGGCGCAATTCACCGAAAAGGCGGATAAACCAACGCGCCCCACCGCCAACTTTTGCGACACGCACGCGCACCCGGGCCAGATCCGTTGGCAGTGCGAGTCCCGACGCCGTAGCAATTGCCTCCTTCCGTCCTTCGGCCACCTCCACGCGGAGACCTTGCGTTGTTGTCGTAACCGCAGTGCCCGGCGTGGCATTAGACCACGCCGCAGAATCGTGGAGCAAATCGGCAACCCGTGCATGCTTTTGTGCTTCGGCTACGGTGCGCAGGGTTGAATTGAGCAGGGCTAGCAATACCACTGTTGCGGTAGGTAAGAATTTATTCATCGCTGCAAATATTTTTTGGTGCGGATAATGTTGGATTTAATCCAACCAGTTTGCCTGTTTATTTATGGCTGTCGTTTGATTTTGACCACACGCAATTCTTGAACATCAAGCCGGCTGCAACGCCTTATTTTCCCAGCAGCGACAGTCCGGCTCGACGATCATCTGGAACGCGGTGACCCACCTCCGGTCGCGATGTTGCTGCTCATACCACGATTGGCGATTTTGAACTCGGGGAAAGCCTCCGGCGGAGAGCCCATCATGCCCTTGTCCGGAAAAAGATTAGGCGGCTTCGGCCATTGCGCACCGGCGGGCGTGTTGGTCTTGCGCGCCGCGATGGCTTGCTGCCGGTCCAGCACAGAGAGCAATGCGTAATAGTTGTCCACCAAAAAGCCTTCGTAGCCCCATGGCGTGCCGTCCCAAGCGCGCCAGTCGTTGCTCATGCCGTTGGTGCCGCCTCCCTGAAATCCTCCCCGGGCGAAACCTTCGAGCAACGGCAACAGCATCCGGTCGGCGTCTTCAATGCGGCCGAGATGGTATAGTGCCGCCAGCGTGAAATAGGAAAAGCAAGCGGTGGCACCGCCGTTCTCATAGATCTGAAAAGCATCCGAGCCATCTGGTTTCCGGCCACCACCCCAACGGTGTTCGGGATTCGTGTAGTCATCCTTCGCGATGGGCACTAAATTCCCCGGCAGGCCAAGAACGAAGTTCGTGTAACCTACCGCCCGCATTTTTGCCAGCACCCGGTCCATGATGGGGTTCGCCTGATCCGGCGGCACCAAGCCATAGGCAATCGCGATTCCATTTACGAAAGTAAACCAGTAATCGTGCAGTTTACCATCGGCGCTCTTCCAGCCAGCCAGCACCCCGGTCGCAGGATTGAAGAAGGTTGGGTAGTAGGCGGCACGCAGTCGCTCCGCTGCGGCCCCAAAACGCACGGCGTCATCCGTCAGTTTCAGTCGCCGGGCCAGATTTTCCATCTCGCCGAGAGCCCGAAACGCTAACGCATTGGCATAGGCATCCTCGTGGCCAAAGCCGATGGTGTCCCACCAGTTGGCCGGGCTACGATGCTCGTTCTTGTCTTGGGACCAAGAACCGGAGTTGCCGCTGTGGCCATATTTGAAAAGCCCGTTACCATTCCGGTCCATTGCCAGCAGTGCTTCAGCCCATTTTCGGATGCCGGAGTAATTATGCTTGAGCCACACCTCATCACCCGTGCCACGGAAGAAATCACCCGCCGCAATGAGCAACGACGGATAGGTATCAAGACAAGCGGGAGGTTTGGCCGGCAGGTTGGAAGGCCCCGCGTCAAACATCACATAGCCTGGCATCCCGTAACCGAGGGTGCCTCCCAAATAACCATCGAGCGTCTGTCGTAACACGTCGAGCGCACTGAGACCGGGAGCGAGCGCGGGCGTGTGCCGTGCGATGTCGGCGTATTCATAGAGACAAAAGGCGCAGGTGTCGCTGGAAGAGTGGTTCGCCAGCACCCGCAGGCGCGGGTTCAATTGAAGAATGTTCAGCCAGTTGCGCCGAAACCCGTCGAACCGGGCATCTTGCGCGAGACTGGGCAGTTCCGGGTGAATCGCCGCAACTTCAAGAATATATTCTACTTGGACCTGCTGCGACGAAGCCGGAGGGAACTCGACCTGCACGAAATTCTCCGGCCGGAGGCGGCGCGCGTCATAATCAAGCTTCGTCCCGGGCACGTTGGCAGAGATACGGATGCTGCCCAGATCGGGAAAATGCAGCACTGCGGGCAGGACCACGCGCTGCTCGCCTGACGGCATCACGCCGAGCATTGTGGCGTGATTCTTTGATTGATCCACCACCAGCGTGAAAGGCAGTGCGGGCGCGCCGGCCACATGATGCGAGCGCAGGAGGATGCGCCGCTGGGTTAGCTCCATTTCCCAGAGTTCCGAGGAGAGCCCAGCGGCGGTGTGGATGACGTAAGCGCAGTGGTCGCCGTCCTTCCACACCAACTCCAGCGGGCCAACCGGTAATTTGGCCTTGAAAACCGGGTTCGTTGCCACCTTGTTCTGCCCAAGCGAGTCCACGGACAAACACGCGAAGGCCGGCGCTGATTCCGCGAAGTCCACCGCCATCCAAGCCGAATGAAATCCGGGCAGCTCGGCAGCGGGGGTCAGACTTTCGGCCATTCCAAGTCCCACAAGCGCAAGCGGGAGGCTGAGGAGAAGGGAAATCGCATGCATGATCTTGATCACGGGGTTACCAAGAGTTAGGTCAAACCCAGCCTTTCCGATAGACCGGCTTCACCAAAGCGTCCGCTTCAGGCACGCCGCTGACCCGCATGGCCTTGCCATCCCACTCAATATCACGCCCGAGGCGAAGCGCGACAATGCCTGCCGCTCCAATCTCAGTGACATGCCCGCCGATTTCGAATGGCGAAAACGTCTTGGGACCTCCTTGACAAGCCTCAATCCATTCCAAAACATGTCGCCCCTGCGGTGCTCGCGGCAAAGATTTGGGAATATTTTTCCCTGCTTCGTGCTTGGTTCCATCCCGGAACTTCTGTTCGCCGTTCAACTTAAGATAACACTCGTTGTTCCAGAGTCCTGCCGATAGTGTGCCCAACCCGCCTTGCAGCATACATCCGGTGCGCGGAACTTCGCCGAAAGTCTCCTCCATTCCCGCCGTAACATTCGCGGGAGGTTTTTCTCCCCCGGTATAGAAGTAGATGGAAACATGCCCGCGGCCCGCCCGGGCTGGAAACTTAAACTGGAGCTTGCAGTTGGTCGGAAAGCTCTCCTTGCCTAGCGGAGTGCCGGAGACTTTGATCTCGTTGGGATAATCCAGATTCAAAGCCCGCACGGGCAGGCTAAAAGAATGACAGCAAAAATCAGCAAGCGAACCACCGCCAAAATCATACCACCCGCGCCAATTGATCTGATGATACTGGCCATTCTTGTAAGGCCGGAGTGGTGCCGGACCAAGCCAGAAGTCCCAGTCCAGGCCTTCGGGGATTGGATCCTCCCCAGTCGGACGATCCACACCACAAGGCCAGCCATGAGGTGGATGCCAGATATGAATCTCGCCGACGGGGCCGATTGCCCCCGCCTGAATCAGTTCCATGCTACGGCGGAAATTTGGAGAAGCGGCACCCTGATTCCCGGTCTGCGTCACCACCTTGGATTTTTTTGCCAAAGCACGGAGCTGCCGGGTTTCGGCCACGCTATGCGTGAGTGGTTTTTCACAGTAAACATGCTTTTCCGCCTGGATGGCAGCGGTGCA
>Ga0208507_1001468_pt1 | contig 13161 bp, 9 predicted proteins | sample CryBogCBH12Aug01_FD_184626 | JGI IMG/M metagenome (GOLD analysis project Ga0208507, IMG submission 184626) | Freshwater microbial communities from Crystal Bog, Wisconsin, USA - CBH12Aug09.1 (SPAdes) (version 2) | ecosystem: Environmental > Aquatic > Freshwater > Lake | place: Crystal Bog... | reverse complement strand
GTTTCGATGACTTCGGCCTTGCCAAGCGCGCGCGGATCCTCTTCCTGCTTGAGAAGACGCATCATTTCGCAGCGCATTTCCGCAAGCTTCCCTGAATAGAACAGGTCGTTGGCGAGATTGTTCACGCATTCGGGATCGTGCCGGATGTCATACAGTTCGTCGGGCAGGCGTTTACCAAAGCAAAGTTCATAATAATAACCGCCCAGCACCTTGATGATTTCCTTCGTGGGGCCGTCGTCGCAATTGGGAAAATTGGCCTCGGGATTGCCCACTGGCCAGCGCTCGGGGTGGAAGTTGTGGACGTAAAGAAAATCCTTCGTGCGCAGCGCACGCACTGGATAACCCTGATCGTGTGGGCGGCCGAGGTCGTGGCGCTCCTTGCCAACGAGCATGACATCCCGGCCCTCAATCCAGCCAGATTTTCCCGACCGCAGAATCTTGACCAGACTCTTCCCCGTCATCTGTGAGTCTGGTTTAAGGTCGGCGAGTTCGAGAAATGTCGGTGCAAAATCCCGCACGTTGACAAAATCATCCACCACCCGCCCCGGCTTGATGATGGCGGGCCAGCGCATTACCAGCGGCAGGCGGAAGGCGTCTTCATAGACTTGCCCTTTCACATACGGAAAGGGCATGCCCTGGTCAGAAGTGACAACGACCAGTGTTTGGTCCAGTTCCCCGGACTCCTTCAGCATCTTCACCGCCCGGCCCACCTGCATGTCGGCCCACTCAACTTCCACGGCGTAATCTAGCAGGTCACTGCGGACGAATTTATTGTCGGGCAGGAACGCGGGCACTTTCACATCCTCCAGTTTCTTGCCGAGGCGCAGTCCGGAACCGAGTTCATACTTCCGGTGAGGCTCGTGAAATCCCATCCAGAAGCAAAACGGCTTGCGCTGGTCACGCTGCTTGAGAAAATCGCCAAAGTTTACCGGGTAATCATTTTTGTCAATGCCCGAGGCGATGACCTCCTGCTTCCTTTCATCGAAAGCCGGACCCGCAGGATTGCGGATGCGGCCGGTGGCTTTGAAATCCCCCGGAGCCCAGCCCTTGCCGGTGCATCCGACAACGTAACCTGCCCGCTCCAACAGATCAGGATAAGTCTCGAAGCCCGACGGGAAAATGCCCCAATGCGAAACGCCTTCCTTGAGCTGCCAGGAATTGCGCCCCGTAAGCATGCTCGCACGACTGGGGGCGCACTTGGGATTGGAGGTGAATGCATTCTGGAATAGCACGCCTTCGCGCGCAAGCCGGTCGAAATTCGGCGTCTTCACCCAATCGCAGCCATACGCTCCGGCATGCGCACGACTCCAATCATCGAAGACGATAAATAAAATGTTAGGCCGGTGTTTTACGGGAACGGCTTGAACCAGACCGGCGCAAAGGACCGTCATGCCAACGGCAAAGAATTTGATGAGATTCTTCATAATGAGCATTTTTTCGCTTTTACAGGGTCTCCGAAATCCTTGAATCCTGGATTTTCGCGGGAGTTTTATTGGTCGCAGGCGAAGGAGCATCAAACAACGGTGGAACTAATTCCGCATTCCATTCGCAGTGCGCCCGCCGTAGTCGCCGGACGATCTCACCATTGTGCTGCGCGAGGTTCCTGGTTTCGCCGATGTCGGTCTGCAAATCGTAAAGTTCCAGTTCGCCCGGAGTATCCCGTCGTAATTCCGACCCATTCCAGACTAGTTTGTAACCACCCTCGCGAACAGCCCATGCGGTGCCGCCGCCTACCCGCCAAAATAATTGCGGGTGCGGCACGCTAAGTTGCTGACCCAGAAGGTATGGAATCAGATTCACGCCATCCATCTTACGGTCCGAAGGCACCTTTGCCCCAGCCACCGCGGCAGCGGTCGGGTAAATATCAATCGAGCAGACGGGATCGTTATAAACTTTTCCCGACGGCAAGCGGCCAGGCCAGCGCATGACAAAAGGCACGCGGATGCCGCCTTCATACAGATCTCCCTTATAGCCGCGCAATGGTTCGTTGTGGGCTGGCACCGAGTCGCGACGGGGTCCGCCATTATCGCTTAGGAAAATGATCAACGTGTCGCGATCCAGATTGTTCTTGTGCAGCGCGTTTAACACCCGCCCAATGCCATCATCCATCGCACTGGTCATGGCTGCATAGGTTCGGCGCTTTTCATCGGCGATGCCTGGGAAGCGATCCAGATATATTTTTGTGGCCTCCAGTGGAAGATGGACGGCATTATAAGCCAGATAGAGAAAAAACGGCTTGGCTTTGAATTTTTCGATGTAGTTCACCGCTTCCCGTGAAAAAGCATCGGTCAAGTATTCCGTTTCAGGCACTGGCTGACCATTCCGGTTCAGAGAATTCCAGAATCTTTTGTCACCATCGCGCGTCGGCAGATACGAATGATCGCCAAAGGGAAAGCCAAAAAATTCCGTGAAGCCGCGAACATTTGGATGGAAGCAGGACGCTCCACCGAGATGCCATTTGCCGACTGCGATCGTCTGGTAACCGGCTTTCTTTAGCACATCCGCCAGCGTAATTTGATTGGTGGGCAAACCGAAGGTGTTATTCATCGGCGATTGCGGTAGATAAGGCGGGTTATTCTCATGACCGAACCGCTCTTGATAACGTCCAGTCAATAACCCAGCGCGAGTCGGACTACAGGCCGGATGCGAAACGTAGCCGTTGGAGAACCGGACACCCTGTCGTGCCAGCAAGTCAATGTTAGGTGTGGAAATATCTTTGCAGCCGTTAAAGCCCACATCCGCATAGCCCAGGTCATCGGCGACGATGACAATGACATTGGGTTTGGTGGGCGATGCGGCAAAGGCAAACAAAGATGGCAAAAGCAGCAGGCTAAAGAGCGAGATTGCGTCGACGCGATTTCTTTTCATGGCAATTTGAAACCAGCTTCAGTCTACAATTTCCACGCCAACGGGAACTGGATTGCCGGAACGGTCCGGTGGCACATTCTGGCCGAAAGTGTCCACCGTTTTGTTTGAGGCCCTGGCTTGCGGCCACAACGGCGGAATCAATTCCCCATTCCAATCAGTCTGCGCCCGCAACAAGCGGCGGACAACATCGCCATTCTCCCTGGCGATGTTTGTGGTTTCACCGATGTCCATCGACAAATCATAAAGCTCGGGTGGCCCTGGAGTATTCTGCACCAATTTATAACGGCCTTCGCGCACCGCCCAGGTGATGCCGCCGCCCGTTCGCCAATGCAAACGCTGGTGCGGCGGGCCGTCCTGGTGACCGAGGAGGTAAGGCATAAGATTCACGCCGTCCAGCTTCCGATCCGACGGCACTTTTGCCCCGGCCAGCGCGGCAGCGGTCGGGAAAATATCGAACGCACATACCGGCGCGTCATATACTTTTCCCGCCGGCAAGTGGCCGGGCCAATGCATCACGAACGGCACACGAATCCCACCCTCGAACAGATCTCCCTTGTAACCACGCAATGGCTCGTTGTGCGCCGGGGAGATTTGATAGCGACACCCGCCGTTGTCGCTGAGGAAAAAAATCAGGGTATTGCGCTCTAGATGGTTTTTACGGAGGGTGTGCAACACCTGTCCAATACCATCATCCATGGCGCTGGTCATGGCGGCATAGCTGCGTCGCCGCTCATCGGCAATGCCGGGAAACCGATCTAGATATTTTTGGGTGGCTTGCAGCGGTTTGTGGACAGCGTTGTAAGCCAGGTAGAGGAAGAACGGCTGCGCCTTGGATTTCTCGATGTAGTTCGCCGCCTCACGCGAAAAGGCGTCAGTCAGGTATTCCTTTTCCCCCACCGGTTCATGGTTCCGCATCAGGGCATTCGGGTTCTGAGGAATGGGCTTCGCCGAAAAATACAAATGATCGCCGGCCAGAAAGCCAAAAAAGTCCGCGAAGCCACGCGCGTTCGGATGAAAACACGGTGCGCCACCAAGATGCCACTTGCCCACGGCGGTCGTCTGGTAGCCGGCATTTCTCATTATATCAGCCAAAGTGACCTGGTTGGTGGGCAGGCCTAAAGTCGTGTCATGAACATCCAGGACCGGGTTATTCTCATGACCAAAGCGCTGTTGATAACGACCGGTTAACAGCGATGCCCGGCTCGGGCTGCAAAAGGGATGCGAAACGTAGCCGCTGGAAAAACGGACGCCCTGCATCGCCAGCGAATCAATGTTCGGTGTGGGAATGTCCTTGCAACCGTTGAAGCCGACGTCCGCATAGCCCAAGTCATCCGCAACAATTATGACAATGTTGGGCTTGGCCGGAAGTGATACTGCGACGGAGGTTAACATCGTGGCAATAAACGCGCAACCCACCGTGCTTAATCCGATATACTTAGATATCATTGGTTAAAAGTCCGTTTCTTTTTAACGCCCACAATCAGCCTGCTATTTAGAAAAAAGGGGCGTCCATTTATGGACGCCCCGTGCCAGTTGTTTGACGACTACGCGCCGGTGGCAGTGAATGCCGTTTACGGCGAGATGATGCGATAGAACCGCTGTGTTGCCGAGGGACTCGGATCTGTGATTGTCGTGCTTGTGCCCACAGCGGTGACATTGGTCAGGTTAATCCAACTCGCCTGGGTCAAGTCATCCTTGTATTGCACCGTATAGCTTGCGCCGGCCTGAGATGCCCAGCCGACCTGCCCAGACGTGGAACTGGTAGCCGAGAACGGAGCCAGAACACTCAGCGTGCCGTTCACATAGTTGATGGCGTAATTGGCCGCATCAAAACCATTCGCCCCCGTCGCCGCACTGGGCGTGATCGGATAAGCCCCCGGCGCATCGCCTGCATCCGTGCCGGGAGGCGTGTTGGTGGCGGACAACGAGACCGCCGTGACGGTGTTACCATCCACCAACCCGGATACCGTGAAGGCCGTGGTGCCCAGCGCCAGCGAATCGCCGTATGCCTTGCTCTCGGGGATGGCAGTGATCGTCAGCGGAGCCGCATAAACGGTGTAGGTGGCGGGAACTCGAGTGAACTCGTAATTGGAATTCAAGAATCCATTGTCACCCTTGAACGTTGCCGTTGATGCATCAGTAAATATCCCACTCCCGGGAGGTGGATTTGATCCAGGATAAATCCCCACCGGCTGGCTGGCCGCTCCGCCGACAGGACCAGACATATTTACATAGGCATTCGTGAGCCGTTCGCCATTTACCAAGCCGGTCGCAAACCACGAGTTGGTGGTGTAAATGGTAACCCAATTAGTGCCATCGTAATGTTGCTCAAACCCGGTTCCATCACTAAAGAGATACAGTAAATTACCATATTCCTTCGATTGAGGATACATGGTGATGGTCAGCGGTGCCTTGTTTATCACCTGATTTGTAGCACTAGCGGTGGCGCTCGACGCATAACCACTGGCCCCGGTATAGGCAGCCGTAATCGGGTGCGTGCCGGCGGACAGGTTGGTGGTGCTGTAGGAGGCTGTGCCGCTGCTGACGGACACCGGGCCGCCCAGCGCATTACCGTTGTCGTAGAATTGAACCACGCCAACGGCAGGGGTGGGTGTTGCCGCCACTGTCGCCGTAAAGGTCACGTTATCACCGTAAGTCTTCGTCACAAGGGGTGTGGTGAGCGTGGTGGTAGTGGGAATTGCCACCGTGAGAACAACATTGCCGCCACTGACGGAAAGGTTCGCCACCATGTTAGCAGCCAGACCCGCGCCCGTAACATTGATGGCGGCAGTCGTGGGTGTGCCCGTGACGTTGCCGGAAGTCACATTAATCAAATTGTAGCTGCCAGCGCCCAGCGGTGTGCCACCGGCGTTATTGATGCTGAAGCCGTTGCCGCCCAGAACCAGCGCACCTGAGGAAATAGTGAGCGCAGGATGCGTGGCGTCCCCGCTGAAAGCCGTGGGGGCAAACGACAACGCTACCTGACGCGAGCCAAAGCTCACCGTGGTGCCACCCTTGATGGTGGCGGAGGTTCCATTTCCCGTGGCGTTCAGACCGCAACCAAGGGGCAGCGCGTAGTTCGCGATGGCGGAAACATCGAGGGTGGCTCCGGCCGCGATGCTGATATTGGCGGTATTGCTGATGGATCCGCTGCCGCCCAAAGCCAAAGTGCCCGCACTGATGATTGTGTTGCCGGTGTAGGTGTTGGCCGTGTTCAGTGTTAGCGTGTTGGTGCCCTGCTTGGTCAGATTACCAGCACCGGCGATTCCGCCCGTGCCGGAAATCAAATATTCATTGGTAGAATTCACCGTCACACCTGCAGGCGTAACAACCGTATCCAGAGTCACGGCAAACGGGGCAGCGCCGAGGGCAGAGTCGTTAAATAGCACGGCGTCGCCTATTCCGTTCAATTCCTGATACGTGGTGCCGACACTGCCAGAATCTTTCCAGTTGGTCGAAGTGGCAATATCCCAGGTTCCGGTCCCGTTCGTCCAGGTAACGCCGCTCGAACCGGCAGTAACTACCAAGTTCACACCTCCGCCCGCTCCCGCCGTAGTAGACAGAGTCGCCGCCACGCGCGGCGGCAAGAGGATGGTTCCGCTCGGCGTTCCTGATAGCGTGCCACCAGCTTTGATCAAAGGATAGGTGCCCGCCGGAAGGTTTCCGGCTTTGATGATGATGATGGGATTTGTCAACGAAACATTGCCGATTGCCTGCATCGGGGCCACACTAGTGCTGGGAAGAACGCTGGCACCGAAGTCGAACTCGCAGAACGTTCCCGCCGTGAAGGTGTAGGTGGATTGAATCCATTTCCCCCCCGCAGACAGAACCAACACTCCGTTGGTTGCACCCGCCGACACCGTGCAGGGGCTATTGCTGGATGACCCGCCGGTAACGCCAACGAGTTTTCCGGCGCTGATGGTTGTTCCGCTTTTGGTTTCATTATTGCCTGAGAGCCTCCATGTGCCGGTGCCGTTCTTGAGAATCTGGATGCCATTGGCTGTGGCATTCGTAATGGTCCCGGCAATTTCGCCAATGCCGGTGGTTGAACCATCCAGAACAATCCTGCGCTGTGCGGTAGCCCCCGTCCTTGCCACGATGCCACCCGTGAATTTCAAGAGACCGGTGCCGGAGTTTTTTAAGGTGCCAAAGCTTGCCAACGCGGTGGTGTTAATATTGATCAAGCGGTCGGAGGTGTCCCCGCTGCCGATGTAATTCAGGGTTGGAAGGTTCCCATCAACCCCGAGTTGAATGATGCTGTTGGCCAGGGTGGGTTGGCCAAGACTGTTCGGAGCCCCCCCCAAGTTTTTGACCGAGCTAAAGTTTAACGTCCCGCCTCCCAAAATAAAGATCCGCCCGTTAAAGGTGCTGGCGCCATTGAAGGTCGCATTGTTGTTGTTGCCTTTTTGGATAAAAGATCCATCCGTGGAACTGATGCTCCCATTGATAACCAAATCACCACCATTAGGCCGCACCAAAAACCCTCCGGTCGCTCCATTGATATTGAGATCGCAATTGATGGTCGCAGGTTGAGTCCCATAAAAGGATTGGTTGATGTCATTCTCAAGAACACCGGTGATGGCAATTTGATTTCCGCTCAAGATCCAATTACCCGCAGTGATGCTGGGAGAAGCCTGAAAGTAAATCGCGCTCAAAACCACACTACTGGGAGTGTCCTTGTTCACGCTGGTTTGCACATTGCCCTCGAAGTGACTGAAGGAGCCACTGCCCGGGGCGGCGGTGGGGGTGACGCCGCCGGTGGTTGCCGTCCAGTTATTCGTGTTGCTCCAGTTATTGTCCGCGCCGAGCCCGTTCCAATATTGCGCCTGTGCCTGAAAACTGAGCAGGCTGACGAGGATAACCGCTGCCAGGGCTCCGGCGCAGCGACACAACCATGAGTTTGAGGATAATAGTTTTTCAGGGGTCTGCTGGTTTTTCATAGGATGTTCGATTTTTTTTAACGAATTTTTGAATTGTAGTTGGGTGTCAGTCATATTTTGTATCGGGCTTGATGACACAATGTCACAACCATCATTTCTTGGCGTTTGATTTATGCTATTTGTTTTTTTCAAACATCATAATGAACCAAGCTTCACATTTTGCTAACGCGGCGTCAGCTTAGCGATAGATATCTAAAGGCAGCGATTGGCCACGCACCCAATCGGGAATTCGCAAACTCAGCGCGAAAGCGATAGGCCGCACCGGCGACACGGTGTTTTTCACGCCACCGTCATAGGGATAGCTGACCCGTTTTTTGCCTGGTTAAGTGGGCAAATCGGTTAATTATTACGGTTCATTAGCATACGGTTGCGGTCAGCATCTGATTCACAGTTGAAAAACAAGTTGTCAAGGTGGACATAAATTGGCGGCGTTGTTACCACGATTGACGATGGGGTGGTATTGGTGCAAATCAAAAGCCGGAAATGTCACAATTCCGCAACAAAGACGCGGGGACTAGCGGCGACAGCAGAACGGTTAAAACCAATAAGTAGCAGGGCTTGCAGGGTCTTTTTCCGCAATGGAGACGGGCTTCAGCACTGGGGCACATGGGGAACACCCATTCTTTTCAATGCCGGCGAACGTCAAAACTTTTTTTAAATTATTTTGAGCCGGAAAATCCGCACAAAAAACTAAATCTTTCATCGTCTTCCGCCGGGATCTTAATTTTTTCTGCTACAAATAAAATTTGCGGGCGGAAACTATTTCCGGTGCCGCGCGAACCTGTCACTCCGGGTATTTCAGATGCTCCTGAGCTACACAGCGGTTGAGTTTATGCAGCGGTTCCGATTTTCATCGGAGCAAGGCGCGCTCATTTCCGCTTTGGGGGATGCCACCGGCGGCGGCCCCGCGCCGACCATCCAGTTGGTTTGGGGACCGGTGGCTGGAGGAATGGTTTCGTCCAATTGCGGAACGCTGATCCGCGAGCATCAAAGCTTCCTGGGGGGCGGGGTGCCAACGGGAGACGAAAAATATCGATCCACCACCGTTTTTTACCACTCGATCGGAAATTTCCATTACCTGACGGGGATGGAAGATGTTTGGCTGGGTGGGCGGCATTATGATCTGCGCGAGCACAAGCGAGCCCGGCTTTGTCTGATCTGCATGGCCGAGGCCAATGCGGTGGATGAAAAATCCGCGCTCCATTTTCTGGAGGAGATTGACCCGTATGTGCGGGCGCAGGGCAAAATTGATCCGCTCGGAAAATACAGCAACATCAAGATTCAGGATTACTTCCGGGATCCGACTAACGAAATAACCAGCCTCGGACAAAGATTGATCAAGGCGGTGGGCGGCAATGGAAAATATTTTCTGGATCCAGGCGTGGGATAATCCGTTTCAATCCCCATCAATCCCCTTGACACGAATTTCCCAATAAAAACGGGGTGAAATTGGGGTGTTTCAATCCCCATCGATCCCCTACCTCATTTTTTCGGGTTTGGTTAAGGTCGAGCCAAGATGAAATTGGCAACGCCGAACGCAGAAAATAAGACCGCGAATACCGCCTCGGTTGTTTCTGCACCAACAACTCCCTCCCAGCCGGCGTTCGATCACCTAAGCCAGGATGAAATGCTGACCAAGCAGGAGATGGCGGCGCGTTTCAAGGTGTCGGTGCGGACGATTGAAAATTGGCTGAACGACGGTTTTCTCCCCCGCATCCGCATTACCACTAGGGTGGTCCGCTTTTACTGGCCGGCGGTGGTGGCGCATCTACTCAAAAACTCCGGCAGGCCGGGGCCGAAAGATCCTCCGGACGGGCACCATTTTTAACCGCGAAACACACCAAATACACGAAACCAAATAAAACCATGAAACACATTGTATTCGATATCGAGACCGTGGCGCAGGATCCGACAAAGCTGCTGGCGCTCGCGCCAGAATTCACCGCCGCCGCCAATCTCAAGGATCCCGAGAAGATCGCGGCGAGCATCGCCAAGAAAAAGGCCGACTACCTGGCGGACGCGGCGCTGAATTGGAAGACCGCCGAGGTGGTGTTGATCGGCGCGGGCGATGAAACGGAAATTCTGTCGTTCACCGCCGACAGTGAAAAACAACTGATCGCGGAATTTCTGGATGTGCTGGGCGATGCACTGGGCGACGGCGTGGTGGTGGGCGGGCACAACGTCAAAGCGTTTGATCTGCCGATGCTCGTGAATCGCGCCCGCGTTCACGGCCTGAAAATCCCGCGCAATGTGCTGTCGTTCTGGCGCGGCCGGCCGCAATGGCACGACAACATTTTTGACACGCTGGAAATTCTTTCCTTCGGGAAATCATTCGACGGCAACGGCGTGGATGACGTGGCCCGCGTGTTTGGTCTGCCGCCGAAGCTCGGTCACGGTGGTGATTTCCCCCTGCTCTGGCGTGCGGATCGCGCCGGCGCTATCGCCTATAACCGGCGCGATGTGGAAATCGAAATCGAAATTGCCCGGGCGTGCGGATGTTTTTAGCCACAGAGGCACAGAGCGCACAGAGGAAAAATTTTTTACAAATCTGAATCCATCACGCATCTGGCGCTCCTTGCGGAGGGCCACCTTTAAACCACCAAACTCTATGAACCTATCCGATTCCATTACACACCTCGCCTCTGCGTTAGCCAAAGCGCAAGCGGAAATGCCGGTCGCAATTTTTGACGCGACGAATCCGTTTCTCAAATCGAAATACGCATCGCTGGGCGCGGTCATCCAGTCCAGCCGGCCGATTCTGGCGAAACATAATTTGAGCCTAGTCCAGTTTCCTATCAGCGGTGGCAGCGCCACTGGCAATGGTTCCAACGACTGTATCGGCGTGGAGTCCATCCTGACGCATGAGTCCGGCGAGTTCATCGCCGAGCGCATATTGATTCCGCTCACGGAGGAAAAAGGGAAATCGCGGGTGCAATCCGCCGGCAGCACATTGACTTACCTGCGCCGCTATTCCTGGGCTTCGATCCTGGGCATGTATTCCGACGAAGACTCTGACGGGTGTGTGCCGCACGGGCCATTATCCGGCAAATCAATTTCTCCAAAACCGACGGCGGCACTTCCGCCGCCGCCGACTCAACGCAAGTAAACAACCAACAAACACAACACTGATATGGAAATACCAAACGAAGGAAAATACGTCTGCAAACTCAATGGCCCACTGGTCATTTACGAAGCCTCCACCGGTTCGCTCTGCGCGGCGGTGCCGTGCGTGGTGGCAGCGCCACCTGCCAATGGGGATCCCGACACTGTCGGGTTCACGTTCAAGCACACGATGGTGCTGGTCAAAGCCGATGGAACCATCATGACCAAATCCACCGACACGCTGAAAGCGGTGTTCGGCTGGGATGGCGTGGATCCGTTCTGGCTGATGGATCACTCGCTTGACGATGGCGCCATGCGCGCCGTCGAGTTTGAAATCGTGGGTGGTCCCGAAACCGGCGACAAGGGCGGGCAATATTTCAAATCGCAATGGCTGAATCCGCTGGGCGGCGGATTGAAGACGCCGGAGGCGGCGAACCGGCAGTCGGTGCTCGCGAAGTATGGCGGGAAATTCAAAGCACTGGCCGGAGCTGGAAAACAAACGGTGCCCGGCGCGACGCCGGCCACGACCCGCGAGACGCGGGTGCTACCCCCAACCATTCCGCGCGTGCCGACCACCCCGCCGCCGACGTTGCCGTCGGCCACCATGGAGGAGGCTTGGGCGGCGTTGAATGAAAACAATCCGGGCAAGGATGCCGCGACCATCGAGAAGCTCTGGTTCGACACGATCGGAAAGTTGTTCCCGAACAAATCTAACACGGACCTCAAGGTTCATGAATGGGGTCGGCTCAAAGCCGAGTTCGAAAAGGATGAACTGCCCATGTAGGCATTTACGATTGCCGATTTTCGATTGGCGATTTGAAAACAAACAACCGCGTCGGAGTGACTAAGGCGCAATTTTATTAACCACGAAAGACACGAAACACACCAAAACAAAAACAGTGTTCGGCGAGACGCCGACCACGACCCGCGAGATGCGGGTGCTACCAAAAAAATCAACTATGAAAAACAACGTAACAACTGCGGAATTACTGGGGAAGAATCATCCGGGCGCGGACAAAGTCGCGCACTACAACTGGAACATTCGGAACGCGCCGGGCGAGTTCCTGATGATTCCGAAACAGGAGCTGGAGGTGGATCACGCCTACCAGCGGAGCCAGGTCAATCCGCGGCGCGTGGATGCGCTGTGCCGCGCCTGGGATTGGATCGCCTGCGGCTGCCTGGTGGTGGCGCTGCGCGATGACAACAAGTGGTATGTGCTGGACGGCCAGCACCGGAAGCTGGCCGCCGATCAGCGGTCGGACATTAACGAACTGCCGTGCCTGGTGTTTGAGACGACCGGCCGGCGCGAAGAGGCGCTGGGTTTCCTGGCGATCAATCAGGGGCGGATGGTGGTGGGCTGTCTCGACCGTTACAAGGCGCAGCTGCTGGCGGGCGACCCGACGGCGTTTGCGCTGGAAAAACTGGTGCGCAGCACGGGGCATCGGTTTGGCCCCAAGCCTTCGGCCCGGACGGTGTCCTGCGTGCAATGTCTTTACACGCTGATGCAGGAAGAGCGGGAACGGTGCGAACGGCTGTGGCCGCTGCTGGTGGAATTGCATCCGGACGGTCCGATGACGGACGCGGTCATCAAAGGGTTGTGGGTGGTGGACAAGTGGCTGGGCAAGGAGGGGCGGACGGTGACGACATCGCCGTATCGGGAAAAGCTCGTGGCGCTGGGCGGCGAAGGGCTCGGGCATGAAATCCGGCGCGAGATCGCGCTGATCGGCCAAGGCGGCGTGCGGATCAACGGCTGCGCCATCGCCAAATACCTCAACAAACAGCGGATGCCAGCGCATTACAAAATCCAATTGAACTAACAAATCGGCGGCGCAGCAACGCCGCCCTACCAAAAAACAATCGGCGTGAGTAGTTAGAGCCTCCTCACGTCGGCTGCTACAAAATTGAATATGAAAAATCATACCCAAGTGATGAGCATCCGGGAGTCGCAACGGCTGGTGGAGCTGGAAAAGACCATTGCGCGCGGGAAAAAGACCTTTGTGGAAGTGGGCCTGGCGCTGGCGGAAATCCGCGACCTGCGGCTTTACAAGCGGGAATACGGCGGATTCGAGGAGTATTGCCGGGAGAAGTGGGGGTGGGCGAAGGCTTACGCCAACCACGTCATCCGCGCTGCTGATGTCGTCAAGAGCCTGCCTGACAATTTGGCTACTATAGTAGCCACCGAGACACAGGCCCGGGAACTTGCAAAAATTCCCGCCGAACACCGTGCCGGGGTGGTTCAGGCGGTTTTGGA
>Ga0208507_1001467_pt1 | contig 13162 bp, 10 predicted proteins | sample CryBogCBH12Aug01_FD_184626 | JGI IMG/M metagenome (GOLD analysis project Ga0208507, IMG submission 184626) | Freshwater microbial communities from Crystal Bog, Wisconsin, USA - CBH12Aug09.1 (SPAdes) (version 2) | ecosystem: Environmental > Aquatic > Freshwater > Lake | place: Crystal Bog... | reverse complement strand
CAACAACTTTGATAATTAACACACGCTGTTCCGTATTGATCGTTTGATCCAGCCGCAAGTAAACCATATCGTTCTAGTGTCTTAGTAGAAAACTGATATCTGCCCAACCGATTATCTGTGCCGACTAAACTGTAGTCCCATCCACTTAGATCATACGCAATTTGTGCTTGTAAATTTCTAACTTCTGTTGCAGATAGTTGATTAACATTTGACCAATCGCTAGGAATAGTAGGCGCATCGGGGCGACCCAGCCAGCTAACTGGTAATGGGTTATCAATTGCTATTCCGCTAGCGGCCTGTATTCCTGTTGTCATTAAATGCTTTCTGTTGCTGCTTTAGCAGCTTCTGCGTTTGCATCAAGTGCAGCCTGGAACGTGTCTGGGGAACTTTCCATTACTGCTCCGCCAATGCCTACTCCCAAGCCTGTTAATGCCGCTGTTAAACTTGTTGATGCTTGTGCTCGCTTCCACGGCTCGTGTGCAGGTACTACACCACAAGTAGTTAATATAACATCACCGCCAGCTACCCAGCCTTTACCTTTAACAAATAGTGTGTCTGGTAATACTTTAGGTATAGGTGGGATTACAGGAATAATAATGCTTGGCAAATCTGGGTATGGACTTGGTCCTAGTGGGTTTAACTGTAGCATAGGACCTTGTATTACAACCGATCCGCCAGATCCCACTGTGGTTATTCCTTTGCTTGCCAATGTTGCTTTACCAATTGCTTTTAGATTTAATAATCCGCCAGCAGTTACACTAACAGCACCCATTGAACTTAGGCCAAGAGTCATGTTACTCTTTAACGACATTTGCATCAATGCTTGAGCACTGATAGTGCCTGTACTCTTTAAGCTCAATGCCGCTAGTGGACTGTTCTTAGAACCAAATGCAGTAATACTAATATTTGGTGCACACATACTAATACCAGCATCAGAGTGCATGTTAATGGCGCCCGAGCTACGCATGTTAATGCCTGCGGCAGCATATACGTTAATAGTGCCGTCTGGACTAAACTCCATCCATTGTGCGCCTGTGGCGCTGGCAATGTACAATACCTTTTCTGTATCGTTCATTAAGATTTGATGTCCGCTACTGGTACGCAATCTAATTAATTGATCTGTGCCATCTTCTGCACCGTCATCCATAACAAACTGATGTCCGCCCTGACGATATATAACACCTTCTTTAAGTCCGGGAATTTGATCTGCGTTAGTTGCTTTGCGACCCGGAGTACTAATACCGTATACGTTACTTGGGGTTTCACGCATACTACTAGAACTAATGGCACCTCGTATAGGATCTCTATCTAAGCCTTGTACAATTAGCTTTGATGTTTGCACATCGTGTGCCCAGCGTGGGGATTTTACTAAGCCATCAGAGCTAAATGATCCAGGATTTTTAGTATTATATTCTGTTACAGGAACTACGCTGTCACTGCCTAAGAATGGAGCAACCGAAGGTGATACCTGTGTATCAGAGCTACCACCAATATCGCGGCCCATACCAGGAACCATGTGATGATTTGGGCTGTCGTAAACACAAGCAAACCAGTAACCGCGACTGCGATCACCATTGATAAAAGTTACTAATACTTTACAGCCAATGTCGGGCGGAACCATCCACATGCCATAACTTTGTCCGCTAGTAGCCGACGAGTCTGGCAATGCTTGCTGACCTGTGCCAAATGTAGTTCCGTAAAACGGACTAGCATAACTTACTTTAAGTTGATTTTTATCATCGGGAAATGCGCCACCGGTGTCTACTAGTGTTACTTCCAATTGGCCCATGCGAGTGCCAGGCACGTGTGCCACTACTATTGCTTCAAATGGCCCAGAGCTAGCAGCATTACCAGATTTTTTAGCATTTACAACTGACGTCGGATCTGGTCCTGTACGTATGCTTTGATTACTTTCACCCATTTAATTGATTTCCTATGTTCTTCCCGGAGTTACAGTTTGTGATGTGCCGTTACCAACAATAGCATTAGTTCCTGTTTCTGCAATAGCTTTGTCTTGTACGTTTCCAACTGCTCCTCGTTGTGCAGCTTTAGTAGAAGAGAAAAATTCTATATAGTCAGTATTGATATATCTGGCTAGGTGTAACACTTGCTCAAATTTACCAGCATTAAATGTGCTTTCTACTCTTGTAATTGTATATGCGCCACTAAACAAACTAGTCATTGTATTTGGTGCAGGAAATGCTAAGCCGTTATTATAATAGTCAGTGTCAATATCAATTGGAGTATTAATTATTAATTGTACAACCAATTCAGCATTGTCCATACGCAGATGGCCATATTTTTTAACAAAATCAAATTGACTAATCCGAGAGTTATACGATGTACTCTTAGTTGGACTTGGTACGTACAGCCAATCGTCTTGTTTAAGTAAAGTAGGGTCGCCTACTATAGTTAGCTTAACTGCTACCATGTCTCCATTGACACCGCTGTATGCCGATTTGAGTACGTCTGCTGCAACTTGAGCAGAAGGGCGTGTACCATTTAACATACTAGTGTTGTTAACGTCTCCGTTAATATGTTTAATACGCATTTGTCCCAGGGTTTTAACTGCCGACAACGGAGTAATTGCACCCGACAGTACTTCCGGTGTGAATGCTACAGTTTTAGCACTAATTAATTTATTTTCGTCGCCAGTGGCTGCCGAACTTTGACTAGCAGCAATTTGTCTATTATAAGTGTTAATTGCTGTGTAGTACGTAGTATCAAAATTAATTTTAAGATCAACAATGTCTGTATTTTTACCAGTGTACAAGTAATTGTAATACTTAACTACCCACGGACGAGTATCTGGAATAGTGCCTTTCATTGAAGGATGAGAACCCTTCCATGATGTATATTGATGGACAACATAAGTGAATGACATTGGTCTGCGAGATTTAGTCTTATCGTACACACCCGATTGTATTGCTCCGCTATAGTCAACCCCTTCGTACAATGTTTTTACTACTGTCTTAAACAAGTTAGTAGGGTCTGTTTGATTTCCATTATTATTGGCTTTTTCTAACCCAAGCTGTGTATTAATTAGCCAATCCGATTGCACTATTACTCTAGCAATTAAATCCATTACCGAAGTACCTTTTGGTATGCTCCAGGTTAGCTTATCCAATACTAAATTAGAATCCTTAGTGCTTGCCCATGTAAGTGGTGCTTCGTTTTTATTAACGATCGACGAAGAGGAAATAGCATCATCTATGTCAAAATAAACAGCGTCAGCATATTGATATCTACCAGTTAATACTTCTGTTGTATAGTATCTATTCCACTGGTTTTTAAATTCTGTAAAAAATTCAGCTACTGTTCCAGCTGTTACAGTAAAATCAGCTGGAGTAGTTGTGTGTTCGTTGCGTTGCCCTATATGAGTTGATGGCGCAAATTGTATTTTGTACTCTGCACCTTTGGCAGATACTGCCACTTTCATGCTTAGTATCGAAATAGGATAACGTTTTCTGTACAGAGCAGTTTCACTGTCTGGTATTGGTTGACCGTTATCGTCAAATCCTTTAAAATCAATTTGTAATAAAAATGGTTGCTGAGTATAGTTAATATATTTCTTTTGCACCGGATCCCAACTCGCATCAGCTAATGTATCAATAAATGTAACACCATATGGCTCAACTACAGTCATTGATCCTGTGGCGAGATTGGTGTGTTTACTAACTTGATTGAGGCCAATCAGCGTTGACAACTGCACTTCCTGCAATTGATAATTTAAGCCATACTGACTAGGTAGTCTACGATCAGTAAATCGACCTCCGTCTTCGGCTACTACATAACTTAGCGGCCCAAGTTGATATGCTTGTGCAGCATCAACATCGTCACATGCCATTAGATTGTTTTTGTCGCCAATATCAAGCCACCATAAACTCCATGAGTAGGTCCAGGATGCATAATTGTGCATTGGGTTAGGAACCGCAGGGGTAGCTAGAGGAATTTTATTTCCCTTATCTTGACCAGTAGATCCAACACCATTGATGTTTACTGGTCCAGGATCAATGGCTGTAGTGTTTGCCATTTAGTTAAATTCCGATTGCTTGTTGAAGGGTAGCTTTAGTTGGTACATATATAACAACACCAGGTCTGAAATTTAGCAACGGATCTTTTAGTGTGTCGGGATTTCTAACCGCAAATACCCACCATAAGTTACTGTCTTGATATAAATCGTGTGCTAGCAAATCTGGACGTAAATTATATGCAGAGTCGATTTGATATATTGCATCTGTTACCGCTGCCGGTATTGTTTTGCCTGCCCATACATCAAGGTATTGGCCCCAGGTGCTAGTGCCATAATATGGACTTGATTTAGAATATGTAGCTGACATTATAGGAATCCGCCGTTAGTACGATTGGCGCTAACAACATTCTTAGCGCCTTGTGTTGCTCCAAATACAGTATTTGGTCTGCCGCTTGCACCCGGGTTAATTAATGCCCCTGCTGCAAAGTCAGTGAGACTAAATCCTCGACTTTGTGCATAACGACTGTATACCGGTTGTAGTGTTAATGTAATAGAACTTGTTGTTGGCAAGCGTGTACTGTTTAATCTATAGTTAGTAAACTGCGGATTGTATCCTGTGTTAGTAGCACGTGGCTCTGGGATATCCATGTAGTCAACATCCGACGGCATAGTATGAGCAAAGCTAGTTACCAAGCAAGGAACGTTAGGGAAATAGTATTGTCCATAACCGTTTAAGTAAACCAACGGAGGAGGGTTGCCTGCTAACGGATCTTGTCCGTAAAACATTTTTGTAATCGATCTAAAGAAGTAAATTGTAGCCAATAAGTATTGACCTTCGTTAACACTTTGTACAGTAAAATCTGTAGTCAATTGGATTGCTTGTACTTCGGAGTTGTCGTAGTAATATTGTGCATAGTTACTATGAGTTAATTTTTGTGGAGTATAGTTAGCCGTATGTTGTACAGTAATCTGCGGAGTATATGGAAATACTACACCAATACGTTGTGTGCCGCCACCAGCAAAGATATTAGAAATTGCGCCAGCTACTGCATTTACAGATCCTAACCCAGCTTCTCTAACCAATGGGCTTAATAATACGTTGCTAGGATCGTTGTAGAAATAGTTGCTACCCGGGGCTAATCCAACACGCACACGCCAGTCTAGTGCAGCGTCTGGGAATATAAAACGTGGAGCAGGTCCTACTGTTTTATTGCTATATTGGAACATATCTGCTACGTTTTGTCTATTGCTAGCTGGGCTTAAGCCAACAGAACCTAATAGGCTAGACCCAATGGCAGAGCCAATTGAGTTATTACTGCCGCCTGCTGGGCCTGGTAATGATGCATTAGGTAAAACTGGCATAATATGTCCTGTGTTATACTGTATTTATTACCCGCAATTATAGGCTAATATAATGTTTGGACTATTTTCATAAAAAGGTTGACACAGCCAAATTAAATATGTTAGTATGTGCTAACTTTAAAGGAAACGCAGGTGCGCCATAACTATCTTAATAATAAAGACATTCTAAAAGAAATCCACAAAAGCAAAACAACTTACTGTTGTTTTCCAAATCTAGAAGATGCTGCATATGACATGATCTTGCTAGATGTTAGTAAAATTAACAAAAAGAACATTTTACAAGCACGTAAAGATCGTGCAGAACGTTTGACTAAACTAGCACACGAGGCCGCTGTGGCCGCAGATGGTGTTAAACGTAAAATGGACGAGTTTGAAGTCAAGCTCAAAGAAGTCAAAGATACCGATGTAGTATTCCGTGTAATGACGTGGGAACATATTCCAGTCGACGATGTTAAAAGTCGCAAGGCCGCAGTTAAGGCAATGGAAGAAGATGGCCTGGTGCGCTCAGAATACGACGATGATGAGCTAGACATTGCAGGTAATACAAAATACGTTAAATGTAACTTTCCTCCGTTTTTTCATTATAAAGTCAATGAAGAAGGTGAGCCGTATGTTGTGGGCAAGAGCCATTGGCAAGGTACACTTAAAAAGGGACACTTTAGTCGCGAACACGGCAAGATGACTCCTAAGCTAGCTCATATGTTTATTAAACTATGCGAACGCTATGCTACACGCTCTAACTGGAGAGGATATACTTACAATGACGAAATGCGATCACAGGCACTACTACAGCTATCTCAAATTGGACTTCAGTTTGATGAAGCGAAAAGTCAAAATCCGTTTGCCTATTATACTGCTGCTATCACCAATTCATTTACTCGGGTACTTAATATCGAAAAGCGTAATCAAAATTTGCGAGACGATATCCTCGAAATGAACAACTTAACTCCATCCTATACACGCCAGGGTATGAAAATTTCTACTAGTTCTGGTGGTAGCGATGGCGGCTACGATGATTGAACGAATTAGTATTTGATCTTTTCCTTTTAATAGTGTATAGTCGTAGCTATGACTAATCTATTTAAAAAGGCCGCGGTCTTTACCGATATACACTTTGGACTAAAATCAAACAGTCAACTACACAACGATGACTGTTTGAACTTTGTTAAATGGGCTACCCAGAAAGCCAAAGAAGAAGGATGCGAGACTTGCATCTTTACTGGCGACTGGCACAATAATCGTGCTAGTATTAATATTCTCACACTTCAATACAGTCTACAAGCACTGGAGCATTTAAATGCCAACTTTGAAAACACTTACTTCATTCCGGGCAACCATGATTTGTATTATCGCGATAAACGTGATGTACAATCTGTGGAGTGGGCCAAACACCTCAGTAACATTCACATTTGTAACGATTGGACTACTATGGGCGATGTTACTATTGCTCCTTGGCTCGTGGGCGATGACCATAAGAAGCTTAAAAAGCTAAAAGGCAAATATATGTTCGGGCACTTCGAGTTGCCTGGATATATGATGAACGCTATGGTTGCTATGCCCGATCACGGCGAGATGTCTGCAGATTCGTTACTAGGCTTTGAACATGTTTACTCAGGGCACTTCCATAAACGACAAACTAAAGGCAATGTTACTTACTTAGGCAATTGCTTCCCGCATAACTACGCAGATGCAGGCGATGACGATCGTGGTCTAATGATTTTAGAATGGGACAAGCCGCCTGTATATCACGCATGGCCGGATCAACCGTTATATCGTGTGTTTAACTTGTCGGACGTACTTAAACATACCGAAGTTATGCTTAAACCTAACATGCATGTACGTGTCAATTTAGACATTGATATTAGCTACGAAGAAGCTACGTTTATCAAAGAAACATTCATTGATACTTACAAACTTAGAGAGATTACAATTATCCCAGCTAAGGTTACAGACTTAACCGATTACGAAATACAAGGCAACATTGAATTTGAAAGCGTCGATCAAATTGTATTCGGGCAGTTAAGCACAATTGACAGCGAACAATTTAACAAAAATCTATTGTTAGACATTTACAGAAATCTATAGTGTATAAACTTGAGGACATACGCAGATTAGAAATTGAGCCCACAAACACTTGCCAGGCTCGCTGTCCTCAATGTCTACGCACTCCCACAGATGGTAGCGTAAACAAGACATTAAACAACGAACTAACTTTAGATTTACTTAAAGAACGTATTCCTGCTAGCTTTTGGGCTAACTTAACCAGCATTAACTTTAATGGCAGCACCGGCGACTGCATGGCGCATAAAAGTATTCGTAACCTTGTAGAATACATGAAGCTACACAGCACAGCGCCTATTGTAATGCACACCAATGGTGGACTAGGATCAACTAGCACATGGACTGATTTAGCTATGTTGCTAGGGCCAGAAGATAAAGTTATATTTGGCATAGATGGCTTAGCTGATACTAGCCCACTATACAGAATTGGCGTCGACTTTGACCTAGCCGTTAAGAATGCACAAACATTTATACTTGCTGGCGGTTATGCAGAATGGCAATATATTGTTTTTAAACATAATCAACATCAAGTTGAAGAGGCTAGACAATTAAGCCGGGATCTAGGATTTGCACACTTTTGGTTGCGTAGCTCGGGCCGTTTTACCAATAGCGGATACCAAGACGTTTATGCCAACGGTGTAGTTACTCATCGCTTAGAGCCCGCAGATATTAAACTTAATTTTGTCGAAGCAGAACTAGAATATAAAAAGAATATTAGTACTACTGCTATTGACTGTGAAGCAATCAATACTAAATGGATATCTATCTATGCTGACGGAACTGTGTGGCCCTGTTGCCATTTAATGGGATGGCATCGTGCCCACGACTTTAGCATTTCCAATTTAGTTAATAAAAAATTAAATGATGTCATTGGCGACTATAAAAAAATTAATTTACACTACAACGACCTCAAAGATATCATCAACAGCGATGTTTTTCAAGTTAAGTATCCTGAAAACTTTGCTAGTAATCAACCCAACCCTATTTGCGTAAGCAACTGTAGACGCTGTGAATAAAGAACAATTACGTGCCAATTTAGAACTAGACTACAAGTTAGTAGCTTTTGTTGACTTTGCTGACGTTAGCCACACACCAACAGCAGCCTATAAGCTACTAGAAAGTGTACGCAAAGATGTATTTGCTGACTATGAGCGTATTGTGTTTTATGGTAACTACCCGGACATAGAATTAGTTAACCACGTTGCTCGTGCTAGAGAATTACTAGACATTGGCGAGTATTTTTGTATTTGGCAAAACGAGATAACAGATGCAGGTGTACCGGGAACAGGATATCGCGTTAGCCAAGATACTTTTTGTCCGTTACTATGGAGCCATTTAGAAGTTAGACACACAGGCAACGTACACCCTTGTTGTGTTAGCGCAGACTATTTAGGCAATGCTAACGAAAGCACCCTAACAGAAATATTCCACAGCGACGCTATCAATCAAGTAAGAACCCAACTACTCAACGGAGTACGTGCCAAAGGCTGTGAGCATTGTTGGCGCATAGAAGATCAGGGGCTAACCAGTAATCGTCAATGGCACGTAAGTAAAAATGCCGAAGAGTTTTATGCCACATGGTACGATAGCCTAGCCATACGTAGCTTAGACTTAAAGCCTGGTAATGTATGTAACTTTAAATGTCGTACCTGTAATCCCACTAGCAGTAGTTTAGTAGCTGACGAGTATAGACAAATACAAATTAAGTCCGGTGTTATTGCCCCTGTTGTTGGCAATCGTTGGGATGGATATAATGAATATACTTGGGCAGAGTTAGATAAACTATTGCCCACAATAGAAAACTTAGACTTTTACGGCGGCGAACCATTTTTACTCAAAGAGTTAAAAACGTTTTTGCGTAGTGCTGTTGAGAATGATCATGCCAAACACATAAGGATACACGTTAATACAAACGGTAGTATATATCCCGAAGATTTAATTGATACGTTGTTACAGTTTAAAGAAATTGATATTGCCGTAAGCATTGATAACATTGGTGCACGGTTTGAATTAGAGCGCGGCGGTAGTTGGACTGAAGTCGAACGCAATATACTCAAATTTAAAGAGTTATCTAGTAATATCAATTTGTGTGTTATGCCCACAGTTAATATACAAAATGTCTACTACCTAGATGAGTTAATTGCCTGGGCCAACCAAATTGGTGTTCGTTATGTATTAAACTTCCTAGATGAACCAAAGTATTTTAATATTGATCGTATGACTCCAGCAGCAAAGCAGTTAGTTGCCAACAAGTATGCCAACTCTCCAGTTAAGGAGTTACGCAACATAGCCGAACAAGTAGCTAACTCTGAAGGTAGCGATGGGTCAGAGTTCGTAAGACGTGTACGTAGGTTTGATTCTATTAGGGATCAAGACTTCGGTACAACCCATAAGGAAATTGCCCAAGCGATGGGATTTAATTTGATTTCTCAACAACAAGTATAGTATAATAGCCAAATATGTTTAAAATAAAAGATCTAACCGTTAAGAATTTTATGAGTGTGGGTAATACTACACAAGCAGTCAACTTTGATCGCCAGGACTTAACATTAGTCTTAGGTGAAAACTTAGACTTAGGCGGAGACGACTCCGGTGCACGTAACGGTACAGGTAAAACTACAATTATTAATGCACTAAGCTATGCCCTGTACGGTAACGCACTCACTAACATCAAGAAAGATAACTTAATCAATAAGACTAACCAAAAGAACATGATGGTTTGTATTGATTTTGAAAAAGACGGACAAAGTTATCGCATCGAGCGTGGGCGTAAGCCAAACGTAATGAAATTCTTTGTTGGCGATGCTGAACAAGAAATTACCGATGATGCACAAGGTGATAGCCGCGAAACACAAGCAGAAATAGAACGTATGCTTGGTATGAGCCACGATATGTTTAAGCATATCGTGGCACTGAACACCTACACAGAACCGTTCCTTGCACTCAAAGCAAACGATCAGCGTACTATCATTGAACAGTTGCTTGGTATTACATTGCTTAGTGAAAAGGCCGATAAGTTAAAAGAGCTTAATAAAGAAACCAAAGACGCTATTACAGCCGAAGAGTTTCGCATCAAGGCTGTTACTGATGCTAACAAACGAATTGAAGAACAAATTGAAGCATTGAAACGCAGACAAACATTGTGGATAAACAAACATGCAGAAGAGACGCAAAAGCTACAGGTCGGAATTGAAGAGCTACAGAAAATCGACATCAAGGCCGAGATTCAGGCACACCAAGCGTTCAAGGTTTGGGATCAAACTCGAAAGGATCTCAATGAACTATCATCGGCGATTAGCCGTACCAAATTGGACATTAATCGCGAAGAAAAGACTATTAGCAAGATATCAGCAGAAATCGTTTCGTTGGAAAATCATACGTGTCATACCTGTGGACAGGACTTTCACGACGAAAAGCACCAATCTGTATTGGGATCAAAGCAGAGAGAACTATCGGCAGCTATACAGCTTAAGGAAGAACATGCTACCCTCCTGGCTGAACTACAGTCAACTCACGATGGGCTGGGCAAACTAGGACCCAAGCCCGAAACGTTCTACGATAAAGAATCAGATGCTATTCATCATCAAGCTAGTGTAGACAACTTAATTAAACAGTTAGAAACTAAGCTCATTGAGCAAGACCCTTACGCAGAACAAATTGTAGAAATGACCGAGCAAGGCTTAGAAGAAGTCAGTTACGATACTATTAACGAGCTTACTAATATTAAAGATCACCAAGAGTTCTTGCTTAAACTATTAACAAACAAAGATTCATTTATTCGTAAACGTATTATTGATCAGAATTTAAGTTATTTAAACGCCCGCTTGGGACAATACCTAGATCGTATTGGATTACCACACACAGTTAAGTTTAACAATGACTTATCTGTATCCATTACTGAGCTAGGTAGAGATTTAGACTTTGACAACTTGTCTAGGGGTGAACGTAACAGACTTATTTTAAGTTTGTCGTGGAGCTTCCGTGATGTTTGGGAAAGTCTATATCAACCCATTAACTTGTTATTCATTGATGAGTTAGTAGACAGCGGTATGGATAGTTCTGGAGTTGAAAATTCCTTGGCTATCCTGAAAAAGATGAGTCGTGAAAGTAATAAGAGCATTTGGTTAGTTTCACACAAAGATGAATTAGCAGGTCGTGTAAACAATACACTCCACGTAGTTAAAGAAAATGGGTTCACAAGTTATAACACCGATATCGACATCGTTTAACTTAGACATAGTTCAAGTTGAATTAAGCTCAAAGTGTACACTAAAATGTCCACGTTGCCCTCGCACGGAGTTAAAGCTACCTTACTTGAATCAAGAGATTACATTAAAAGAGTTTGTTAAGATCTTTACTCCTGCGGTACTAAGTCAAATTAAGTATTTGCTGTTCTGTGGGCACACAGGCGATCCTATATATGCAAAAGACTTCTTAGAAATTGTTGATTATGTTAAAACAAATTCAACAACACGCTTAGAAATTGTTACCAATGGTAGTTATAAAGATGCCGAGTGGTGGAACTTATTAGGTTGCATGCTAGATGAAGATGACGGAGTAGTGTTTAGCATAGATGGCTGGGACGATAAGTCTAACAACCGGTACAGAGTTAACAGCGATTGGGATAGTATACAGTTGGGAATTAAAACATTAGGCGAAGCTAGTCCTTGTTATATTAACTGGAGTACTATATACTTTAACTTTAATCAAGATAAGATTGAAACTATTGCAAAGTTAGCAGAACGAGCCGGATGCGATACATTCCAGCTTGTTAAGAGTGCTAAGTTTGATGGACGTTATCTAGTCAGAGGCATAGATCCACTAAAGCCTACAGAAGATTTTGTATCAGAAGATAATAACTACCGGCGTGAAAAGCAAGTATTTGGCAGGGACGATCCATTTACAATAGAACAGACTAAAACAGCACACCCTTACGCTAAATGCATGAACGGTGCTAAAGAATTAAACATAACTGTAGAAGGTTATGTATATCCATGTGGTTGGTTTAACACGGGCTATCAAGAGAATGCGTTTGCTGAGAAATATAAAAATAAAATTAACGCAAAGACACGCAGTCTTAAAGATATATTAGAAGATCCTGTATGGGATGAACTAACCAAAGAATTTAACTTAGAGATTTGTAATATAAAATGCCGCAACTGCAAGTAAAAGATGTATTCTGTAACATTCCCTGGACCGAAGTCCATATTAATGCTGACGGTACATACCATACCTGCGGTAGTCAACCTAATCCGATGAGTTTAACTCTCAAAGGACAGATTTATAATGTACACAATATGCCCATCAATGAATGGATTAAAAGCGATTATCAATGTGCGGCTAGAAAAAACAAAGTCAGAGGTATTAGCGAACCCTTATGCGGACAATGCTATGCTGAAGATGCTATGGGTTCTAGTAGCAAGCGAGTTAAAGAAAATTTAAAAAGCGGTATTAGTCAGTTAAACTTTGTAGAAGATTACCAAAATAGTTTCGATCGCAAGTATTTTGATTATTCAGATAGAAATCATGGCATGACTGATATGACTCCTTATAGTTTTCATATGAGTCTAGGCAATGAGTGCAATTTAGCATGTAAGATGTGTGGGCCAACTGCTAGCAGTAGAATAGCAGTAAAAGAAATACAATCAGGAACATACCATGGCCCAGCACGTATGAACTGGACTACCGATCAAGAAGCATGGGACGATGTAGTTGACTTTATTTGCAATACTCGAGTATTAAAGTTTGTGCATATCATTGGCGGTG
>Ga0208507_1001466_pt1:2500-13164 | contig 13164 bp, 13 predicted proteins | sample CryBogCBH12Aug01_FD_184626 | JGI IMG/M metagenome (GOLD analysis project Ga0208507, IMG submission 184626) | Freshwater microbial communities from Crystal Bog, Wisconsin, USA - CBH12Aug09.1 (SPAdes) (version 2) | ecosystem: Environmental > Aquatic > Freshwater > Lake | place: Crystal... | reverse complement strand
GGGAGGGGCAAGTCTGACATAAGTCAAAGGTGTCTGAGAGAAGGTCAAACGGTCTTCAATCGTTTCGAAAAAACGATGCTGAACCGTTTGGATGCACAGTAGGTCAAATGTAGGGATCGTGTGATCTCTGTGTAGATAAATATCTGCATCAATAACAGGAGATCACGATGCAGAGATTCAGTCAGTACACAGAAGGGCAGGGCAGATCGGTGTCATCAGCGGACACGATCATCACAAAGGATCAGTTCATCGATTTTGTGAACTGGTTGGGGATGAGTGATGTGGTGGTGCGAGAAGAGGGGGATGGGTGTTTTCGTGTGCAGTTCGTGGAAAGTGAATAAATTTATGTAAAGAAATTAGAAGCAACTGTAAAAAACAAGTTATTGCAATTTTTCATTTATTTATGTCCCTTGTTTGAGATGTTGTTTATACTGACCCATTACATTTAATATGAATTCGAATCGCTCGCTAGATATCTTCATGTCTCCCGTGTATGGTTTGTTGTAGACATATACTAGATATAGGTTCATCGATATCATTACTGATATTGAAAATGTCATCAATATTCTTATTCTTTGGTTTTTTACGAAAAAAGGCAACGTGAAAAGCAAGGTTATTATCCCGCCTAGTAATAGAGTAATCCACTGTATTCTTGGTATCCCGTACTTTACATAATCTAACCGGAGTCTTCTTAGTTCCCCAGAGGTTATCAAGTTATCTATCATTGTCTGGAGTGCTGACTTCTGTAGTTCTGTTGTTGGTTCTATTGCTAAGAAGTCGAGGGTCATTTTATCTAATGCATTGGTTGTTTCATTGCTTCCATATCCATTTGTTGTGCCTGCAGATTGCCAGTCTTTATCCCTTATTTCTCTTGCATATGTTTCTATGTCACTCCTTAGATTATCCCCGACCTTATCTCGAAACGCCATAGATAATACATATATTTTGAATATGGAATTTGATTCTTTTTCTGAGTTGAACCGCGCTTCTTGGTAACTGTCCATTGCGTTATAAACGAACAAACCTAATATGACTGAATACAGGGTTGCTGCTATTTGTAGGTAGTTTCCTGTTACATCATGAAGTTCTTTTATGCTTTCGCCGCCTGCTTTTTTAATAAAAAAAGATTGAATAAAAACTGCCGCGGCGCCGACAGATAAAATCTCAGCAACTCTGATTGCTATTAATTCATAATCCATTACTATATTCTCCTCGTAATTCTTGGTTCTGAAGGCGCTTTAAATTTGACTTTATAAGTCATATAAATTGAGGTTCAGGAAGCGGGGGGTGAATGGTTGCGGATTCAGTTCGTCGAAACCGCAGGAAAAAAATCTATCAGAGCACTTGCATGAACTTGGATTTGTTCCACGGTCTGATCTTCGTGAAATCGATTTCGTAGATGATCTTCTCGATTGATTCTTTCTTCTGCGGAATCAACTGAGAATGCGTGTAGACCTTCTTTCCGATTGATGCGCCAGCAGACGAATGACCAATAATGTCATCGATCAATGATTTTTGAACTGATGCCTCAACCAATTTGGTTCTGATCGTGTGGCGGAATGAATGAAAATCGAGCATTTCATCGTCATCCTTCGTGATGCCCACTCGGTTTCGATAGGTTCTGAACCGTTTCTCGATCTGATGATGATTCCTGCGCCAGCACTGGTTCTGGTAAAGTTGAAACAGTTGTCCTTGGTTGTGACGAAAGGGATTTGACGGTCTGCTTCAGGAATTCGACTTCGGCGGTCAGTCGATGAAGTTCGTGTTGTTGAACCTTCTTGAATTCAATCGCTTTTTCTAGAAGGACTGCCTCGTCGTCTTCGAGGGTAATCAGCAATTCTTCGACTTGGTTCCACGGCAGGTGCTCGACATTCTTATATTGCGAGAGCAGTTCAATTGCCTTCCCGTAGATTTCGGGTGAATTGAAGAATCGTTTTTCGAGTTCGTCCATGATGAACCACCATCGTTTTGCCTGTGATTCTGCATCACGACGAGAACGGGTGTGAAGAGACTTACGAAAAAGGGGTTTGAGATCAGGGCAAACGGTCTTCAGTCGTCTCGGAAAACGGTACTGAAATGTGTAGATACCGACTCGGTTTCGAGAGAGATATGCGGGTGTGCGTGAAGGCAAAGTATCGTACCTTTGTACGAACCCTCGAAAACCTTGGCACCAGATCCTGTATCTTATTGAATCTCAAGAAGAGCATCTTGAGATGGTGCCGAGGAGAGGACTTGAACCTCCACGAGTCGCCTCACATGTACCTGAAACATGCGTGTCTACCAATTTCACCACCTCGGCATGAGGGGTGGCTCATCTGAGCCCGAGCCCGGCATTTTGATTATTCGACTTTCGCTTGTCAATAGTTAAGAATGGTGACATTGCTGATTTAATCCTTTGCGGGATCCGTCTGGTACGATTTCCGCCCATCTGCGCGCTGACGCGCGACTCATTCCATTCCGAGATAACACGTTGAGCTCCACCAAAAGCAAGAAGAGCAAGGTTAAAGATCCCTTTGCCGCCCGCGAGGCGGAAAAATACGAACGTCCCATCGCCAGTCGGGAGCTGATTCTCGATGTCATGCGGGAGCAAGGCGTTCCCCTGACGGGCGAGGAAATTTCCGAGCTTGTGGGCGTCAAGGAAGAGGAGGATCTTGAATCCCTTCGTCGTCGCCTCAATGCCATGGAGCGAGATGGGCAGCTGCTCCGCAATCGCAAGGACCGCTACTGTGTTGTCAATCAGACCGACCTCATCGCCGGTCGAATCATTGCTCACCCTGATGGATTTGGCTTTCTTCGTCCGGATGATGGGGGTGAAGACCTTTATCTCTCCTCGCGGGAAATGCGATCACTCATGCACGATGATCGTGCGTTGGTTTGCGTTCGAGGGGTGGATCGCCGCGGGCGACGCGAAGGCAGCGTCCTTCAGGTTCTTGAGCGGAAAACCCGCCGGGTCGTAGGCCGACTCAATGAAGAGCAGGGGATTTACTATGTCGTTCCTGACAATAAGTACCTGACTCACGATTTTCTGATCCCGAAGGAACACCTCGGTGAAGCGCAGCCGGGCCAGATCGTTGTGGTCGAGATTCTCGAACATCCCAGCCGGAGCCGTGATCCGATTGGGCGCGTCGCAGAGGTTCTGGGCGAGCACCTCGCGCCTGGTATGGAAATTGAGGTTGCCATTCGGAGCTTCGATTTACCTGACAAGTGGCCTGAAACCGTTGAGAAGGAAATACAACGCTGGGGAAGACAGATTCCTGACGAGGCCCGAGAAGGCAGGCAGGACATTCGTCATCTGCCATTGGTCACGATTGACGGTGAAGATGCCCGCGATTTTGATGACGCGGTGTATTGCGAGAGAACATCCAAGGGCTGGCGTTTGTTGGTCGCCATTGCGGATGTTTCTGCCTATGTAGTTCCCGGAACCGCGCTAGATGCAGAGGCCCAGAGACGGGGAACCTCGGTGTATTTTCCGGATCGGGTGATCCCGATGCTCCCGGAAATCCTCTCCAATGGGCTGTGTTCACTCAATCCGCATGAAGACCGCCTTTGTATGGTCTGCGAAATGTCGATTAGTCCTGAAGGCGAAATCGTCAAATCGACTTTCTTTTCCGGGTTGATGAACTCCCACGCCCGTTTCACCTATACCGAGGTGGCGGCGATTCTGGCCGGTGACCGAGGTCTTAGGAGCAAGAATAAAGCCCTCCTGCCGCATGTTGAAGAATTGCATGCGCTTTATAGAGCTTTTCGCCGTGCGCGCGAGGATCGCTCTGCCATTGATTTCGAAACTCAGGAATCCCGGATTGTTTTCGGAGAAGGTAAAAAGATCGAGCGCATTATTCCGGTCGTTCGAAATGATGCACACAAGCTGATCGAGGAATGCATGCTGGCGGCCAACACCGCGGCCGCAAAATTCCTTGAAAAGCATAAGCTGCCGCATCTGGTGCGTGTCCACGAGGGGCCGGGGCCTGAAAAACTATCCGATCTGAGAACTTTGCTGGGCCGTCTTGGTTTAAATTTGGGTGGAGACGAAAAACCATCTCCACAAGATTATTCAAAGCTAATCGAAGAAATTCATGGCCGTCCAGATGAACACCTGATTCAGACGGTACTCCTTCGCTCGATGTCACAAGCGGTCTATAGCCCCGAGCAGAAGGGACATTTTGGCCTTGCACTTGAGCGATACACTCACTTTACTTCGCCGATTCGTCGCTATCCTGACCTGCTGGTGCACAGGGCCATTCGTTATGCGATCGAACGCAAGGAAAAAGGCCGTTATTTTTACAGCGCTTCAGACATGGCGCAGCTTGGGGAACATTGTTCCTTTACCGAGCGACGTGCAGATGAGGCGACTCGCAATGTCGTGGCCTGGCTGAAGTGCGAGTACATGCAGGACAAGTTGGGTGAAGAGTTCCCTGGCGTCATCAGTGCGGTGACAGCTTTCGGCTTTTTCGTAGAGCTCAGGGATATTTTCATCGAAGGGTTGGTGCATGTTTCCAATCTGGATAAGGACTTCTTCCACTACGATCCCGCGGGGCTTAGCCTCAAGGGAGAGCGAACCGGCGTGACCTACCGCATGGGCGATGTGGTTCAAGTGATTGTGGCTCGCGTTAACCTCGATGACCGCAAGATTGACCTTGAGTTGGTCAAGAAGGTGGAGCCCTCCGTGGTAGAGGGAGCCCCCAAAGCGCCAAAAAAACGTAAGCGCCGGCGCACTTCGTGAAATCGCGGAGGAAAGTCGTTGGCCTCCATGCCGTTGAGTCGGTGCTGGATGTCGGGCCTGACCGGATCGTTCAGGTATGGGTTGATGCGTCCCGCGCTGACGGGCGGTTGTCTCGTCTTCTTGAGCGCTTCGCCGATGCGGGTATCCGGATTCAGGAAACACCTAAGCATCGATTGGATGCAATGGCGGATCGTCAGGCGCACCAGGGGGTGGTCATTGAATATCTCGCTCCGGACGAATTGAGCGAAGATGACCTGGATGATGCATTGGAGCGTCTGGACCGGCCGCCACTGCTGTTGGTTCTTGACCATGTCCAGGATCCCCATAACTTGGGGGCCTGCCTTCGAAGTGCGGATGCAGCAGGGGTTGATGGCGTAATCAGTACGCGCGATCAATCGGTGGGGATTACGCCAGTCGTATCAAAAGTCGCCAGTGGTGCGGCAGATACGATGCCCTACTACCGGGTGACAAATCTCGCTCGAACCCTCAAGGCATTGAAGGATCGGGGTGTCTGGGTGGTCGGCGCAGCGGGTGAGGCGGAACTTTCTTATCACCAAGCAGACCTGACGGGCGGGTTGGCGATCGTCATGGGGGCTGAAGGAAAGGGGCTCAGACGTTTAACCCGAGAAAACTGCGATTTTCTGGTCAAAATCCCGATGTTTGGAACGGTAGGGAGCTTAAACGTCTCTGTAGCGACAGGGGTTTTGCTGTTTGAGGCCGTACGTCAGCGAAAAGCAAAATAAATCGACGATTTCTTGGCTTCAGATGGCCCGATCTGCAAGATGCCAATTCATCGCAATCAGTGGCGTGAGGATCAAAATCCCCATAACGATAAGGCGGACCAGGAGCTTGATTAGGTGCCCTGGATGCAGGGTCATCCAGGCGCGAAAATAGCATTCGGCAATCAGCCTTCCCCAAAGCATCGATTTCCTCCTGGGCTGGGGCTCATTAGAATGCTCCCTCTGAAGTCGGCTCAGGGCTGTTCAATATCAGGAAGCCCTTCTTTCGCAAGATAGCAGGAACATTTTTCAGTGAAACAAACGCAGGATACCGTAAGAGCCCTGAAATGGACTGGCGTCGGCTTGGACGTGCTCGATCAGCGACTTCTCCCAGGAAGTATCGTTTTTAACTCCTATACCAGTTCGCACGACGTCTCCGAGGCGATTCGAACCATGCAGGTTCGTGGTGCCCCCGCTATCGGGATTGCAGCAGCTTATGGTGCGGTTCTCTCCGGCAGGGCCCGTTTTGCGGAGTCGCCCGCCACGTGGAAGAGCCTGGTGCAAAAGGATTTGGATGAATTGGCAGCCTCAAGGCCTACGGCAGTCAATTTGTTCTGGGCATTAGATCGCATGGGCGGCTTGATGCGAGATATTTCTCTGGGCGATGATCCGTTCCCTGTACTGTTGGCTGCTGCTAACCGCATTTTCGAGGAAGATGTTGCCGCCAATCTGGCCATGGGCGAGATGGGAGCACAATACCTTAAAGGATCCAAGGGCGTCCTGACGCACTGCAATACCGGATCACTTGCAACGGGTGGTTACGGGACGGCGCTTGGGGTTATCCGGAGTGCCTATGCCCAGACCCGTCTCGATGTATTTGCAACGGAAACGCGTCCTTGGTCACAGGGAGCCCGCTTGACCGTTTGGGAGTTGAATCAAGATCGTATTCCGGCGACTTTAATCGCGGACTCCGCTGCGGCGTTTCTGATGAAAACAGGACGTGTTGGCTGGGTGATTGTGGGTGCGGATCGAATCGCTGCCAATGGCGATACCGCCAACAAGGTCGGCACCTATGCCCTGGCGGTCGCGGCCAAGCACCATGGCCTTCGGGTGATGGTGGTCGCTCCGACGTCAACGATTGACTGGGAAACATCGGATGGGGCTGGGATCGAGATTGAAGAGAGGGATCCTTCAGAGTTGCTGACCGAAAGCTTCAGGCAGGCGGAAAGTGTCATTACGGCCTGGAATCCGGTTTTCGATGTGACACCATCGAGTCTGATCGATGTCATCGTCACTGAGCGTGGGGTGGTCGAGAATCCCACTACTGCATCCATGCAACGTCTCATCGGCTGAAAGGGGGCGTAAGCCCTTAGTGCATCAAGTAATTAAGTTTTGTAGGAATTCGGATGTTAGACCCTAGGATTGTTAGAAGCGAATTGGATGAGGTCGCCAGCCAGTTGGCTCGTCGCGGCTTTGAGTTGGATAAGGCGGCTTTCGCTGAACTTGAAGCGAAACGTCGTGACGTTCAAGCCAGAACGCAGACGCTTCAGAGCGAGCGCAATTCACGTTCCAAGATGATTGGTCAGGCCAAGGCTCGTGGCGAGGATATAGCTCCGCTCCTTGCAGAAGTGGATTCTTTCGGTGATGAGCTCAAGAGGATGGAAGGAGAGCTCGACGGAATCCAGACGGCGCTGGAGGAAATCCTTTTGGGTGTTCCGAATCTTCTGGATGCTGAAGTTCCGGAAGGGCGGGATGAAAACCAGAACGTTGAAATTCATCGTTGGGGAACCCCGAGGGTTTTCGACTTTGAGATCAAGGATCACATTGCTATAGGTGCCGGGCTCGGAGGAATGGACTTTGAGTCGGCCACTAAGATTGCCGGTGCTCGTTTTGTCACTTTGAAGGGGCACATTTCCCGCCTTCAAAGGGCGCTCACCCAGTTCATGCTGGATCTGCATTCGGAGCAACATGGCTATCTGGAAACCTATGTGCCCCTGATGGTCAATGCGGACAGCCTCAGAGGGACCGGACAGTTGCCCAAATTCGAGGCGGATCTTTTTAAGTTGGAAACGGATCCACCGTACTATTTGATTCCGACGGCCGAAGTGCCAGTTACGAATCTCGTGAGGAATGAGATCGTCGAGGCGGCGGCCTTACCTTTACGTTTCGTATGCCACACGCCTTGTTTCCGGAGTGAGGCGGGTTCTTATGGAAAAGACACGCGAGGCATGATTCGTCAGCATCAGTTTGAAAAGGTCGAACTGGTCCAAATCGTTCGCCCCGAAGATTCGGCTCAAGCCCATGAAGCGCTCACAGGGCACGCAGAGGAAATCTTGAAGCGCCTTGGACTTCCATTCAGGCGGATGCTCCTGTGTGCAGGGGATACCGGATTCTCATCTGCGAAGACCTACGACCTTGAGGTCTGGCTTCCAGGACAGGATGCCTATCGTGAAATCTCGTCCTGCAGTAATTTCCGGGATTTTCAGGCTCGGCGCCTTCAGGCCCGATGGCGTAACCCCGAAACGGGGAAACCCGAACTGGTTCACACGCTGAATGGTTCGGGCTTGGCTGTGGGTAGAACACTGATTGCCATCCTGGAGAACTATCAGGAAGCAGATGGCAGCGTCAGGGTGCCTGAAGCATTGAGGCCTTATATGGGTGGGCTGGAGCGGTTGGCGTGAATTTCTTCTTTCCCTCCGAGCCTGCGGCAGAGGACGCTGCTCCATTGACTCCGAAAAATCCTCTTGGGGATTTATTGGGTTCTGTGTTGGGGGATGCGCTGATCCTAGGGACTGACGCCATCCTCGCAAAAGCCGAGGGGGAAGGATTCGACGTTTCACCAGAAGTTGACGCCGCCTTGTGCGCTCGGCATATCGAAAATAGAGGGGCAGTACTTCGCGTTGCGGCCCAGCAGGAAGGTCCCTTGGAAACGCCCAAAGATCGGGCGGATGCGGGTTGGGTTCAGTCTTTCCTCAAACTTTCATCTGATGCCGCCAGTGAGGTGGAGCGAGAAGTGTGGGGCCGCTTGCTTGCCCTTGAGATTGCCGAACCGAGAACGGTTTCGAGGCGGACATTGCAATATTTGCACGCTATGGATCTCTGGGAGGTCGAGGCCTTTGCCGAGTACTGTGCGTTTGCCTTTTCATTTGAATCTGGTTGGCGATTCATGTTCGAGGGAGAGACTGCTCGCCGGGAAATATGGTCATACGGACGGGAAATCGATCTGACCCAGCATTGGATCGACGTCGGGTTGTTATCCGGCGAACCCTCGACGCTCGCATTGCGCAATGCAACAGGTCTGCGCGTCCTTTATCGTTCAAAGTCCTGGGAGGTTCGGTCGAGTGAAGCGCCGCCTTCTGAAGGGAGCCTCCCGATCCGCTATCGGAAGTTTTCATCGATTGGTCAGCAGATCAGCTCGGCCCTCAGCTTCAAGACCTTCAATGGTTATGCGCGAAATCTGATTCAAGCACTGGAAGGGCAAGGGCAGGCAGTCTTTAGCCCTGTCCCGGATGCGGGGTAAGCGGCGAGTCAAGAATTCTTGACCAAAACGCTAGGTATATTGATAATCCGGGGAAAGTTGTCGAATTTTGAGGATCTGAGAATGAGTGAAGAAGAAATCCGCTTTACGGACAGCGCGGCAGAAAAGGTCAGCGAGCTGATCGCAGAGGAAAATAATCCTAATCTTAAGCTTCGCGTCTATGTGACGGGTGGCGGCTGTTCAGGGTTTCAGTACGGGTTCACCTTCGATGAAGATGTCAACGATGATGACACCCAGATTGAGAAGAATGGGGTAACCGTTCTCGTTGATGCGATGAGTGTTCAGTATCTGACGGGCGCTGAGATCGACTACAGCGATGGGCTGTCAGGCTCCCAGTTTGTAATCCGTAACCCGAATGCACAAACGACCTGTGGGTGCGGATCATCCTTCTCGGTCTAGTCGCTTTGAATGACGACTCAGCAAGGCCCGGTTTTACCGGGCCTTCGCTTTTGTGGGGTGCGAAATTCAATGAAGATGAGGATGGCACTCCCCTCGCAGGGATCCCATGGATAGAATTCCCCCCTCACATAAACATTTAAGACGAAAGGTGTCATACATGGGTGCATCGACCAAAGAGGCGATGGAGCTGATCAAAAGAGGGGCGGCCGAGGTCATTCCGGAGGATGTCCTCCTGAAGCGATTGGGTGAGGGTCGGCCTCTCCGGGTGAAGGCCGGATTCGACCCGACAGCCCCCGATTTGCACCTTGGGCATACGGTGTTGCTCAACAAACTGAAGCAATTTCAGGATCTGGGTCACCGGGCGCTGTTTCTGATCGGGGACTTCACCGGCATGATCGGAGATCCGACGGGTAAGAGCGTGACCCGAAAGCCCTTGACGCGAGAAGAGGTCCTTGAGAACGCAAAGTCCTACCAAGAGCAGATCTTCAAGATTCTGGACCCTGCGAAAACCGACGTTCTCTTCAATAGTGAATGGATGAACGCCATGGCGCCGAGTGACCTGATCGCTCTGGCCGCAAAGCATACGGTTGCACGCATGTTGGAGCGAGAGGACTTCAATAACCGCTACAAAACAGGCCAGCCCATCGCCATTCACGAATTTCTCTACCCATTGATCCAGGGCTACGATTCCGTCGCAATGCGAGCGGATGTGGAGTTGGGTGGAACCGATCAAAAATTCAACCTGCTGGTGGGGCGGCAGTTGCAGGAAGCCTACGGGCAGCCGCCTCAGGTGGTGCTGACCATGCCGATCCTTGAGGGACTCGATGGCGTTCAAAAAATGTCAAAGTCGCTGGGTAACTATGTCGGAATCACCGATGCGCCAGATGAGATGTTCGGCAAGCTCATGTCGGTATCTGATGAACTGATGTGGCGATATATGGAACTCCTCAGCGCTGAATCCATGGCGACCATTGGTGTTTGGAGAAAGGCATGCCAAGACGGCGCCAATCCCCGGGATTACAAGGTGAAGTTTGCGCAGGAAATGATTACGCGGTTCCATGATCGTGCCGCTGCAGATAGGGCGCTGGAGAACTTTGAAGCGCGATTCAAGCAAGGTCTTGTACCTGACGACTTGGTCGAGGTGGCGCTGGATGCCCCATCGGATGGTTATCCGATAGCGAATCTACTCAAGGATCTGACCTTAACAGCTTCGACCTCGGAATCGATCCGAATGATCAAGCAGGGTGGCGTCAAAATCGATGGTGAGAAGATCGAGGACGGCAAACTC
>Ga0208507_1001459_pt1 | contig 13211 bp, 6 predicted proteins | sample CryBogCBH12Aug01_FD_184626 | JGI IMG/M metagenome (GOLD analysis project Ga0208507, IMG submission 184626) | Freshwater microbial communities from Crystal Bog, Wisconsin, USA - CBH12Aug09.1 (SPAdes) (version 2) | ecosystem: Environmental > Aquatic > Freshwater > Lake | place: Crystal Bog... | reverse complement strand
TGACGGGGGTGGTGAAGACCAACGCCAACACCCTGACACTCTATGCTGACAACCCCTATTATGGAGCCACCACCATTCGCGCGGGCGCGCTGGTAGGCGTCAGCGGCGGTTCCTGTTCCAACAGCGTTCTCACGCTGGGTGCCACGACGGGCACGCAAGCCGTATTTGGTCTGAGTGTGCTGAACCAGACTCAGCCTTGGACTTGTGCTGGTTTGACAGTGGGCAATAACGGCGGCACGAATATTTTGGATTTTAATTATGGATATAATCTTCCCAGTGCTTCGTTGTCGCCGTTGATGGTGTCTGGAACCGCTGCGTTCACCGCCCGCCCGGCGGTCACGGTGGAGATGGGGCACCTGGTCGCCTCTCCTGGCGCACAATATCCGCTCATGACCTGGACCAGCCAGACCGGCAGCGTTCCCACCAACGTCGCCGTGGCGGTCGCCGGACTTTGGGTCGCCGCGCACCTGACGGTTTCCGGGAATACCCTTTATCTGGTGATTGATTCCCTGGTCAACAATCCAGCGGGCGTAACCTCGCTGCCGCCCCTGGTTTTCACCAATGTCCAAGACTATGGTTTCATGTTTTGGTCCAACGGGCCAAGTTCCGGATATTATGGCATTCGCACCAGCCGTTACGGCATGGTATTTAACAGCTCCAGCCTGGCCCCCTCGGTTTTGATTCCCCTTTCGAATAATGTCGCGGAAGCGTCGGCGCTGACGGAAAGCTGGTCGGCGAGTTTTCCCCTGGCGTCGCCGACGGTGAGCTTTTCCTGCAAAGTGATCTCCGGCACGAGCACCAATGCCGTTACCCCCTTGAGCTCCAAGGCTCGCGATGCGGCGATGATTGAATCCGGAAAGTATTTTCAGCGCCGGTGGCACAAAGTCATGGCGGGCAGCGCACCGATTGACACCAACTACAGCACCACGGCCAGCGGCTTTGAAATTTCCGCGTGGCCGGATCGGATCGCGTTCGTCCTGCATATCGTGCCGACGAACACGGTGTCCAGCGCCACGCTGCAAATGACTTTGGACCTGACCAATATCTATAACACGTTAGTCACCTCGGGTGCGGCCAGGGCGCTGGTTGCCACGAATGGAAGCGGCTTCGTGTTTCTGCCCAGTTCCGGCACCTCGGCCATGATTGTTGATGCCACCAATGCCATGGTTACCGTGACGACTTCGGTCGTAAATTGGCAAAGCGGTCAGGAAGCCACTGTGGGCATGATTATTTATCCGGCGGCGAGCAATGCCACCAATGTGCTGGCCGCGGCGGCGGCGGTGGAAACGGCACCGTTGCCGCTGGGAGCGACCCCCGTTTTGCCCGGCGGAAGCAATCTCGCCGTCAATTACGACCTGGACCGCGGATGGTATGATGTGACGCTGCCTGCCGCTGGAACGTCGGGCGATGACGGCATGCTCAGGACCCAGGTTTCCGTAACCAACAACACTTCCAATCCGCAAGTGGTCCGCCTCAATTTTGATGGAGTGCCTTTTTACATTCCCGGCATTACCGCCGTGCTGCGGGATCTGAACGGAAGTCCGCTGGGCATCCCCGTGCAGTTGTCAAAGGATTGGGACACGACTTCGACGAATGCGGTTTTTGCGGGCAACTGGTTCCATGGTCTGACCATGCTCACCGTTCCCGCCAACACCAATATCAGTTTTGACCTGACTATGGTGGGTCAAAACTGGGGCGGCGTTCCCGCCGCGACCCACTCGCAATTGTGCGAGTTGCAGAATAACAGCTCCTCCAATACCGGTCAGCAATGGGACGAGTCGGCCTTGGGCAGTTGCGGCGAGTCCCTGACCTACGATGTTGAGCATGTCATGACGGACAATGACGGGGCCGATTCGCGACCGATCCTGTTGCTCAACACCAACGGCCAGACCGGGCAATGGTGCGGAAATTTCGGCGGGGCGGAGTTCCTGCGCTATTTTGTCAGCGGCTCCACCCAGCGGCGGCACAGCCGGATGCGGACACAGTATGCGCGCTATTGTCCCAACCTCACGCAAGTGACGTATGCCGGCCAGAGCGATGACGGCAAAATGGCTCTAAGTTACAGCGCCTCCTTGCCGCGAGCGGACGATTATTCGCGAGGTTACCATCAGGTGTCCATCAACGTCGTTTCCAACGTTTCGTTTTCGCGGCTGGTCTTTTTCCAAATGCCGGCGGATACTTATGCCTACAACAACGGAACCAACCTTGCCTATGGCGATATTGACCATACTAACGCCACCCGCACTTGGTTTGCCACCGGCGGGTTGAACACCAACGTCGGCACTGCCGTGGCGCTGACGAACAACCAGCCGTGGGTGTCGATCGCCAGCAGCGGGCAGGAAAGCGCTTACCGTCCGGCGGCCAAAGGCTATGTCATCCGCTCTTGGAATGCCCGCATCAACGGCGTGACGAATGTTCCTCCATATTTAATCGAACACAGCTTGGGAAATTCTACAAGCACGCCCGGCTCCAGCCTTGACCTTGTGCCGCCTCCGGGAGTCACCACCCTTCAGCCCGGCGACTATGTGCAGGCGGTGATTGAACGGTTTTATGTGCCGGAATCCCCTGGCGATTATTATGGGCCGGACCAGAATCTGGACCAGGCGGTAACCAATTATGGCAACACCTACGCGATGGCTGTCCGCGAAGCCATCGGCAATAACCTGGTGGTGAACATGCAGTCGGGCACCCTGCTTCAAACTTTGCCCACCATAAAAATCGGGCTGAACTCGGAATTTGCGCAGTTTGCCATTACCGGCGGACTCAATTACGGCCCCGTGACCTTTACGGGTGCCAGCACCTATCAATATCCGACCATCGAGGAACTGGTTGGCACCAATTGGATAATGATCAATCAGTCGGTGAATGGAAATGATTTCTGGCAGGCTGATTTCAACGGCATCAACCGCACTTGGGATATCACCTTCAACTTGAAACTGGGCAGCACCAATTACCAGGACATTGGCGGTTTGAAAAACAGTCCCGTCACCCGCACTTTCCGTTTTCGAAATCCAAACTCCATCGTGCCCCTGGCCACGACGCTGGGCTTGAATGCCTCGCCCGCCAGCCCGTCGGTCTATGGCCAGGCAGTCGTTTTCACAGGGATGGTGCAAACCAACGGCACCGCGGCGGCAGCGGCAACGGGCAACGTGGTGTTTTTGGTGGGCGGAACCGCGTTTGCCACCAACGTCATTGCGAATGGAACAGCCCTTTGCACTAACAACACGCTCAACGCGGGCACTTATCTCATCCAAGCCAATTATTCCGGCGATAGCTATTATCTACCCAGCACGAACACGGTGACACAGGTGGTTAACCCGGCCAATACCACGGTGAGTTATAGCGGGACGAACTTTCTCTATAATGGGCTGGCTCAAGGCCCGGGCATTGTGATTGTCGGTTCCAGCGGGACGCGAACGACGAACTACTTTGGCACCGTGGGAACCATCTACGGGAGCGTGAACGCGCCAACCAATGCCGGCAGCTATTTTGTTACCAACACCGTCGCCGCCGACAGCAACTATTTGGGCACCAATACCAGTTTTGTCTTCACCATCACGGCTCCGACCCCAATTCTTTTCACCAATGCTGCCTGGCTGGCCAGCAACGGCGGCTTCCAACTCAGCGGCACCGGATCGGCGGGTCAATCCTGGCGGCTGTTTACCACGACCAATCTGGCATTGCCGTGGGCGCAATGGACCCTGGAAACCTCGAACACCTTTCCGGGAAATGGGCAGTTTAATTATACCAGTCCGGTTCCGACCAATGCCCTGCAACAGTTCTATCGGATGGTAAGCCCCTGATCCGAACCCATAAATTGAATTTTGAAATGTTTGCAGCTATAAAGAACTGGCCAACCGCCAAGGTGAACCCGTTGAAAAAGCAAACCAGTTTTATCGCAGTCCTGTTGCTCCCGCTGGCGAGCTGTCTGGCCCAGTCACCCGGCGCGAACCCAAACCCGGTTGCGGCTGTTTATGCCAGGGAAGGGCGCTCAGTGACATTGCAGGCGTCCGGGCTGGCGGCTTTTTCCTCCCAGTTTTCCGCCTTGGTCGAAATGGAGGGGAAGCAACGTCGTTTCACTTCTGATGGCGGCTTGGTTCAAACGATCACCCACACCACTGAATCAACGCCCTATGGCCAGGCGATCGTTGCCGTCTCGACCATCCATTTTGAAGCCGACCACTTGGATTTAATGCTTCGGTTGGGCCAGATTCCGGGGGTGTCCGGGGTTCTCTTTCAAGCCGGCATCCGCAATGGTGGCGTGCGGCCCATTAAAGTGTCGAGCCTGACGCCGGTGCAAACCGAAGCTTCCGAATTTTCCGTGGAGGGCAATCCAGCCGATTGGCTCATCACCCGGCTGACGGGTAACTTTCAAAGCCAGTTGCCCGGTGCCGTTTGTGCCCTTAACTCGCTCACCAACCGCCTGGCCATCCGGGAGCGAGGAGGCTTCTACCGTCGCGACGGGTTGGGCTTCCTGTTTGCCCCGGTGGGTGACCCCATTGCTTATCTGAACTCCAGCGTCATTTATGAAGGCAATGGCCGGGCTTCCTTCAGCATCGAGTCAAGTATGAGCGGCGTGCAGGTGGATCCCGGCGAAACCCGCTGGGGACAGCAAGCCATCCTGCTCATGGAAAACCCCGCTGCGGCCCTGCAACGCCAGGCCGAGTGGGTGGCTCAGACTCATCACGCCCGCCTCAGCAAGGGGGCGCTTTCCGGTTGGTGTAGCTGGTATCTGAAGACCTCGAAAATAACCGGCGAGGATGTTCTTGGCATCGTGGACAGCGTGGCGGAATCCGCCGGCCGGCTGCGGCCCGCCGTGATTCAAATTGATGACGGTTATCAGGATTTTGATGGCAACTGGGACGCGAATGAAAAATTTCCCAATGGAATGTCGTTTTACGCCCGGAAAATTGCCGCGACGGGAGCCCGGCCGGGACTCTGGATGGCCTTGACCATGATTGGAGTGAAAGCGCCTTGGCTGAATGATCCCGCCAATCGGGAGACGGTCTGGGGCAAAAAGTTCAAAAAAGAGTCGCCCTTCCGGCCGGATGAAACCGGATGGATTGATCCAACGGCGCCGCAGGCCAAGTCCTACATTGCGAATCGGGTTCACCATGCGGTGACGAATGGATTCACCTATCTCAAGCTCGATTTCAACAACATTGGCGGGGGCGGCTGGTATGAGAAGAAAAAAACCAGCTTTGAAATCCTCCGCGATCATTATGCCAACATCCGCCAGGCGGCCGGCGAGGGCACTTATATTCTTTTTTGCACCGAAGCGCCTGACCGCGCGACCGTCGGGCTGGTGGATGCCAGCCGCACCAGTTCGGATGCCTATCGCGGTGGAGTTCGCAAGGCCGTCGATCAAGTCCTGCGCTCATACGATCTCAATGGCCGGTGGTTCGCGGTGGACAATGATTGCTATTACCTGGCCACCGGTCTCAAGGACGTGGGCAGCATTGACGACGGCTGGCCAATGGTCAGGACTTATGCCAGCATGATGGGGATTTCCTCCGGTGCTGCCTTCACTTCCGATTTCTGGCAGTGGGACCTTTTCAAACCCTATTGGCGCATGACCGAAATCTTGACTCCGCCCGCCAAGGAACACACCCAAATCCTCGACCTTTGCACCAGCGAGGAGTGGCCCCGGTTGATCAGCAATGTCCAACGCCCGTGGGGTGACTGGACGGTCGCGCTCTTGTGGAATCCCGGGCGGCAGGAACAGGCCATCACGCTGGACTTCGCCAAGGCCGGCCTCAATCCGGCGCACCGCTATGCGGTCTGGTCTTTCTGGGACAACCGGTTCCTGGGCATCGCCACCAGTCGGTGGGAAACGCCCGCGCTGCCCGCCAGCGGTTGCCAGCACCTCTGCCTGACCGATCTTGACCGTCACCCCGGACAGCCGGTGGTGATCGGCTCAAACCTCCACATTTATTGCGGGGCGGCTGACCTCAAGAACGTGACGTTCACTCCGAACGGAATCAACATCGAACTGACCGATGCGGGCGCTCGCGAAGGAGATTTGTTTCTTTACAGCGCGCAGCCGTTGGTTGCTGGATCCGCCTCCGGTTGCAAGGTGAAATTGGTCGAGGCCGCTGGCGAGAACGTGTGGCGGATACATGTCGAAGACCGCGAAACCGGCCGGCCACAGAAGATATTGTTAAGCTTCAAAAAACCGTAACGCCATGAACTATTTCGCCGGCATAATTCTTTTCATAGCCGCATCCGGCCAACTGAATGCATCGACCCTGGATGTTTCCATTGCGGATTGCGGAGCTGTGGGTGATGGAAAAGCCATCAACACCGCCCAGATCCAAAAGGCGATTGATCAAGTCCATGAACAGGGCGGCGGCAGGGTGCTGATTCCCCGGGGACAATTTGTCACGGGCACCCTCTATCTAAAAAGTCATGTCCGGCTGTCTTTGCAAGGCGGAGCCGAGTTGTTGGGGAGCCGTTCCTTGGCGGACTATCCCGCCAGCAATCCGGGCTCCGGAGAAGTTGTCGCCAGTCAAAAAGTTCCGACCGGACAGGTGTTAACCGCCTCAGAATACATTCAAGCGCTGCTGGTGGCGGATCAGGCGGTTGAGGTTGGAATTGAAGGCCCCGGCACGATTGACGGGCGCGGGCAGCCGGATGCGTTCCCGGTTCAAATTGCCGGACAAAAGGAACTCGGGCGCCGCCCCATGTTGATGCGATTTTACCGGTGCCAAAATGTCCGGTTGGAGAAAGTGAGCCTGAATAACCCGGCATCCTGGGGTGTCCATCTGGTGGATTGCGACAACGTCCATATCCGGAGCGTGAACATCAGCCACCGGGCCAATCACAACAACGATGGAATTGACATTGACGGATGTCGTGACGTTTTCATCTCGGACAGCAATATTTCATCGGGCGACGACGCGGTTTGCCTCAAGAGCAGTTTTGGGAAACCCTGCGAAAATATTTTTGTAAAAGATTGTGTCATCAGCAGCGACACCGCCGCCTTCAAGTGCGGCACTTCATCCCGGGCCGGCTTCAGGAATATTATCGTCTCGGATTGTGTGATGCGCGACGTCAAGATGGGCGCCATCAAGCTCGAATGCGTTGACGGCGGAACCCTGGAAAATATATTGATTCACAACATCATCATGGATCGGGTGGAAGGGCCGTTATTCATCCGCCTGGGCAATCGAGGGGCGGCCTACCAGACGCCCGAACCGGACGGCTCACCGGTGAAAGTCGGGGCGTTAAGAAATATCACGATTAGCAACATCCGCGCCACGGTAGCCACCGCTGACAAGGTCCGCTCGGGAATCATGATCACGGGGATTCCCGGACACAAGGTTTCGGGTATCCGGCTGGATAACATCGTCATTCGCTTTCCGGGAATGGGGCCTGCCGACACAGTCGGACGAATTGTCCCCGAAGATGAAAAGCGTTATCCCGAGCAATTCTTTTTTGGCAGCCTGCCTTCATATGGGATGTTTATCCGGCACGCGGAGAATGTCGAGCTGAACGACATCCAATTCAGTTACTCTGGCGAGGAGAAACGGCCGGCATTTGTTCTGGAGGATGTCAATGGATTCACGCTTCGTGATTCCAATCTCCAAGCCGATGGCAGGGCGGTTTTGGAAGCGACCGATAGTTCTGAAATGTGCTTATCAAACTGCAAAGTGACGGGCTCGCCCAATTGTTTGATTCAAGCCGGCGCCAATGAACTGGAACAGGTTTCGCAGAGTGGTAATCGCCTGCCGAAAAACACCAAGGCCATTTCATGCAAGAAATGAAAAACAACCACCTGAGTGTCGTTCAGTGCGGGGGCAATGTTCTGAAACAATATCCCGTCTTGATGGCGTTTTTATGCTTCGTGCAGGCGGTTGGCGTTTTTGGCCAGACTCCGGACCGGTTACCCGATCCGAATTTCCATCTCTATCTTTTGATTGGCCAGTCGAACATGGCTGGACGCGGGCAACTGGACAAAGCCTCCGGAACAACCAACCCGCGCGTCCTCATGTTCACCAAGCAACTCACTTGGAAACCAGCCGCCGACCCGTTGCATTTTGACAAGCCTTTTGCCGGCGTCGGCCCGGGCTTGGCATTCGGTGAACAAATGGCAGCTGCCAATCCCCGGATGCGCATAGGCCTGATTCCTTGCGCAGTCGGTGGAACTTCCATCAAGGCTTGGGTGCCGGGGGCGGAAGATCAGGCCACGCATACACATCCCTATGATGACATGCTCAAGCGTATGCGTGAGGCGCAAAAGGTTGGCGTTCTGAAAGGCATCCTTTGGCATCAGGGCGAAACCGACCGTTCTGCTAGTGCCACCTATGGCCAGTCTCTGGCCAGCCTGATTGCACGGCTGCGTCGGGAGTTCGACGCGCCAAACCTCCCTTTCGTCGCTGGCGAGTTGGGAACCTTTAATGCCGATAATCTGGCCAACACGGAAAAGTTCAACGCGGTGCTGCAAGATTTAACCAACACTGTGAAAGGCTACGCCTGTGTTTCCTCCCGGGGATTAAAGGATCGGGGCGATCACTTGCATTTCAACACCGCATCCGCGCGAATCTTGGGTCAACGCTACGCGGAAGCGCTGATCGCACTGCAAGCTCAGTGAAAACATGAAGAAATATACGAATTTAATAGCGCTGTTTATTCTGGCAAGCCTTGCCGGTTTTGCCGTAAATACAACCATAGGCGCGGAAGAATCACTGCCTCCGCTCAGGGGCGGCAAAGCTCCCCAAACTTTTGCGCAACTTTGGGCGGGATATGATCCGCAAAAGGAGCCACTTGAGACTGAGGTGCTCAAGCAGTGGGAAGAGGACGGGGTAGTGCTGCGGGTCGTCCGCTACCGCATCGGGATTTTCAAGGGGCAGCCAGCGATGATGGCGGCGGTCTATGGATTCCCCAAAGGCGGCACAAATCTACCCGGGTTGGTTCAGATTCACGGCGGCGGACAGTTTGCAGACTACCGGGCGCCGCTAACCAATGCGAAGCGCGGTTACGCGACGATCTCCATCGCCTGGGCCGGGAGGATTTCGGCCCCGGACTATCAAGTGGATCCTGATGTTGTGAAGCTCTTCTGGGAGGGGCGGACCAATGATCCGAAATACAAGCTCACCACCGACTGGGGAGCGCTGGATGCCTATCATGCCCCATGCCGAAACGCGAAGAACGAATTTGGCTCCGTGGCTCCCGCCGCGTGGACGCTGGATGCCGTGGAGTCGCCCCGCAACAGTCCTTGGTTTCTATGCACGCTCGCCGCGCGGCGCGCGTTGACCTTCCTGGAACAGCAGCCGGAAGTGGATGCGCAAAAGCTCGGCGTTTACGGACATTCCATGGGCGGCAAGCTTACCGTAATGACTTCGGCGGCAGATGCCCGCGTCAAGGCGGCGGCGCCGTCCTGCGGTGGCCTCAGTGATCACATTTCTGAAAACCCGCTGTATCGCGCGACGATCAATGACGACCAAAGTCTCGAACGAATCTCGTGCCCGATTGTGTTTCTCAGTCCCGCCAATGATTTTCATGGCCGCATTGACGATTTGCAAAAGGCCCTCGGGGAAATCAAGAGCCAAGACTGGCGAATAACCTGCTCGCCGCATCACAGCCATCAGGACACCGAACCCTACCAGGTCGCCGGCCTCTTGTGGTTTGACCAGTATTTGAAAGGCGACTTCCAGTTTCCCCAGACGCCCGAAGTGTCCATGGAACTGAAAACGGCAGCTGCCGTCCCGTCATTCACGGTGAATCCGGATTCGAGCCGGCCGATTATTTCGGTGGACATCTATTACACCCAGCAAGGGCAGATGGATGGGAAAAAGGACGACCGGGAAAATACGATCGCCCGTTTCTGGCACCATGCGGATGCCAAACCGAACGGAAAAAGTTGGACGGCAGATCTGCCGCTGCTCACCGTTGAGAAACCGCTCTGGGTTTATGCCAATGTGCTCTATGCCCTGGACAAACCCGTCACCGGTGCCGGGTATTATTACGGCCGCTACACGGCTAGGCAGTTCAACCTTTCCTCCCGCATGCTTGTGGCAACGCCCGCTCAACTCAAGGAGGCCGGAGTTCAGGCCACCACGAAGCCGTCGCTGCTGATTGAGAGTTTTGAAAAAGACTGGCAGAAGGAATGGTTCACTTACGAACTGACCGACAATTGGGCGCGCAAGACCCACAAACTCCACGACCCGCAATGGCAGGCTCCGGCGGGTGCGAAACTCGCGCTGGAGATGCGCTGCGATCATCCCCACCAGCTGGTCGTCGGGCTGGACGATTACGCCGCCGAAGTTCGGGTCACGGGCGGAAACGACTGGCAGAGTATCGTGCTGCAACCTGCCGACTTTCGTAACGCGGCGGGCGCGTCCCTGGCCGATTGGAAAGGGATCAAGGAATTGAGGTTGGGACCCCAAGAAACACTGCGCGGAAAAATTGACGGGAAGGAAAAGAGCGTGACGCTGGGAGCAAGCTGGCAGGGGCCGAAACCAAAATTCCGTAACCTGCGGTGGGTAAAAAGCACGGAATGAATTGAATTGCAGGAATACACCAAACACCAATACCAATGAAATCAAACCTATCAATACTCAGGCAAAAAATGAGCTGTCGCTTAAGCATCGTGCTGGTTCTGTTCTCCATGGCTTCCATCGTTATGGCGGATGAATCTGGTAAAGGACACCGGGAATCCATTGAGTGGTGCAACAACTGGTTCCCGTCCCTTGATAAAAATGATCTGCCCCATGTCCTGCTCATTGGCGATTCCATTGTGATGGGCTACTGTCCGGTGGTGGAGAAGCAACTGACGGGGAAAGCTTATGTGGCGAGAATTTGCACCTCGCAGTTCATTTCCGACCCGATGCTGCTGAGCCAGTTGAAGCTGTTTCTCGGGCAGATGAAGTTTGATGTCATTCACTTCAACAACGGGTTGCATGGCGCGAGCTACAGCGAAGCCCAATACCGTGCCGCCTTCCCTGCGTTTCTGGCGGCCATTCAAGAAAGCGCCCCCCGAGCAAAACTGATCTGGGCCTCAACCACCACCTTCATCAGGGACGGCAAGCCGGAACTAAACGAGCAGGTCAAAGCCCGCAACGCCATCGCCCATAAGTTCATCGAGCAGGCTGGAATTTCTGAGGATGATCTTTTCAGCCTGATCTCGCCTCACCCTGAATTGCATGATGCCGGTGGAATCCATTACAAGCCGGAAGGCTATGACTTGCTTGGACGGCAGGTTGCTTCTGAGATCGAAAAGTTTTTGCCAAAGAAATGACCGGAATAATGTCCATCGTTGTGCTTGAAGTGTCCATAGATAAAAAATTCGTTGTGAGAAATGTTCAATAAGATTTTGTCGGAAATAAGGCGATGCTCGCCGCTGAAAATCAAAAATTATGAAAACTAGTCGACTCATTATCGCCATCGCGCTGGCTTGGGCAGCTCTGCAGCCCGTTGCCAAAGCCCAAACCAACCTGGTCGCCAAAGTTGAAACCAAGGCTCAACATGACGCCCGCATGGAATGGTGGCGCCAAGCGAAGTTCGGCATGTTCATTCACTGGGGGGTATATTCCGTTCCCGCCGGCGATTGGAATGGCCAGACCAATTACGCCGAGTGGATCATGGAGCAGGGGCAGATCCCCGCCAGCCGCTATGAGCAGTTTGCGAAGGGATTTAATCCCGTAAAATTTGACGCCAAGATGTTTGTTAAAACCGCGAAAGACGCGGGTATGAAATACATGGTCATCACCTCAAAACATCACGACGGTTTCTGCCTGTGGCCGTCGGCGTTGACCGGCTGGGGCTTCAAGTCCACGCCCTTCCAGCGCGACCCGCTGCGCGAGTTGTCGGAAGAATGTCGCCGGCAAGGCCTCAAGTTCTGCGTCTATTATTCCATCATGGACTGGCATAATTCCGACTGGGGCACCCGCCGGGCGTGGAATGATGTGGCCACCGGCACGCCGGACATGGACCGCTACACGGACTACATGAAGGGACAACTCAAGGAGCTCATCACGAATTATCATCCCTGCGTTTTGTGGTTCGACGGCGAATGGGAATCGCCCTGGACCCATGCGCGCGGGGTGGATCTTTACAATTATCTGCGCGCGCTGGATCCGCGGCTGATCATCAACAACCGCGTTGACAAGGGGCGGGCCGGCATGGCCGGCATGTCCACGGATGCCGCCGCCGTCGGCGACTTCGGCACCCCCGAACAGCAGATTCCGCCCGCCGGTTTCGGTCCCGGAGTTGACTGGGAAAGCTGCATGACGTTGAATGATCATTGGGGCTACAACCAGCACGACAACCAATGGAAGACTCCGGCAACAATCATTCAAAATCTTTGTGACATTGCCAGCAAGGGCGGTAATTATCTGCTCAATGTCGGCCCCACGAGCGAAGGTCTGATCCCGCCGCCGAGTGTCGAGCGGCTTGCCGAAGTCGGCGAATGGATGAAGGTCAACCGCGAGGCGATTTACGGCAGCGGCCCGACGCCTTTCGGTGCCGAAGCGGGCAAATTCAGTGGCGTGGAAAAGGACAAGGACGGCAAGCCCAAGTTCATTCCCGCCTGGGACTGGCGTTGCACGAGCAAGCCGGGAAAGCTTTATGTGATGATTTTCAACTGGCCGGCGTCCGGCAAATTTGAGTTGGCCGGCCTTGAAGGCAAAATCAAACGGGTCTGGCTTCTCGCCAACCACAACGCCGTGGCGTTTCATCAAACTGCCGCCGGCGTGACTCTGGATCTGCCGGCGGCCGCGCCGGACAAAATCGCCTCCGTCGTCTGCGTGGAACTCGCGGACAAGTTTGCGCGGGTTTCCTCGCCGGCGGAAAAACCACTTCCTCATGAATCCGCGTCCAACTGAATGGCAACCAAACCAGTTAAATCAAGCATATCTCTCCGTTGCGACCTGAAGGCCTTTAGCGCGTCAGCATTTATTGGAAGCGGGATGAAATGGCTGTTGATGCCTTCCTTCGCTATAGCTCTGGATGCCACCAGCAACCTCTCCTCCGAGGATTCGTTATGAGACATACAAGAACCAGCCTGAGGCATATTACGCATTTTGTCATGTTCCTGCTGCTGGCGCTGCCATCCTGCTGGCACACTGCGGCGGCAACGGATGCACCAGTGGCGATGATGCCGCGCGTGAGCGACTACACTTTGCTATGGTGGGCCGACGGGCCGCCACAGATCATGGGAAGCAAGCGGTCGCCGACTAACGGGACGTTGTGTTTCCAGTCCGGCGGCTGGG